>FWPV01008588.1_pt1 | contig 17781 bp, 13 predicted proteins | sample 2228371 | NCBI WGS metagenome assembly FWPV01 (sample SAMEA103939776, study PRJEB20133) | metagenome | reverse complement strand
CGGCCGCAGTAGCGGCCGGCCCCTCGGCCGCCGCGGGTGGCGGCCGCGCCGCCGAGGCCTATCCCGACACCGTGGTAGGAACCGATTCCCACACCACCATGATCAACGGTCTGGGGGTCCTGGGTTGGGGGGTCGGAGGCATCGAGGCAGAGGCGGTGATGCTCGGCCAACCTTACTTCATGTTGGTGCCGCAAGTGGTAGGCGTGCGCTTGGTGGGGAGCCTCCAGCCTCCGGCCACAGCCACCGATCTGGTGCTGGCGGTCACGGAACTACTGCGAAACGTGGGGGTGGTGGGCCGGTTCGTCGAGTTCTTTGGACCGGGGGCGGAGAGTCTTCCGGTGGCGGACCGGGCGACGGTGGCCAACATGGCTCCGGAATACGGGGCCACGTGCGGGTTCTTTCCTGTGGACGAGAGGACCATCAGTTTCTTGGCCGAGACCGGCCGGTCGCCTGAACTATGCGCGCGGGTAGAGACCTACTGCCGGGTCCAAGGCCTTTTCCGCGAAAAGGAGGCCGCCGAACCCGAGTACTCCTGGGTGGTAGAGCTTGATCTGAGCGAGGTGCAACCTGCGCTGGCGGGACCGCGGCGGCCGCAGGATCGCCTCCCGCTTGCCGAGGTGCCGCGCCGCTTCCAGGAAAGCCTGCCCGCTCTAAGCCAAGGGCGGCAGGAGCTCGGCGGAGTCAAGGTGGAGCTGGGCGGGAAACGACTGACCCTCCGCGACGGCGACGTGGTCATCGCCTCGCTCACCAGCTGCACCAACACCTCCAACCCCGGGTTGATGTTGGCGGCCGGCATCGTGGCCCGCAATGCGGTCGGTCTGGGTCTCCGGCCGAAGCCCTGGGTTCGAACCAGTCTAGTTCCAGGGTCGCGGGTGGTCACCGGCTACCTGGAGGCTGCCGGTCTTCTTCGTCCCTTGGAGGACCTGGGGTTCGCTGTGGCCGGATACGGCTGTGGCCCCTGCATCGGGAACAGTGGCCCCTTGCCGGAAGCGGTGGCTGCAGCCATCCAGCAGGAAGGCTTGGTGGTGGCGGCCGTCCTCAGCGGGAATCGCAACTTCGAGGCGCGCATACATCCCCTGGTGCGGGCCAACTACCTGGCTTCCCCGCCGCTGGTGGTGGCTTTCGCCCTGGCCGGTACGGTGAACATAGACCTGGAGAGGGAGCCTTTGGGCACGCGAGCCGACGGTCGGCCGGTTTACCTCCATGACCTGTGGCCGAGGGCGGAGGAGCTGGCGGAGCTGCTGGGGCAGGCTCTCGAGCCCGAACTCTTCCGGGCTGAGTACCGGGCGGCACTGGAAGGGAGTGCCGAATGGAGACTGCTGCCCGTACCCGAGGGGTCGCTGTATCACTGGGAAGAAACCTCTACTTACGTCAAAGAGCCGCCCTTCTTCTCAGAGTTTTCTATCCAGCCGGTCGCTCCCCAGGACCTTTCCGGGGCTCGCCTCCTGGCTGTTCTGGGGGATTCCGTGACCACTGACCATATCTCGCCGGCAGGGTCTATCCCGGCGGACAGCCCTGCGGGGCAATATCTGCTCGCGCAGGGAGTGCCGCTTAGCGAATTCAACACCTACGGAGCCAGGCGGGGGAACCACGAGGTGCTCATGCGGGGGACCTTTGCCAACGTGCGACTACGGAACCTACTGGCGAGGGGTCGCGAGGGCGGCTGGACGGTCCACCAACCTTCTGGCGAGCTGCTTCCGATCTTCGACGCGGCCATGCGCTACCGCGAAGAGGGCGTTCCGCTGGTGGTGTTCGCGGGCAAGGAGTACGGCACGGGGAGTTCCCGCGACTGGGCGGCCAAGGGACCCGCGTTACTGGGGATCAAGGCTGTGATCGCGGAGAGCTTCGAACGCATCCATCGTGGCAACCTGGTGGGCATGGGCGTGCTTCCGCTGGAACTGGAACCCGGGGTCACGGTAGCCAGCCTAGGTCTCGAGGGCTCGGAGCTCATCGATACCGTAGGTATTGGTCCGGCTCTTGCCCCCGGGGCGGAGGTGCTGGTGGCGGTACACCGACCGGGCGGGGGAGACGTGAGGCTAAGATGCCGGGCCCGTCTCGACTCTCGGGTCGATGTGGAGTACTACTTGCACGGAGGCGTGCTGCCGCGGGTGTTGCGGCTTCTATTAGGGGACCAGCCCGCGTAAGTCATTCACCACCACTTCGCCCACGGGAATAGTCCCCCGCACCGAGTTGCCGATCACGATCTCATCCGCAAGCAAGAGTTCCTGCAGCGAGAGCGAGCGCTCCTCGGCCTGCTTCTGGGCCAAGAAACTCGCGCGCCAAAGCCCGGGGAGAAGTCCGTCGCTGACCGGTGGAGTCAGCCACTGCCGGCCGAACCGGGCGAACAGGTTGGTGATGGCCCCCTCCGTGACCCGACCCAACTGATTCAGGAAGAGCACTTCCTCGTAGCCGTGGGCTTGCGCACGCTGCCGCTCGCGGTCGTAGAGAAGACGGGCGGTCGTTTTGTGCCAGAGGAGCTCGTTGTAGGGGTCGGTGCGAAAAGGAGAGACGAGAAGAGTGATGGGCTTCGGGTGGGGGTGAGGGAGGGGTCGGGTGCTTGCGCTGATCCGGCCGTCACCGTGGAGATCGAGGCGCACCACCACAGCTTCCCTGGTCTTTTGAGCCACCTCCAGCAAAACGCGTTCGGCTTCTTGTAAGTCGAAGGCCAGTTCCAATGCCCGGGCGGAAGTGCTCAGCCGTGCCATATGCCGGGAGAGGTCAAAGTAGCGACAAAGTTCGCCCGCTGGCCTAGGCCCCGCGGTGTTTTCGCGCAGCACCAAGGTCTCGAACAACCCGGCGGCTGCCCTGCTTGCCTGCTCCACCAGGCTGGGTGCGGCCCACCGCTCCTTGCCCGCCACCAAAGCAAAGGCCGCCTTGTCAAGCGCCTCTTGATACTCATCCTTAGGCTCAGAATCCCACACGATGCCGCCACCGACTCCCAGGCGGAAGTCTCCCGCCCGGTGCACCAAGGTGCGTATGGCCACATTGCAGGTGAAGTCGCCACCCGGCCCCGAGGGGCGGGTGCGCGACTGCGAGGGGAGAGGGCCGGACCCGGTAAAGTCCCGGGCCGCCTCGGCGAGATGCTCCGCCCGCTCGCTGCTCGGCGAAAGGCCGCTGTGAAAGGTCTCTGCCGTCTCGGCAGGGTGGACCGCGGGGGGCAAGAGACCACCGGGCTCGACCGCAGGGGGAAGCGGGCCGCTGCCGGGTTCGACCGCAGGAGGTAACGGGCCGTCGCCCGGCCGGGCTGCATCGGTGCGCTTGAGTGCTGCCTGGGGCCCCGTCTTGCTCTGAGTCAGGACCGGCAGAAACAGTCCTATCATCCCCGTGTACACACCCCGGGGCTCGGTCTCAAGCTCCGCGATGATCTCCATGGTGTGGTACTTGGGAGCCCCGGTTATCGACGCGCCCGGGAAGGTAGCGGCCAGCAGCTCGAGCGGCCTGGCTTCGCGGCGGATGCGTCCGGTGACTGTGCTTGTCATCTGCCACACCGTGCGGTAGGGCTCCACGGCATAGAGGGCGGGGACCTTGACGCTGCCTGCCTGGCTTACCCGGCCCAGGTCGTTGCGGACCATGTCGACGATCATGAGGTTTTCGGCGCGGTCTTTGGCTGAGCGGACCAGTTGGTAGGCGAGGTCGAGGTCTTCTTCGGGAGAGGAGCCTCGTGGCCGCGTGCCCTTCATGGGCATGCTCTCCAGGATAACGCCCCTTCGGCGCAGGAACTGCTCGGGCGAGAGACTGAGTATCTGTGCTTCGTCCAGGTCGAGATAGGCACCGTAGGGAACCGGTTGGCGGCGCACCAAGGCGAAGAAGAACCGAAGAGGATCGACATCAAGTCGGAAACGTGCTCGTACCGTGTAGTTGACCTGATAGGTATCGCCCGCGGCGATGAGTTCGCGGACTCGACCGATGGCCGCGGCATACTCGTCGGGACTCACGTTGAGGTCTAGGCCGGCTTCGCCCGGTCCCTTTTCGACCGGCCCCGGCCACCTCTCGGTGGGTAGCAGCTCCACGTGCTCCGGGGGATAGACGGCCATCCAGAGTAGGGGCAGGCCGTCGCTGGGCTTGACAGCCAGGCCGAAGGCCGCCCCCGCTTCGTAGGCCAGATACCCGGCCACATAATGGCCGCAGGCCTGTTCTTCGCCGACCTCGGCCAAGAGGGCCGGGACTTCTCTTGCGGTGTAGGCGGCAAGTACACGAGAGGGCTCACGGAGGAGCAGGGCTTGTCCTTTCCCCAGATCACCCTCCGGCAGCAACCAGCCTCCGCCGACAAAGAGGGCAAGTCCTGCCGTTGTGCTCAATTCGCTCACGGAATCAGCTGTGTCACGGGGTCGGCTGGGCCTGGTCACTATGCCGGGCAGAGGCAGGCCGCCGGGCCGAAATCAAGACGTGTAGCCGGCGAAACTCTCCACCACCACTTGGTCGGCGGGCACGCCGAGCTCCTCCATCACCTTGTTCATGGCGGCCACCATCGGTGGTGGTCCCACCACGTAGTAGGTCCAAGCCGTCACGTCGGCCAGCTCGGCTCTGATCACGCCCGCCGTAAGGAAGCCGCTATAGCCGCGCCAACTCTCGGTGGGCTTGGTGATGACATGGACGACGCGCAGGCCTGGGATGACCTTCTCGAACCAGTCGAACTCCTCTTTGTACACGATACCGTCCTCGGTCATGCTGCCGTAAAAGACCACCAGCTCCTGGCCGGGCACCCTCTTCTCCCCGCCGGTGTCGGCCAAATAGCGCAGCATGGAACGCACCGGAGTGACTCCTATGCCCCCGGTGAGAAAGGCGAGGCGGGGACGCTCGTAGGCGAACAGGAAATGCCCGTAGGGACCCTCGATCTCCACCTCGGCCCCGATAGGCAAAGCGTCGAGGGCCTTCTTGAAGGAGGAGCCGGTCAGGCGGGTGGTGAGCTCGATGAAGGACTCAGTAGGGGAGTCGGCGTGGCTGAAATGGTGGTCGAGAGGGCCGTCAGGGGAGGGGATGGTGATGGCGTACCATTGGCCCGCTTGGAAGCTGTACTCAGGCGGCCGGGAGAACCGATAACTGGTGGTGTCGACGCTCCGCGGGATCTTTTCGAGGAGTCTGCTCTTGAACTTCATGGCGCTCATCGCCTGGCACCTCCTGCTCGGCGGCGTGCATGGTCTGCGTGCGCGATAGAATAGCAGCCGCTCCGGATGGCCGGCCGTTACGGATAGGCGGCCGCTTCCGATAGGAGGTCGAGACGGACAGGAGGGCAAGTGGCCGAGAGCAAGGCGCCGGTAGTCGCCACCCGCTGCGCAAGCTATGACTTGGAGGTACTCCAGGCCGCCTTGCGAGAAGTCCTTGCTCCCCTGGGGGGCATGGCCGCCTTTGTCCGTCCGGGGGAGCGTATCGGCCTGAAGCCCAATCTGCTTTTTGGCACGGCTCCGGAGCAGGCCATCGTCACCCACCCCTTGGTGACCGCGGCCGTGGCGCTCGAAGTCCAGGTTGCAGGGGGCCACCCCGTAGTGATCGAGAGTCCCGGCTCCGGCATCATCCACGTCAAGACGATGATCGAGCGGGTCTACCGCAGAACTGGCTACCGGGACGTGGCCGCCCAGTACGGTTTCGAGCTGAGCCTCGACACCGATTGGGAGACGGTCTCGGTTCCGGAGGGACAGGTGATCCACCGCATGGAGGTCATCTCGCCTCTTCTCCGGGTGGATGGCGTGATCAACCTGGCCAAGTTGAAGACCCATACCTTCATGATCTTCACAGGGGCGACCAAGAATCTCTTCGGGGTGATTCCGGGACTTAACAAAGTCGGTTACCACGGCCGGTTCACCGAGCGGGACCGTTTTGCCGGGATGCTCCTGGATGTGGCCGGCTTCGTGAAGCCACGCCTCAATCTGGTGGACGGGATCTTGGCTCTGGAGGGCAAAGGACCGGGGACGGGAGGCACCCCGCGGCAGCTGGGCGTGCTCCTGGCCGGCACCGACCCCGTCTTGGTCGACGTGGCTTGCTGCCGGATCGCGGGCATCGACCCCGCTGCAGTGCCGGTACTGGCGGTAGCGGCGGAAAGGGGCTGGTGGAGCGGAAGAGCGGGCGAGGTGGATACGCTGGGCCTTCCCGTCGCAGAACTACAAGTAAGAGACTTCAGATTTCCCCAGAAACACGTGGGTTCACTAGGGGTGAGCGGTGGCTTGGAGAGGTTCGGGCGGTCACTCCTCCGCAGTGGTTTCACCCCTCGGCCGCGACCGCAGGTGGGACCCTGCACCATGTGCGGCTCGTGCGAACAGGCCTGCCCGGTTCAGGCCATCTCCATGGACAAGAAGGCCCGCGTCGCGCGGGTGGATGACGAGAAGTGCATCCGTTGCTACTGTTGCCATGAAGTCTGTCCTTCTGCGGCCATCGAGCTGGAGTTCACCGGGCTAGGGCGAGCGATGCATGCTTTTAAGCTGGTGTGAGGCCGCCGTGGCTTCAGAGGGGCAAGTGGGGAAGGGAAGCCGGCCGCAAGGCCGAGCGCCGAAAGGTAGAGAGATAGCGTGACTCAGGACCACCGGCGTGCCATCGATCTGGTCGCTTTAGATCTGGATGGGGTGGTGTGGCGCGGCGACCGCTTGCTCCCCGGAGCGGCCGAGGCGCTGGCCGAGGTGGTGCGGCGGGGACTCGGCCTAAGGTATGTGACCAACAACTCGACGGCCCACCGCCAGGAGGTGGCGCGGCGTTTGGCCGGGTACGGCCTGCCGGCTGGGGAGGAGCTGGTCATCACCTCAGGGTTCGTCACTGCCCATTGGCTCAAGGAGCGCCTTCCTCCCCCGGCGACGGTGATGGTGGTGGGAGAGGAGGGCCTACTGCGCGAGCTGGAGGAGGTGGGTCTCCAGCCCGTACGGGCTGTGGAGGCGGCAAGCGATGCCCGGGCGGCGGCGGTGGTGGTGGGCATGGACCGCGACTTCTGCTATGGCGCACTTGCTGCTGCGCAGGAGGCCCTACTGCGGGAAGAGGTCCTCTTTGTGGCCACCAACCGCGACAACACTTTTCCCACCTCTACCGGCCTGCTTCCCGGAGCGGGGGCGATCGTGGCGGCAGTGGCGGCCGCGGCAGGTCGGGAGCCCATCGTGATGGGCAAGCCGAGCCTTGCTCTTGCCGAAGTGCTGGCAGCGGAATCGGGGATCCCGTCCGCCCGGACCCTGTTTGTCGGTGACCGCTTGACCACTGATATAGCCATGGGTAGGGCGGCAGGGATGATCACCTGCCTCGTGCTTTCGGGAGTCACAGGGAAAGGCGAGCTGGAAACGGCCCGCGCGGAGGACGTGGCCGCCTTGCTTCCTGATCACGTGCTCGAGGGGCTGGACGGTCTGCCGGCTCTCCTCGATACTCTTGCGCCCGCTTGCGGGCTGGGCGGCCGCGCGGGCTAGCTGGCCAGGGGATATACTCGGGCCATGTCACAAGTCCTGGCTCTCATCGTGGTGGTGGTTGCGGCCCTCGTCTCTCTTGCCGCGGGGGCGGCGGTAGCGCGCCGGCGGGGGTACCTGAGAGAAGGCGACGTCATCGTGCGTTGCAGCCGAGGTCACTTCTTCGAGACTTCGTGGCTGCCGCCCTTTTCTCTCCGCATGTTGCATCTGGGCTGGGCCAGACTTCAGCGTTGTCCGGTCGATGGCCACTTGTCTTTGGTGCGGCGAGCGGACATGAATCGGCTGAGCGCGGACGAGAAGAAGACTGCCCGTCGTGTGCACGATGAGTTCTATGGGGCCAGGTCGCCTCGTGGGGGGCAGGGCAAGCCCAGGTGAGGAGCGCTGCCACCTTCCTGTTCTTCGCCTTTGGTTTCGCGAGAACGGGTCTTGACAGCGTCTGGGAAATAGTCTAGTATTCCGACAAGATTAGTAGAGTTTGCTTCGAGGCGTTCTCGGCTGACGAGAGACGGTGGGTCACAGACCCGGTTGGCAGTGCGCCCGGCTGGCAGCAGGCCGGACACGCAGCAGATGAGGGTGCGTCGCAAGCGGAGCTAGCAGAGGTGGTCTTCTGATGGTCTTGTCCCAGAAAACACAATACGCAGTTCGGGCGGTCCTAGAGTTGGCCAAGTATCAGGGGCTAGGTCCTCTCACGGCGGCGCGCATAGCTGAGGCTCAACACATCCCTGTGCGCTTTCTCGAGAACATCCTGGGTCAGCTGCGGCAGGCTGGACTGCTGGAATCCCTCAGGGGCAAGGAGGGCGGGTATCGCTTGAGTAAGCACCCGCAGGAGATCACGGTGGGGGACGTCATCCGCCTCATCGAAGGCCCCATGGATGCTATTGACTGCGCGGAAGTCATGGCTGGCGGGGGGCGAGACTGCCCTCTGCGGACTGGTTGCGTGCTGCTGCCCTTGTGGGAGCGAGCGCATCGGGCCATGATGCAGGTGTACGACGACACCAGTTTTCAGGATCTGGTGGAACAGGAGCGGGCCACGGTGGCAGCCGAGGTGCTGGACTATGTCATCTAGGTCATCCAAGGCGTCCCGGTCATCTGGAGCGGGCAGGTCATCTCTAGCGGCTGGGTCATCCGGGGGGTGCGCGGCAGCGGGACGAGTGGCAAGCGGTGTGGGACCGAGCTCTGGGATGCGGGTACTGCGAATGTGTGAGCTCCGCTCGGCCGGAGCTACCCAGGGCCCCGGGGAATCGTCCGGGGCAGTTCTTACCGCAGGCCTTCTGTAGGGGGCCGCATCGAAGGAGTCCAAGAAATCTCGGAAAGGTTCACTAAGATGAGCGAGTTCAAAATCGACACCTTGGCTTTACATGCGGGGCACACTCCCGACCGCGAGACCCTTTCCCGCGCTGTGCCTATCTACCAGACCACCAGCTACGTGTTCCGGGATGCGGATCACGCGGCCAGCCTCTTCGCTCTGCGCGAGTTCGGCAACATCTACACCAGGCTTATGAATCCCACCACCGAGGTTCTGGAGAAGCGTCTGGCAGCGCTACACGGGGCGGCGGGAGCAGTGGCCACTGCTTCGGGGCAGGCGGCCATCTTCTACGCTATCGCGGCGATCACCTCGGCGGGGCAGAACTTCGTGACGGGCGACAAACTCTACGGAGGGACCTACACGCAGTTCTCCTTCCCCCTCCGACGCTTCGGGATCGAGGCGCGCTTCGTGGATTCCAGCGACCCCGCCAACTTCGAGCGGGCCATCGACGAGAACACCCGCCTGCTTTACACCGAATCCATCGGTAACCCCAAGGGCAACGTGGATGATTTCGAGGCCATCGCCGACATCGCCCATCGACACAATCTCCCCTTCATCGTCGATAACACGGTCACACCCCCTCCCCTGTTCGACCCGATGAAGCATGGGGCAGATATCGTGGTCTACTCTCTCACCAAGATGATCGGGGGACACGGGACCTCTATCGGGGGAGCTGTGGTCGATAAGGGAACGTTCGACTGGAAGGCGGCGGGCAAGTACCCAGAGATCACTGAGCCCGACGCCGCTTATCACGGGGTCAACTTCTGGGAGGCCTTCGGCTATCACGACAAAGCGGTCGTTCCCGGGCTCGCCTACGTCCTCAAGATCAGGGCCGGTCTCCTGCGTGACCTGGGGGCCGCGCTCTCTCCCTTCAACGCCTGGCTTTTCATCCAGGGTTTGGAGACTCTGCCGCTACGAGCCCGCAAGCACGCCGAGAACGCGCTGGCGGTGGCCAAATACCTGGAGACCCATCCCGCGGTCAGTTGGGTGGATTATGCCGGTCTTCCCAGTCATCCCGACTACGAGCGAGCGAAGAAGTACCTACCGCTGGGGCCCGGGGCCATCCTCAGCTTTGGAGTGAGAGGAGGCTTGGAGGCGGGCAAGAAGTTCGTCAATTCGGTCAAGCTGGCCTCCCATCTGGCGAACGTGCTCGACGCCAAGACCTTGGTGATCCACCCGGCCAGCACCACGCATCAGCAGCTCACTCCCGAAGAGCAACTGCGGGCAGGGGTGACTCCCGATCTTATCCGCATCTCAGTGGGACTTGAGGATATCGACGACATCCTCGCCGACCTCGACCAAGCTTTGGCCGCGTCGCAGCAGGCCGCAAGCGAAGGAGAACAGCATGACTACAGTATTTAGCGACAACTCGTTGTCGATCGGGCGCACTCCGTTGGTGCGCTTGAACCGGTTAGGCGGTGCCGAAGCCAGCAAGAACGGGGTGACGTTGATCGGGAAGATCGAGGGTCGCAACCCGTCCTACTCGGTCAAGTGCCGCATCGGCGCTTCCATGATCTGGGATGCGGAGGAGCGGGGGATCATCAAGCCATACACCGAGATCGTGGAGCCGACCAGCGGCAACACGGGCATCGCCCTGGCCTTCGTGTGCGCAGCCCGGGGTTACAAACTGACTTTGACCATGCCTGACACCATGAGCCTGGAGCGGCGGAGGGTCCTGGCCTTTCTGGGGGCCAACCTGCTCCTCACGCCGGGAACCGAGGGGATGAAGGGCGCCATCCGGGCGGCAGAAGAACTGGTGGCGAGTGACCCCGAGCGCTATTTCATGCCCCAGCAGTTCGACAACCCGGCCAATCCGGCCATCCACGAAAAGACCACCGGCCCGGAGATATGGAACGACACCGACGGCCAGGTGGACGTTCTCGTGGCTGGGGTGGGAACGGGGGGGACCCTCACGGGCGTGTCGCGGTACTTCGAGAAGGTCCAGGGGCGTCCTCTCTACTCGGTGGCGGTGGAACCGGCGGCCAGTCCGGTGATCACCCAGACCCTGAGCGGCCAAGAGGTCAAGCCGGGTCCCCATAAGATCCAGGGTATCGGCGCTGGGTTCATCCCTAAGAACCTCGACCTTTCTTTGGTGGACCGGGTGGAGACCGTGGAGAACGAAGAGGCCATTGAGATGGCGCGCAGGCTGGCTCGAGAAGAGGGCATCCTGTGCGGTATTTCGAGTGGAGCGGCGGCAGCGGCAGCGGTGCGCTTGGCAAAGCTGCCGGAGTTTGCTCAGAAGACCATGGTGGTTATCCTGCCTGACGCGGGGGAAAGATACCTGTCGACCGCGCTGTTTGCGGACGTGTGACGTGGCGCGGGGCGGCGCCGCCAGCGGCGCCGCCCCGCCCAAGAATCCGAGGAGGGGGTGCGTGGAAGAGCTCGACCGCTATTCCCGGCAGACGATCTTTCCCGGCATCGGTCCTGAAGGCCAGCGGCGACTGGGGGAGGGGTTCGCTGTGGTGGTGGGGTGCGGCGCCTTGGGTACGGTCATAGCTACGGCTCTGGTCCGGGCTGGAGTGGGGCGGGTGCGCATCATCGACCGCGACTTCATCGAATACCACAACTTGCAACGGCAGGTGCTTTTCACCGAGCGCGACATCGAGGAGAACCTGCCCAAGGCCGAGGCGGCCGAACGCCACCTGCGGGAGGCTAACTCGGCCGTCGAGGTGGAAGGAGTGGTGGCCGACTTCAGTCCCCCGAATGCCGAGGAACTGGTGGAGGGGGCCGACGTCATCGTCGATGGCCTGGATAACTTCGAGACTCGCTTCCTCATCAACGATGTAGCCCTCAAGAAAGGCATCCCCTGGGTCTATGGGGGAGCTATCGGCTCCACGGGCATGACCGCTACCTTCCTGCCCGGGGAGCGGCCTTGCTTTCGTTGCCTGGTGAGCGGGCCGCCCAGTGGCGGTACCCTGACTTGCGACACGGCCGGGGTGGTGAATGCCGCGCCTTGGGTCATCGGTTCTTTGGAGGCGGCTGAAGCTCTCAAGATCCTCATCGCCGACCCGGACAAGGCGCCGGTCAGCCGGGAACTGGTGCTCATCGATTTGTGGCGCCGCTCCTTTGAGGTCATGCCGCTTGGCAGTTTCACCTGGGCTGACTGTCCGGCCTGCGCCGGCAAGTATGAATTCCTGGAGGGCACGCCCCGTACCCGGGTCACCAGCCTCTGCGGCCAGAACGCCGTGCAGATATGGAACATGGCCGCCGGCCCCATGTCCCTGGCCGAATTGCGGCAGCGATTGAGCGCTCTGGGCCCGGTGGAAGGGAGTGAGCACATGCTGCGCTTCCCCGTGGGAGAGCAGGAGCTGGTGGTCTTCTATGATGGTCGCACCATCGTGCGCGGAACCCGCGACCAGAAACTGGCCCGGGCCCTCTACGCGAAGTACGTGGGGACGTAGAGAGACAGAGGTACGGGGACGGCGGGCGATGTGGAGACCTTGGAGAGGGAGAAGGGATTCAGGCGAGAGGAGAGCCCTGCGGGCCCCCAGAGGAGGAGAGCCTTGCGGGTCCCCAGAGTTTTTCCCCACGGTCTCCTATTCAACGCATGCCTTCGCGGTTGCGCTGTAGAAAAAACTAGACTTTGGTCCAGGGACAAGCTGGTTCCATTGTGCTAGTCTCGGTCATAGGTCGGGCCCACTATGCGAAACATGGGGGCCGGACCGCGACCCACGAGAAGGGCAAACCCGTCGCAAGGCGGGGACGCAGAGCTACGGACCCACGTCCGGTTAGGGACCCGAAATCGGGTCTTGTTGACAGGGGCGGCCGAGCTGCCGGGGTGACTGGCGGCCGGCCGCCTGTTTGCATTTTGGGCCCACGCGAAAGCGCACAGCGGGATTAGGGGTCTGACCCCTTCCGAGGAGGGTCCGAAATGAAGAGTGGGCGTTCTGGGCATTTCAGGTATTTTCCGTTCTTGTTCGTAGGGGTGCTCGTCCTCATGTTGCTGCTGACAGCTCCGGTCAGCGCAGGTCTTTTCGAGGAAGGGCCCCCCGACACTTCAACGACTACGGAAGTGACCGGCACCACGGAGCCTGAGACCGCGCCGGTCGCAACGGAGCCCCCAGCTCCCACCATCGCCAGCGACCTGCCTGACTATCCGCCGGGAGCCAAGGTCACCCTCACCGGCGAGAACTGGCAGGGTGACACCACCGTGCACGTGGTGGTTAATGACACCGTTGGCATGACCTGGTCCTACGAGACCGACGTCGATGTGCAGGGGGACGGCACGATCGCCCTCGAGGTGTGGATCGCGTACTACTTCATCTCTGACTACGACATGATGGCGACCGGCAACCAGACCGGGCGGGTGGCGACGACGACGTTCACGGATGATAAGAAGATTTCAGGCATTCTGCTCCAAGACGGGAACGCAAACGGGCAGAGGGACGTGGGGGAGGCTCTGGTAAGCGGGACGTGGGTTGTACAGGCATATGATGCCTCCACTAAGGCCCTCATCGCCCAGGTCAACTCTACCGATGGAACCTACGGCAACCTGTCCGTTGGAAACAATGACTCAGTAATTGTGGTCGTGAAGTTGAAAAATGGCTGGAGCCAGGTATCAACGGCTGGCCCCGTTGAAGGCGGTGGGACCGAGGTCGATACTGGCGGAATTTCCGACGTCTTCCCGAAGGGACGCAGCTTCGCGATGGGCAATGCCCACAAGACAGGGGTGAACTTCGGCTTCGTGGCGGATGGTGCAATACCCGTCACTGTTGTCGCCGACCCCAAGAGCAAGGTCTACGGCGAGGCCGATCCCGCCCTCACCTACAGCTTCAGCGGCTTCAAGTTCAGCGATGACGCAAGCAATTCCGAGATCAGCGGCACCGCCTCCATCTCCCGGGCTCCCGGCGAGACGGTGGCCGGCAGCCCCTACCTCATCAGCGTCACCGACGTGAGCGGCCTGAGCGCTCCCAACTACGAGTTCGCCATCGGCAGCACGGCTGACTTCACCATTCACGCCAAACTGCTGACCGTGACTGCGACCGCCGACGACAAGACCTACGACGGGAGCACCGCGGCGACGGCACATTTGGCCACGACGGACATCGTTCCTGGTGACGACGTCAGCCTCAACTACGTGAGCGCCACGTTCGAGGATCCGAACCCGGGCGCGGGCAAGAGGGTGACCGTGGAGGGCATCTCCATCAGCGGCGACGCTGCCGGTAATTACGTTCTTCGGAGCAGTACGGCGACTGCCACCGCCAGCATTCTCTATGGTCTGTCCGCCGGCAACTTCTTCCTGCCCCCGATCAACACGCCCGGACATGGCATCCCCGTCAGCGTGTTCAAGGCTGGCAGCACGATCCCAGTCAAGTTCCAGCTCTTCGACGCCTTTGGGAACCCGGTCGGCTTTGCGGAGGCGCACATAAGCTTCTGGAAGTGCTCGAACCAGGTGCCGAGTGGGGAGGAGGAAATGACTGTGGCGTCGCAGGCCAACAGTGGAACGCTCTTCCGCTATGATCCAGTGGCCCAGCAGTACATCTTCAACCTGTCCACCAAGGGCTTCCCGAAAGGACAGTACAAGATCAGGGTCAATCTCGGGACCGGTCAGTGGCCTGAGGTCGAGATCGGGCTCAAGTAGGCTGCAGCCTGGGCGCGTGACATCACGCGTGACGTAGGTTGGGGCCGCTCCTCGGGGCGGCCCCAACTGCTTGTTCTACGGTGAACGTGGAGATGCCTGCGCGACGGGATTGGCCTCAGTGCCGGAGTAGGGGGCGGGCGCAGGCAGCCAGTGAGTGGTCGCGGGCCCGCAGGGCTAGGCCCAAAGTCTGACCCTCCCTGGGCGCGGCTGTGTCAGGATGCTGCTGGGAGCCCGACTGTCCTTGTATGCTCTGTAGTACATGCGGATGCATAGACAACGACGCGAAGAGCCGCTCATGAGGACGACTCTGAACATCGACGACGAACTGCTTGAACAAGCGGCGAGAATGACCGGGATCAGAGAGAAGACCACATTGGTCGAACTAGGGCTGGAGGCGCTCATCGCGCGCGAGAGCGCGAAGCGACTGGCCTTGCTCGGTGGTACAGAGAGACAGTTATGGCCAGTGCCGAGGGGGAGGCGGTAGGTGGTGATCGTAGACACCTCTGCCTGGGTCGCCCACCTTCGTGAGGGTGTTGAGCACCTGGCGGAAGTCCTGAACGCGGGCCAGGCTGTGTGTCACCCCTTTGCACTAGGCGAGCTCGCATGTGGGAATCTGGTGAACAGGACGACTGTTCTGGGACTCCTGAATATGGACGTTGGACAGGCGGCTACAGGGGGCCGCGGGTGAGCTCGGCTGCCGGTACCTGCCCGGTTAAGCCCGGATGTGCGGACAAATGAGTGGGGGTGCGTCTCGCGGGCAAGCAACCGGCGCCCCAGCGGGCCTCCTACCTCCTCGCTCGCAGGTACCCCAGCCCCTCCCGCAACGGGGTGGCTCGGAAGGCGGGGAAGCGCTCGGCCAGGAAGGCGCGGTCGGCCTCACTGACCGCTCCGGCTTGCGCTACGAAATCCACGGCGGCGGGAGTGAGGGGGCGGCCGGGCAGGTACTGCAGCAGTGCCCCTTGCAGCTTGCCCACCCGCTTGGGGATGTGAAGGATGGGTCGTCGCCGGCCCAGGGCTTCCAGGGCCAATTCCAGGAACTGGTCCAGCGTCACCAGGTCCGGTCCTCCCAGCCGGAAGGCGGTGTCTTGAGCTCGGTCGGGATTGTCCACCACTAGCGTAAAGAATCGACCGAGGTCTTCCACGAAGATCGGGGTCAAGGGCTGCTTGCCGTCGCCGAACACGGGCACGAAGGGCAGGTGATCCGAGTAGCCGAGCAGGCGGTTGAGGGCCTTATCGCCCGGCCCGTAGGCCCAGCAGGAGCGTACGATGGTCCAGTCCAGCCCACTGCCGCGGATGGCTTCTTCCGCCTGCCATTTGGCCTGGTCCCAGGCGAAAGGACTGTCCGGCGCCACCGAGATGCCGCTCATGTAGAGAAAGCGCGGAGCCCCTTCCGGGTAGCGAGCCAGGACGGGGTCAGCGGTCGGTCGCCGATACACCTGGGCGAGGGCGCTCAGGAGGTTGAGCGTGCCGTCGCGGTCCACGGCCATGTAGGTGAGGCCTTGGGCGGGATTCTCCACGGGGGCCCCTGCGAATTGCGCCGCCTGGATGACTACGTCCACGCCGCGCACGGCTTCTCGCAAGGTGTCGGGTCTGGTCACATCCCCGCTGGTGAAGGTCAGCCGATTCTCGGCCAAGGCGCGACGGCCGACCTCATGCGAGGCGTAGAGTTTGAGGGCTCTGGCGGTCGAACGGGTGAGGGCGCGCACTTGGTGGCCGGCGTCGAGCAGGTGTCGGCTGATGGCTCCCCCCACGAAGCCGGTGGCTCCCGATACCAGGATGATCATGGTGCCTCCTTGGTCGACGAAGCTGTGGCAGCGACGGATGCGCTTCCCTCCGCGCCTCTGGTGAGCGGCGCCCAAAGGTCGCCGGTCCAAGCGAGTCGGGCAGGCACGGTGAGCACGGTGAAAGCCAGTCCATCCTGCAAATGGGCAAGTTCCTCCCAGGTAACAGGGGTGGATACCGTCGCCTCTGGGGTGGGACGGGTGACGTAGGGTGGGACGATGGTCGCCCCGGGGGACATGCGCAGCGCGTCCAGGTAGACGCGCCCGCCCCGCTTGGCTTTACGGATGTCGGTGGTAAGCAGGCGGGGGTGCCTCTTGACCAGCGAGGCGAAGAGCTCCTTGAGCTGGACTCGGGCTTGGCTGTAGTCGAGGTCTCCGGTCAAGGGGAAGGCTAGGTGCACGCCGCGCTTACCCGAAGTCTTGACCAGGGGATCGAAGCCTGCCTGCTTCAAGGCCTCGCGCAGGAGAAAGGCGACTTCGGCGGCCCGCTGGAAAGGAGTAAGAGTGGAGCCGCCGGCGCCAGAGGACGGGCCAGGGAGGGCCGGGTTACGGGCTTCGGGCCGCTTCTCCGACCGGGCCCCGGGTGGCGGCTCCTGCGGGGTTGCAGGCGGCGCCTCGGGCGGAACCTCGGGCGGGTCCACGTCGAGCACCATGATATCCGGATGCTCGGGGTCGTCGATGCGGGCCATCTGGGTGTGGAAGGTGAGCGTACCCAGGTTCACGAGATAGAGGAGGTCGGCGGCATCGTCTGCCAGCGGGTAATGGACGACCTTCTGGTGGTCTTTGCGCTCCACGGGAAAAGTGCGTAACCAGGGCGGAAAGTAGGGGGAAGCGTCCTTCTGGAAGAACGAGCCGTCTTCCACGCCCTCGGGCCAGCGCTCGAGGGTGAGAGGCCGCCCACGCAGATGGGGCAGCAGATAGGGAGAGACCGTCAGGTAGTAGTCAAGGATGTCGCCTTTGGTCAGGCCGGCCTGGGGATAGTAGAGGCGGTCAAGGTGGGTGAGTTGCACCTCCTTCCCGCCCAAGCGGAAGACCCGCTCCGAGTCACTCGCCTGCGGGGATTTACGAGCCACGGGCGGGCCCCTCCCGTGCCGGCGTTTCATCCTGCCCGTATCGCGGGGGCGCGCCGGTGGCTATCTCCTGCAGGCTGCGCCCGCTGAGCACCGAGTCAGGGGCTTCGACGGTGATGTCCGCTCCCGGCCGCGCGTACTCATCTTTGTGCTTGATGAGCAACCAGTTCTTGGCTCCGCGGCCTTTCATCTGCACGAGGGCCCAACTTCCGTGCAGCTTCTGCCCGTGCAGAATGAACTTGAGGTCCCCTCGGGCCAGGGCTGCTTCGGGCGCAAGCACCTGGTGGTCCTTAGACTCTTTCATCCAAGCCTCGTCCGGTTCCCACCAGCCCATATCCCAGACCATGACCGTTCCCGCTCCATATTCTCCCTCGGGGATGGTCCCTTCGAAGGAAGCGTATTCGAGAGGGTGGTCTTCCACCTGCACAGCAAGTCGTCGTTCCCTTGGGTCGAGAGAAGGCCCCTTGGGAACGGCCCAGGATCTAAGCGCCCCTCCCAGCTCGAGCCTCAGGTCGTAGTGCAGTTGGGACGCATCATGCTTGTGGATGACGTAGACACGGGGTCGCGCCACGTCGGCGGTTTGGAGGCGCGGCGCGCTGGGCGCGGGGGCCGCGGCGCCCGGGCTTCGTGCCGCAGCGACCGAACCGGGCGTAGCCGGCACGGCGGCCGCTGG
>FWPV01008583.1_pt1 | contig 17785 bp, 15 predicted proteins | sample 2228371 | NCBI WGS metagenome assembly FWPV01 (sample SAMEA103939776, study PRJEB20133) | metagenome | reverse complement strand
ATCGGATGCCGGCCGCCGCCGCTCACCTCCTAGTGCCCCGGCCTCGCCACAGCAAGCCTCGTTGGGGGGCAAACAGGAAAACGACCATGAAAATGCCCGTCGCTACCAGGACGATTGTCCCCCCGGAAGAGAGGTCGAAGTAGTAGCTCAGGTACAGGCCTATCACTGCCGATACGGCACCGATGAGAGCAGATACCAGCATCATCACCGGTAGCCTCCGGGTGACGAGATAGGCGGTCGCTGGAGGAGTGACGAGCATGGCAGCCACTAACGCGACCCCTACGGTCGAGAGCGAGACCACTATGGTGACCGCCAGCATCAAGAACAGGCCCGCCCGCAACCAGCCCACGCTTAGACCGAGGGTCTTGGCCAGCACGGGGTCGAATGACACCACCAGAAGCCTCTTGTAGAGCAGCAAGACGGTCACCAGCACCGCGGCGGCCAGCCCCCCGCTGATCCACAAGTCTGAGCCGCTCACGGCAAGAACATTCCCAAAAAGAACATGAGTCAGGTCCGCCGCGTACGAACGCATCGTGCTGATGAGCACCACCCCCAAGGCCAGGGCGGCAGCGAAGAAGATGCCGATGGCGGTATCCTCCCGTACACTGCCGGCCTTGGATAACAAGCTGATACCGAGCGCGACCAGGACGGCCGCCACGAGCGCGCCCGCCAGAAGGTTCACGCCCAGAAGGTAGGCGGCCGCCACCCCCGGCAGGATGGCATGAGCCAGAGCATCGCCCAGGAAGGCCATGGATTTCAGCACGATGTAGCAGCCGACCACGGCACATACCACGCCGACGATCACCGCCGCCCCCAGGGCCCGCTGCATGAATCCATAGACAAAGGGCTCAGTCAGCCAGTCGATCACCGCCCCGCCTCCGGCGCTTCGCCCCCCTGGCAGCACTGATCGACCACTATCACTCTGCCATTCACGACCACCATCTGGCCGCCGAACGCTTGCTGGAGATGTCCCTCTGTGAACACCGCTTCCGGTTCTCCAACGGCGATCAGACGACGGTTGAGCAGCACCACCTGATCGAACCGCTGGGAGGCTAGATCCAAGTCGTGAGTGGAGACCAGCACAGTGACATCCCGCGCGCGCAACCTGCGCAGAAGCTCGAGCGTGGCTTCTCGGGTAGCCAGGTCCACCCCGGTGAAGGGCTCATCCAACACCAGGATGTGCGGCTGTTGAGCCAGGGCACGCGCTAGGAAAACCCTTTGTTGCTGGCCACCGGAGAGCTCGCCGATGGGCCTATGGGCAAGGGAGGACACTTCGAGTTGCTCGAGGCTTTGAGCGATGATCCGTCTATCTTCCGAGCTCAAGCGCCGTAACCAGCGCCCTGGCCGGTACCTGCCCATGGCTACCACGTCGTAGACGGTGACCGGGAACCGCCAATCCACTTCTTCCCGCTGGGGAACATACGCGACCGGCTCTTGCCATTCGGATACAGGGCGACCATGTAGCAAGATCTCCCCTCCTGCCAAAGGCAGAAGTCCCACAAGTGCCTTGAAGAGTGTGGACTTGCCGGCACCATTCGGCCCCACTACGGCGACTTGGGCTCCATGTGCGATCCCGAGTGTGACTGAGTCGAGCGCCACGCGCGAACCATAGGCGACGCTCACCTCACGTAACTCGAGAAGATCAGGCATGTCGTCTGGCCTCCCCAGCGCAGAGCTCTAGCGCAAGGCATCCACTATACTCTTCACGTTCCACTCCATCATCTCAATGTAAGACCGCACACCCTCACCCAGGGAATGCGTGTACAGGTCGGTCACGACGGAGACCCCGGTCTCGCGAGCAATCTGATCCGCAAGGTCCGGCTCGCTACCCGTCTCCAAGAACACTGCCGGAGCCCCGCTTTGCTTCACTGCGGCGACCAGCGAAGCCAGTCTTTCCGCCGACGGCGCCCCCTCTGTATGCTGTCCCGGTAGCAGAGTGCCGACCACCGTGAAACCATAGCGGCGAGCGAACCAGCCGAAGGTCTCGTGATTGGTGACCAAGAGGCGACGGCCTTGCGGGATGCTGTTCACCTGCTCCTCTATCCATCGATCGAGGTCGTCCAGCTTGCGTCTGTAATCCTCAGCGTTCGACTGCATCACAGTCTCGGCCTCGGGCAAGAGAGAGGAAAGTCCCTTTACCAGATTGGGCAAGTAATGGTCGCGGACGAGCACGGGATCGAGCCAGACGTGGGGGTCTTCCTCCACCCCCGGGATTCCGGTGGAGACATCGATCACTGGACAGCCTTTCTTGGCTGCGGCCTCCAGCAAGGCGACTATCTTGGGCTCCAACCCGAGGTAGGTGACCACGACCGCGTCGGCCTCCGCGATCGTAGCGGCGTCTCTAGGCGTGGGCTCAAACGAATGGGGGTCGACTCCCTCGGGCAACAGAGAAACGATGCGGCAGGCGCTGCCGGCGACGTGGCTCACGATATCGGCCAGGAAACTCGTGTCGACCACCACCAAGGTTCCCCGCCCTGAAGAGTCCTCACTCAGAGGGACCTTGTCGCCGCAGGCCAGAAGCCCGGCCTGTAGCCCCAGCATCACGATGAGGACCACTACCATGCCGCTTCGTCTGCTCAGCACACCTGCCCCTTTCCCATCATCCCCCCTTTCACCCCTCCGCCGAACGAGTTCCGGGCGACAGAGCGCGTCCCGCCAGACGTTCCAAAAACACCCAATCTTTGATGTGGACCACTCGACCCTGCGCCTCTATGATTCCCGCCTCTCCGAGCTGCCTGAAGGCCCGCGACAGGGTCTCCGGCACCGTTCCTACGGTGGCTGAGAGCTGCGTCTTGCTGAGCGGGAGATGGACCCTGGAGACCCGACCCCCGTCCTCTTCAGCGGCACCCGAACCCGCCTCCGCCAAGGTCAAGAGGTAGGCCGCCAGTCTTTGGGCGACGTCCTTAAGAGCCAGATCCTCAATGAGGGTAGCGAAGGACCGCAAGCGAGCCGAAAGCGCACCCAGCAGACGCAAAGCAAGCTCTGGCTCTTTCTTCACCAATTCCAGGAAGACCTCACGCGGCACATAGAGGGTCTCACTATCCTCCACAGCCTCTGCGTTAGCCGGATAGGCCTCGCCCGAGAGCACAGCCACCTCCCCCACAGGTTCTCCCGGCCCCATCATCATGAGGATCTGCTCCCGGCCTGTAGGCGACAGCTTGAACACTTTCAGCCTGCCGCGCAGCACGATGTACAGACCCCGGGCAGGGTCCCCTTGGCGGAAGACCGACTGCCCGGAGCCGAAACTGCGTCTGATGCCGCGCGCGACCAGTTCGCGTAGATACTCCTGACCCATCCCAGCAAGAAGAGCCGACCGGCTCATCAGAGCCAGCAGCTGTTGGTTTCGGTCTGCTTTGCAGGCTTGTTTGGTCACGGTCCCCCCGTCTGCTCAGTCCTCTGTCACCGAAGCCTTACCACCGCTGCCCATACCTTTGACCAAAGTCAAGGTCCAGCGCGACACGTAATGTTAGCCTCTCCTCGTCCGGCAAGCGGGAAAAGAAAGAAAGGATGATGCGAATGTTCTGCAACCAGTGTGAGCAGACAGCAAGGTCGCTAGCCTGTACGAGCACGGGCACTTGCGGTAAACCGGCCCAAGTCTCCGCCCTCCACGACCTTCTCACCTACGTTCTCAAAGGCCTCGCTCTGGTGGTGAAGAAAGCCGACTCGGTGGCAGGCCAGTCTGGGCGGTCTTTGGTGCCGTCCGACACACACCCCTTCCTGGCCAAGACCCTGTTTGCCACTCTGACCAACGTCAACTTCGATCCCCAGGCCATCGCTGCCTGGATACACGAGGCGGTGGAACGCCGGGATTGCCTCAAAACGGAGTTGTCAGCCCTGGCTCCAGAGATCGAGTTCAGTGAAGCCCCCCTCACCTTCTCCCCCGCTCACGATCTTGGCACCTTGACCCTGCAGGCTAGGGCTCACACGCTGAAGAAGGAAGCCTCCCCCGACGAGGACATCCGGTCGCTCCAGCATACCGTCCTCTACGGGCTGCGCGGCTTGGCTGCCTATGCCTTCCATGCAGCCGAGCTCGGGTACCGCGACCCCGAGATAGATGACTACCTGGTGGAAACGCTTTGCGACCTCGCCCATTACGAGAGGGGCGATCTTGGCGTCTGGGTAGGCAAGGCCCTCCGGCTCGGTGAGATGAACTACAAGACCATGGAGCTGCTCGACCGAGCCCATCGTGACACTTTCGGCTCGCCCAGACCAACTGAGGTTCCGCTCGGTGTCAAACCGGGCAAGTGCATCTTGGTCACCGGTCATGACCTTCTCGCTCTGCACAGACTGTTGGAGCAGACGGAGGGGAAGGGCATCACCGTCTACACGCACGGAGAGATGTTGCCTGCCCATGCCTATCCTAGGCTCAAGGCCTATTCCCACCTATACGGCAACTACGGTTCCGCCTGGCAGGAGCAGAAACGCGAGTTCGAGCGCTTCCCGGGGGCGATCCTCGTCACCACCAACTGCCTCCAAGAGCCGCGAGACTCCTACCTGGGGAACATCTTCACCACCGCCGCCGTGGGCTGGCCAGGGGTCACTCACCTCGCCGACCATGACTTCACTGCCGTGATCGAGCGGGCGCTGGCTCTCCCGGGCTTCTCGGAAGAAGTCCCTGGCAAGACCGTCACTGTCGGATTCATGCATGAGACCGTGCTAAGCCAAGCCGACAGGATAATCGACCTGGTCAAGCAAGGCCGGATAAGGCACTTCCTGTTGGTGGGCGGTTGTGATGGTGCCAAACCCGGCCGCGACTACTACACGAGACTGGTGGAGCAGTCGCCGGCGGACACGGTGATCCTCACTCTGGCCTGTGGCAAGTATCGCTTCTTCGACAGGGACTTGGGCAGCATCGACGGTATTCCTCGCCTTCTCGACGTGGGGCAGTGCAACGACGCCTATTCGGCCGTCCGGATCGCGCTGGCCTTAGCGGATGCCTTCCAGGTCGGCGTCAACGACCTGCCCCTCCATCTGGTGCTGTCTTGGTATGAGCAGAAGGCCGTTGCCATACTCCTGACTCTGCTCTACCTCGGAGTGAAGAACATACGCCTGGGTCCCACTCTCCCTGCCTTCCTCACGCCCGCCGTGGCCCAGTACCTCGTGGACAATTACGCCCTGCGGCCGATCTCGACTCCCGAGGAGGACCTGGCGGCCATACTCGCCTGAAGGCCACCATACCCCCACCTGCCTCACAGGACCTGACGGCCGTTGGCGAGGCGGCTCGGAGCCTTTCGGCTCCGAGCCGCCTCGCCTCACCCTGAAGCTCCTCACAAGAAAACCGGCCCGCGGTGCGGACCACGACCTACATCACGATCTTGTTCAGTGGGTACTCCACGATCCCCTGGGCACCGGCCGCCTTCAAGCGAGGAATGATGATGCGGACGGTGGACTCGTCGATGATGGTGTTGACAGCCAGCCACTCCTCGTCGCTCAGCGTGGAGACGGTGGGCTTCCGCAAGGCAGGTAAAGTCTCCAATACCTTGGCCAGGTCCTTACGGTGCACGTTCAGCATCAGACCGACTTTACCCAGCGCGGCGATAGCTCCCTGTAGAAGCATGCTTATGTCCTCCAGTTTCTGCCGCTTGGCCGGGTCTTGCCAGGAATCGAGATTGGCGATCAGCTGCGTGTTGGATTCAAGTACCGTATCGATGATGCGCAGCTTGTTGGCCCGCAGAGAGCTGCCCGTCTCTGTCACTTCCACGATGGCGTCCGCCAGGTCGGGTGGTTTGACCTCGGTCGCCCCCCAGCTGAACTCCACCCTGGCCTCCACCCCTTTCTCCGCCAAGTAGCGCTTGGTGGTGGCGACCAGTTCGGTGGCGATGATCTTCCCCTGAAGGTCGTGGACGGAGTGAAAGGAAGAGGCCTCGGGTACAGCAAGCACCCAGCGCACCTTGCCGAAGCTCTGCTTGGCGTACACCAGGTCGCATACGACGCGGACCTCGGCCCCACTTTCCACCACCCAGTCCAGCCCGGTGATGCCGGCGTCCAGGACGCCGTTTTCCACGTACCGCGCCATCTCCTGGGCTCGGATGAGAACGCATTGCAAGTCCGGGTCGTCGACGGTGGGATAGTAGGACCGGCTGGACGTGGTGATGTTGAACCCGGCCTTGCGGAACAGGTCGATTGTGGCGTTTTCCAGACTGCCTTTGGGGATCCCCAGTTTGAGCACCATGCGCAAGTCTCTCCGCTGTCTCAGAGTCTCCCCGGCTCTCCGGGGTACCCATGTGCATTGCCAGTGTCCAGGATTATAGCCTTCCCGCGCGCGTTCCCCTGCCAGTCGTACGGCGCGCCCGGAAGCGGCCGTCTCGGACAGGTTGATTGCAGGTGACGGTTAGGAGATTATGAGGCGCAGCCATGACCAAGCCTTCGCTCTCCCCAGAGCTACTGCCAGTCGAGCCAGTCGACCCTTCTGACTTCGTTCACCCGGAGAAGCGGCTGGGGTTGACAGTCCGCCGGGTCCTTCAGACCTGGTGGCCGCTTGCTGCCAGCTGGGTCCTCATGGGGCTGGAAGGGCCTGCAGTGAGCGCAGTGGTCTCCCGGCTTCCAGAACCCAAGGTCAACCTGGCGGCCTGGGGCGGCATCGTTTTCCCTCTGGCCCTGATGGTGGAGGCCCCCATCATCATGATGTTGGCCGCTTCCACCGCCCTTTGCCGAGATTGGCCTTCGTACCTCAAACTGCGACGGTTCATGATATGGCTGGGCGCTGGGTTGACGCTCACGCACCTCGTCATTGCCGCCACGCCCCTCTACTACCTGGTCGCCCGCCACCTCATCGGTGCCCCCGAAGCCATCGTCCAGCCAGCCCGTTGGGGACTCCTCTTCATGACCCCTTGGACGTGGTCGATCGCGTACCGGCGTTTCCAGCAGGGAGTGCTCATCCGTTTTGGGGGCTCCCTTAAAGTGGGGTTGGGTACCTTGGTCCGCTTCTCGGCCGATGCCGCAGTCCTCACCCTGGGCTATCTCTGGGGGCGTATACCCGGCATAGTGGTCGCCGCCTGTGCCATGAGTGCAGGGGTGATGGTAGAGGCTTTCTACGCTCGTCTGGCCGTGCGGAGGACACTGCGGGAGAAGCTGCGCGACGCGCCCCTCTCTCCTCGGCCACTGACCACCAAAGCCATGTTGGCCTTCTATGTACCGCTATCGCTCACCCAAGTCCTCATGCTGGTCATCAACCCGATAGCGAGCGCAGCTATGAGCCGCATGCCTCACGCCCTCGAATCGCTGGCCGCTTGGCCCGTGGTGGGGGCAGTGAACTACATCGTGCGTGGCGGCGGGGGCGCCTTCAATGAAGTGGTGGTCGCTTTGGTGGAGGAGAAGCGGTCGACCCAGGTTCTTCGCCGATGCGGAATCGTGATCGCCGCTGGCTCGACTCTCTTCCTAGGTCTGCTGGTACTCCCGCCGGTGTCTCGGATCGTGTTCTCGGGCCTGCTGGACTTGGCCGACCCGCTACCGAGGCTGGTGTGGGAAACCCTCTTCCTCCTTGCCCCCATGCCGGCCTTGGCTGTGGTTCAGAGCTACTTCCAGGGCTTGATCCTTTACAGCAGGCACACCCGCAGCGTAACCGAATCCGTCGCCCTTTCCCTGGTCGTCATCTGCCTGGCCTTGGCTTTCGGGGTGCTCCACGGAGCCGTCACCGGACTATACGTGGCGGTCGGAGCCCTGGTGGTGGGTGACGGATTGCGCACGGCTTGGCTGTGGGCGCGGAGCCGCGCCACCCGGGCGCGGCTCCGCGCCCGCGACGCCCTGGGTCAGGCTCCTTGAGGACTCGACCAGCAGCTCCCGGTCAGTCTTCTTCCTTGAGAGTGAGCGGCTCGCCGCAGCAGGTGAAGCCTTCGATGCGGCAGGTTTCTTCTGCTTCGTCACCTTCTTCGTGACTGCACTCCGCGATGACCTCGATCTCCAGACCGCATTTCTCGCAACAGTAGATTTCACCTTCTCGCATCTCATCACAACGTACCATGTTGGTCTCCTTCAGCTCCTACTTTCCTGCCTAGGGAGTAGCGTTGGACGTCAGACAAGGCTTCTACATAAAACATACCATCCACCGAGCCGACGGATAGGAGCTGCCGCTCTGTCCCGCTGCAATCTCGCCCCTGCCTCAACAGACGGCCCTCGGATTATCGAGGAACCACCTCCAGCGCTCGATATGCCCCTGCTCGTCCGCCTGGTCCTTCGCGATGATCCCCCTGGTCTCCTCGTCCCACTCGACCTGGCTTAAGAGCTCAGCGTAGTGGCGGACCGCCTTGGCCTCCACCCAGACCCCTGTCTTGAGGATCCTCTTGGTTCCTAACAGCCTTGATCCCAGACCAAAGACGTACCCCATCAGCCAATAGGCGAAGCGGAGCTTACTCGGCTTGAATCCATACTCGTACAGCTTGGTCTGAAAGTCCTGAGCGTGTGTCATCTCGTTGCACATAGCTGCCGTGAGCTGACGGTTGAGCTCACAGGGTCGCGAGGTTATCTGACTCTTGTAGATGTTGACCGCCATGATCTCCAGGGTGTGGAGAGTCCGCAGCCCTCGGCGCAGAGCTTTGCGGCGAGCCCTGGTCAAGTCTCGGCCGCGGATCTTGACTTCCTCGGCCCGCATCACTGGACGAATGACAGACAAGTCATAGTTCATCGCCCTGCCTCCGGCTTCTCCTCCTTGGATTCCGCAGGACGACTCTGGTCCCCGTGTTCCAGCACCTGCCGTAGCCGCTCTCGTCTTGCCTCCAGTCGCTCCGCCTCGTTCTCCAACAGCTCCAGCTCTCTGGCCAGACTTTCTTCCAAGCGCATGTCCTCGCGGATAGCGTCTCGATCACTACCGGTCTCCTCCATCGACTCCCCCGCTCCCTGGACGGCCGCTCGCCGCCGTTGTTCTCATCGTATACCCAGGGAAGGGACCCAGTACTCGCCCAAGGCCTGGGGAACCCAGCCCCTTTGCTCGCCACACGGCAGGCTCGCTTGGTCATCACCTGTCTGGTTACCATACCCACCTACCCCGCCGCCAGTTGTCGGAGACCCGTCCGCCCGAGTATCCTGCGAAACATAAGTGTCAAGATGCGCCTGCGAAAGCCAGGTATGAGCACCGGGACCAGCCCGGCCCAGGCCGGCGCGAAGGCCGTCCGCGCGTAGGCTAGGCGCGCAGTCGTAGTTCACGCCAAGCGCGGATCCGAGCGGGGAGGCTTCGGCCGTTTGCTGCCTGCGCTTCGTGATCGAAGGAGGACCGAAAGAATATGGAATGCCCGCACTGTCGCGCAGAGATCGAAGAGAAGCCCCACGTCTTTGCTCTCGGTATCGACCCCGACGGGGAATGGAAAGTCTCCAGTCAACGCTGCCATGTGTGCGACCGCCTTATAGTCCGCCTGCTCGGGGAAGCCGGCATCTATCCAGTCCGCCCGGCCGGACTCACCCGGGCTCCTTTGGACGCCGCCGTCCCTGCGGACTGGGCCGCGGCCTACCGTACTGCCAGTGAGCTCCTACCCTATAGCGAAGAGGCTTCGGCTGCTGTCTCCCGTCGCCTCCTGCACCGGGTGCTGGCCGCCTGTGCCCAGGCCGGCTATGGCGGCCTGAGCGACCAGATCCAACGGGCGGTGGCCTCCCCGGCCCTCCCTGACTACCTCAAAGAAGCCCTTAGCGGCTACGCACGCCTTACCGGTTTGGAAAGCGACCAAGTCCGCAGTTACCGCCCTGACGCTCTAGTGCCTGCCGTTGCCGGCGAAGCCGACTGGCTGCTCGATCTGCTCGAGTCCCTCTTTGATTTCTATTACGTGCAGCCCGCCCGCCTCAAACGCAAGCTGGATAGACTGAAGCCCCCAGGCTCGGCTACTGACCCGGGTGCGGCAGTGGTCGACCCCGCCCCGGCTCTATCGGAGAGCGGTGCCGCGTCGGGAGTGCAGACGGAAGCCGCGACCGCGCCGGCAGAACAGGCCGCGGACTTCCAGTCCAAGACCACGGGAGGTAGCGATGTCAGTTGAACCGTCCGCCCTTCCGGCCGGCGAGCTGAACCGACTGCGCGCGGAAGCCCTCCCCCGCGGCGTGGTCACTGCTACCCCCTCCCTGGTCGGCTACGCGAAGAACGCCATCATCGTCGACACCGAGGGTAAGGAGTTCATCGATTTCGCCGGTGGCATCGGGGTCATGAATGTGGGACATTCTCACCCCAAGGTCATCGCTGCCGCCCGGGCCCAGATCGAGCGGTTCGCTCACACCTCCATCAGTGTGTTCGGGTGGGAGTCCTACATCAGACTGGCCGATCGCCTCAATCGAAAGGCGCCGGGACCCACTCCCAAACGCAGCTTCTTCGTGAATTCGGGGGCGGAGGCGGTAGAAAACGCCATCAAGGTTGCCCGCTGCGCCACGGGCCGGCCCGGCATCGTGACTTTTACCAACGCTTTCCACGGGCGGACCAACCTGACCATGGGGCTCACTTCCAAGATCGTCCCTTACAAGAAAGACTTCGGTCCCTTCCCGGCCGACATCTATCGGATCCCTTACGCCTACTGCTACCGTTGCCCCCTCCATCTGAGCTACCCTGCCTGCGGTGTGGAATGCGCGGAGCTGCTCCGTCAAGGGTTCGAGAACCAGTTCCAGGCCGACCGCATCGCCTGCGTGATCGTGGAACCGGTGCAGGGGGAAGGCGGCTTCATCGTGCCGCCCCCTGAGTATCACGGCAAGCTTAAGCGCATCTGCGAGGAGTACGGCATCCTCTTCGTCGCCGACGAGATCCAGACCGGATTCGGGCGTACCGGCCGCTTCTTCGCCATGGAGCATTATGGGGTCGAGGCCGACATCATGACCACAGCCAAGTCCATCGCCGCCGGATATCCGCTGGGTGGCATCACGGGTAAGGCGGAGATAATGGACGTACCTGGGCCGGGCAGCATCGGCGGGACCTTCGGGGGAAACCCGCTGGCTTGTGAGGTGGCCCTGGCCGTGTTTGACATCATGGAGGAAGAGCGGCTGCCCGACCGCGCGCAGGAAATCGGCCGCCGAGTGAGAGAGCGCTTCTCGGCTATGCAGAGACGCTTCCCCCAGATCGGGGACGTGCGCGGCCTGGGAGCCATGATGGCCATGGAGCTGGTGGAAGACCCCGACACCAAGAAGCCGGCCACGGCCCTCACCAAGACCTACCGGGCCCGACTCTACGAGAACGGTCTCGTCAACGTAATCGCAGGGACCTACGACAACGTGGTGCGCACCCTTATGCCCCTCACCATCGAGTGGGAGACGTTGGAGCGTGGTCTGGACATCATGGAGGAGACTCTGGCCCAAGTGACCCAGGAAGTCAGCTAAGACCCGCAGGAGCCCAGCACAACGTGAACCGGTCCGAGATACCTACGGTGACGCTTGCTAACCCCGACCTGGACAGGCGCGACCTCGAGCGCAAGTCCTCGGCAGTGACCCTGTCCGACATGGAGGTCTTCATCTTTCCCGAGCTTATGTACAGTTTGGTGCTGGCCAACCTCATGTCGCCCCGCATCTGGAAGTGGCGCGACGACCCCTGGTTCGCCGACAATGATAAGCTCACGCCCTACCGCCGCATCCTGCGGGTCAAGCAGTACATCATGGACAACTACGCTTTCAACCTCGACCTCGACACCTGGGGCCTCACCCGCAAAGAGGTGGAGATCGCCCGTTTCCGAGACTGGGTGAGCGAGGAAGCCTTGGCCCAGTCGAACGCCCTGTTCGGCTACGAGGGGGACAAGTACTACTTCGACCTGGACATCCGCACCCACTTCGGGCTCGACAAGTACGACAGCGAGGTCATCCCCTACTGGAAGACCGAGACCGTCGAGGCCATGGACGCGTTCCGCTACAAGCCCAACTATGAGTCGGGAGCCGGGGAATGCGTCTCTCTGGCCGCCCTCTATGCGGCCGCGCTTTTCATCGTGGCCGGGATTCCCCTGCGAGACATCTTCCTCATGGCTACGCCGCTTCACTCCCAGAACTTCGTCGACGTCGGCCAGGGTATCCTCACCAACAACCGCCGGCTGGTGACCAAGAACATGTGGTTCAACGGCACCGCCCTCTCGGCGCAGGCCCGCCGGGCTCTGGAAAACGAGCGGGTGACCATCGTGGCCCATGAGTCGGGATTCATCCACATCCTCTTCGACAGGGCTACCATCGACCCCAAGGCCTACGACCGTTTCTCGACCAAGCTCCGCCGTTTCCTACAGACACCGCTTACTCCCGAGATTTTGGGCAACTTCGTGCGGCACAGCGCCGACTTGCAGAAATGCTTCCAGGCCCGCTGGACCAACTTCGGGGTGGACCGCTACATCGCCATGGAGAAGCTCATGGCCTACGAGCGCGACTTTCCTTACCGCTTCAACGACGAGACACGGGAGCGGCTGTTCCGAGAAGTGGCGGGAGAGGACTTTGAATCGAGTCCGCTGCCTGACCGCATCATCATCAACGACCTGGAGCAGATGGTCGCCGAACGGCAGGTGGACGTCCGTACCAAGGAGGGTTTTCGACTGCTGGTGGAGCAACTCGCCCCCTCCTGCCCTCAGGCCCAGGACGCCATCGAGCGGCTGCGCAGGTTCTGCTGGACCGAGCCGCGTTTGCCGGATCCTTCTGCCAAGACCTTCGATCACACCCAGGCTCCGCTGGGGCTGGAAGTGGGCATGGAGCGCGGGGACATCATCGCCCGCCTCGAGTCCATACGCGGACAGAACGAGACCGCCGAGCTCGCCTTCTACGCCTACCGAGACCTCAAGCGGACGGCCGCGGAGCCGTTCCTCAAAGCGGCCCTGGAGCGCTGTCCCGTCTCCATCGCCGGGAGTGCGGGCTCGACCGACGAGGGGGTGCTGGAGCTGCTCGCGACTTTCGCCTCCGAGTCCATCTACGACGAGCCCGGCCGTCTGGCCCAGCCCGATGAGGTCTGGAACTACCGGCGGGGAGACGGCCTGGAGAAAGCCCTGCTCCTCGCCAACATCCTGCGCAGTCGCCACCCGGACCTGCCCATCAGTATCGAAGTAGGGCCGCAGCGGGCGGTCCTGCAGGCGGGCAGCCTCAGCGTCACCTACCCTTCGAGCAAGGGTCTGCACCCCCAACGCTGGGAGTGCGGCGCTTGAGTGAGGGCAGGCTCGACCGGGAGCGCGACCAGACCCGGCCCGGCGCAGGCTTCCGCCGCTGCTGCCTCCCCCGACCCTATCCTCCGCTTCGCGACCAAGCCTCGCGCTCGGGCTCTGTGCCTATGACCGCCTTGATGACCTCCGCAATCTGCACGGCAAGCCGCTCAGTGTCTTCGATGGTGGGGCCCTCGACCATGACCCGGCAGAGATTCTCCGTGCCCGAGTAGCGGACCAGGACCCTGCCTTCTTCGCCCAATTCTGCTTCCGCCTCAGCGATGGCCGCCTGCACGGTAGGCAGGCTCTTGAGGTCAGGCTTCTCCCTCACCGGTACGTTGAGCAAACGCTGCGGAAACACCTCCATGAGACCCGCCAGTTCCGATAGAGGCTTCCCGGCCTTGAGCATCGCGCTCAGCAGTTGCAGGGCGGTCAGGATGCCGTCTCCGGTCGAGTGGTGCTGCAGAAAGATGACGTGACCGGAATCCTCTCCCCCTAGGACGCCGCCCAGCCGCAGCATCGCCTCGAGGACGTTGCGGTCACCGACCGGAGCCTGGTGCAGTTCCAGCCCGTATCTCTGGCAGGCCAAGCGCAAGCCCAGATTGCTCATGACTGTCGACACGACCAGATCGTCGGCCAGTCGGCCTTCGGCTTTCAGCATCAGGGCACAGATGAGAAGGATCTGATCGCCGGTGACCACTCCCCCCTTTTCGTCCACTGCGATGAGCCGGTCACCGTCGCCGTCAAACGCCAGCCCGAGGTGAGCGTTCTGAGCCAACACCTCTTCTCGCAGGTCTTCGGTATGCTGGGAGCCGCAGCGGTGATTGATGTTGAGCCCGTTGGGCGTGTTGTGGATGACGATGACGTCCGCCCCGAGCTCGGCGAAGGTAGCGGGGGCTACCCGGTAGGTGGCCCCGTTCGCCACGTCAAGGACCACTCTGACCCCCTCCAAGCTCAAAGACTCTGGGAAGGTCTCTTTCAGGAAGACGACATAGCGCCCGGGCGCATCTTCGAGCCGTCGAGCATGTCCCATCTCCCGTGCAGGGGGGAGCAACGCGGTCAGGCCGCCCTCCAGGACCAGCTCCTCCACCGCCGCCTCTTGCTCATCCGAGAGCTTGTAGCCACTGCCAGCGAACACTTTGATCCCGTTGTCCTGGTAAGGGTTATGGGAGGCCGAGATCACGATGCCGGCGTCCGCCCGCATGCTACGGGTGAGAAAAGCGATGCCCGGAGTAGGCATGACCCCGACCAGGAAGGGCTCGCCTCCCATCGAGGTGATGCCGGCTTCCAAAGCGCTCTCCAGCATATAGCCGGAGATACGGGTGTCCTTGCCTATGATGATCCTGGGGAGGTGCCCCGGCCGACGCAGCACATGCGTCACTGCCTGCCCCACGGCGAGCGCCGTAGCCGGATCCATCGGGGGGCGGTTGGCTTCGCCCCGTATACCGTCGGTACCGAAGAGTCTACCCATACTCCTCTTCCTCTTACTAGCGCGGCGCGCAGGAGGGTACGAGCGCAAGCGCCCGCCCCACCAAGGTGTCCACTACGTCCTCGAGCCAGGCGACGCCCGCCCTCTTGGTCTCGGGGTCGAGCGCGCGTATGGTAGCCACATAAGCCGCGGAGGGATCGCTGGCGACCGCGCGGAAGCGCACCAAGAAAGCCTCTCCTTGCGGCAGGTCTCGCTCGGAATCAAAGACGGCGCAGAGGGCCTCAACCCGCTCCCGGAACTCTCGCCCGACGGATGAGCTCTGCGGAACTTTGGCCGCTAGGGCCTTCAGCCGGGCTGTTCGCTCCTCTTTGGCCTTGGCCAGAACGTCCAGCGCACCTTCCCACACCAGCTCCCCCAACGGCTGCCGGGCGAAGAAGGGTCTGCGTACCTCTTCGTACCAAAGTTCGAGCGCGGTCAGATTGGCCAGATAGATCAGGTTGTTGCGCAGCAGCCGAGGCAGGTTGCCATAAGCATAGGGGCTGCGGCGCCTCTTCAACTCTTTGTAGGGCCCTACTACCACCAACTGTCCCTCTTCGAGAACGTCGTCGCGGAGAATAGACCCCGCGGCGAGCACCGTCCCGTATTCCACTCGCAACGGCCCTACGGCACCCCCTTGACCGCCCAAGAAGATCGGCGGCTGGTCCAGCATCACCCCCCGCGGCACATCTCCAAAAAGCGAGGGCGTGGTCTTGTCACCGTCGGGAGTGAAGTTGAAGTGGATGAACGAACTCCCCACCTCGCTGTGATCCGCCCGGCTCGTCCCTCCGGCCAAGAGACAGTCGCAGAAGTTGATCAAACTGCCCAGAGTAGCGAACGGGAAGAGGATGGTCTGCTTGAGGCCTACGCAGTGGGCGCCGCTGGCCTCTTCTTCCAAGAGACAGGCCTCCCGCACTTGGGCGCCCGACCCCATCTTGGCCCTCTCCAGGAACACCGACTCCTTGAAATATCCACCCCGCAACTCCACGGCCGGGCCCAGTTGGCAGTCCACTAAGGTGACGGGAGCTTCCGCCCCCAGCTCGACCCCGGGAGAGATGACCGTCCGCGAGCCGTAAAGCCTACAACCAGGGTAGATGGCAACCCCCTCGGTCGCGATGCGGTCGAGGTCCACCTCCTCGCCGATGTCGATGCTGAGCGGGTTGGGGATGAAGGCGCCCCGATCCAGAAGGCGCGCTACCTTGTCTCGTGCTCTGGGGGTGAGCTCCATGCCCGCAAGAGTCGCTTAGAGCCCAGGGATTGTCAAGAGAGCCGGTCCAGACGACCTCACGGATCTACTGAGCGAAGGTCTGCTCAGGAGGCTTCGGCCAAGGCTTCCGCGAACTGGCTGTAGTAAAGGTCGTGGTAGAAGCCACCCCGGCCCAGCAGCTCCTCATGGGTGCCCTGTTCGACTATGGCCCCTTGGTTCATGACTAGAATGAGGTCGGCTCCCCGCACAGTCGACAGCCGATGCGCGATCACGAAGCTCGTCCGTCCCCGCAGCAAGCGCGCCATGGCCCGCTGGATGAGCACTTCGGTCCTGGTGTCCACCGAGCTGGTCGCCTCGTCCAAGATGAGGATCTCGGGATCGGCCAGGAAGGCCCGGGCGATGGTGAGCAGTTGACGCTCCCCCTGCGAGATGTTGGCAGAGTCATCATCCAAGCGGGTGTCGTAGCCCTGGGGCAGGGTCTGAACGAAATGATGAACGTGGGCGGCTTCGGCCGCAGCTATGATCTCCTCCTCGGTGGCGTTCTCCCGACCGTAAGCGATGTTCTCGCGGATGGTGCCGGAAAAGAGCCAGGCGTCTTGGAGAACCATGCCGAACAGCCTGCGGAGATCCTCCCGCGCCAGCGAACGCGTGTCTACGCCATCGATGAGGATGGCCCCCCGGTCGACCTCGTAGAAACGCATCAGCAGGTTGACCAAGGTGGTCTTGCCGGCACCGGTCGGTCCCACGATGGCGCAGGTCTGCCCAGGCTTGACCTCGAAGCTGAGGTCCTCCATGAGCGGCACCTCGGGCAGGTAGCGGAAGGAGACGTTCCGGAACTCGATGTGGCCGCGCACCTGCTTCATCGCCACCGGTCGGGCGGGGTCGGCTTCCTCCTCTTGCTCGTCCAGCAGCTCGAAGACCCGCTCCGCTGAGGCCACCGCCGACTGGAGCACGTTGGCCATGCTCGCCGTCTGGGTGATCGGCTGGGTGAACATCTGGGAGTACTGGATGAAGGCTTGCACTTCGCCTAACGGCAAGGCTCCAGTCGCCACTCGCAGGCCGCCTACCACGGCGATCGCCACGTATTGCAGATTGCCGACGAACATCATCATGGGCATGATGATCCCGGAGATGAACTGCGCCTTGAAGCTGGCCCGGTAGAGCCGCTCGTTCTCCTCGTCGAAGCGGGCGATGGCTTCTTGCTGGCGGCCGAAGATCTTGACTATGGTATGACCGGTGAAGGTCTCTTCCACATGGCCGGTCAGCGTGCCGGTGTGCTCCCATTGCAGCGCGAATTGTTTCTGAGACCGTTTGGCGATGGCGACGGTGATCGCCACCGAAAGCGGCACCGTGACCAGGCAGATCACCGCCAAGAGGGGACTGATCCAGAACATCATCCCGAGCACCCCGACCAGCATCATGACCGCGCGGAGGATCTCGTTCAGGGTCTGCTGCATGGTCTGCTGGATGTTCTCGATGTCGTTGGTGACTCGGCTGAGGACATCGCCGCGGGCATGGCCGTCGAAGTACTTGAGAGGCAGCCGAGCCAATTTGGCGTGGACGTCTTCGCGTAGTTTGTAGACAGTACGGGCCACCACTCCCGCCATCAAGTAGCCTTGCAGCCAACCGAACAAGGCACTAAGTAGATAGATGGCGGTCACGATGAGCAGCACCCGACCCACGGCGCCGAAGTCCACTCCCTGGCCCGGAACTATGCCCTTCATCGCCGCCAGCATGTCGGCCAGGTTGTCCTGGCCGGCGGCCCGCAGACCGGCCACCACCTGCTCCACAGGCATGCCCGGGGGAAGCTGGGCCCCGATGACCCCGGTGAAGATCAGATTGGTGGCCCGAGCGAGAATCTTGGGAGCCGCTACTGTGCAGCCCACGCTGACCACCGTGAGCAAGATGATGAACAGGATCATGGGCCGCTCCGGCCGCAATCTCTGCACCAAGCGTTTGAAGGAGCCCTTGAAGTCCTTCGCCCTCTGTCCCGAACCGATCAAACCCGGGGGGCCGTAGCCCGGGCCCTGAGGCGGGCCGCCCCGCCGGCCCCGGCCTACC
>FWPV01008580.1_pt1 | contig 17787 bp, 9 predicted proteins | sample 2228371 | NCBI WGS metagenome assembly FWPV01 (sample SAMEA103939776, study PRJEB20133) | metagenome | reverse complement strand
TTATTTAAAATGAAAATCGGAATTAAAAAAGTGCCACAAATACATGTTCCAATTAATACTCCCTTCCAATGACCTATTTTATCGGTCCAAGCACCAAAAATATGCTGAAAAATATGACTGAAAGAATAAAAAGCCACTACTACTCCTATGGCGGAATAGGAAAGTTTAAATTTGTTGATAATTAAAAGGGGTAAAAAAACATTAAAGGCCGGATTAGTGGCGTGCATAACCATCCCCATTATTCCCGTTCCTTTTAATTGTCTGTTTGATAAAAATAATTTAATCTCGGACAACCACGAAAATTTTAAAAATTTTGGTAATTTTTTAAGGTCTTTTATTAATTTTCTGCGAAAAATAAAAGACAACAATAAAAATAAAATTAAAATAGAAATAAAAAATGGAGCTCGAATAAAAAACATATCAGCGATTAAAGACCCAATAAATGGAGCTACCATATTAGCAAGAGAACCAAGGCCAAGAGCTAAACCAGTATTTTTTCCTCTTGCTATAACTTTTCCATCTAAAATCTTTGCAATAACAATTAAGGTAACTAGAGAGGCTGCAATTGCATCAAAGAATCTTGCTAAAATAACAAAAAACCAAGAGTTACTGAAAATATAAAGGAAAAGCGCTAACACTTCAAAAAAAATACCGATTAATATAATTAAACTCCGACTTGTTTTGTCCGCCAATCTTCCTAGTGGCGGCAAAAATAAAAAAATCGTAAATGGCAAAACTGCAAAAATTATTGAAATTTGCGACTCTGAAAAACCCTTATTGTTTAAATAAGGAGCAATTAAGTTACCAACCAAAGCTAAACTAAAAGTAAAACCAAAATTTATGATAGTAAATTTTTTATAATTATTTAACATTTTCTTTTATAAAATAAATTCAAGTTCTATTTCGTCGCGTATTGGAATATCATAATTTCCCAACAAAGGAATCTCCGGTTTTAATTTTCTTGAAAGTTCAATTGCGTTTGGATAAAGATTTTTTAGAACAAATCCCCTTTTCTGCCAAAAACGTAGTGCATCTATATTATCATTTGTTGTAATTAAAAATATCTTTTTACATCTTGCATTTTTTGCTTCTCTTTTAACTGCATTAACTAAAGAAACGCCAACTCCTTTTCTTTCTTTAAATGAGTTTAGAGTAATTATCTCGCAAGAAGTTTTCCTAATTTTATAAGTAATAAGACCCAAATATTTATTATTTTGAACCGCGACAAATCCCGGTAAATTTTCGGGATAATAAATCTTTCCTCTTGCAACTACCCTATCTGAACCCCAATTTTCTAAAATACACTTTCTAATCCAGTTTTTGTCGTCCGGGGTTACTTTTCTGATCTTAAATCTAAAATTTCCTTCTTTTTCCATAAGGGCTTTTTAAAACAAAAAAGCGGACAAGGGTCCGCTTTTTGCCAAATTAATTTCCCATTAATTTCTGAATTTCCTGAATATCTGAATTAATTTTATAAACCTCCCAATAACCACTCTTCTTTCTCATTTTAAGGGGTAAACTTTTATTATTTTTCTTATCAATAATTACAATATCAGCCTCATTTCCTTTCCTTGTAACCTTAGTATTCAAAAAAGAAGATAATAAGGCTCCTTTAAAATCGGCATAAAAACTTCCCCCCTCAACCTGTTTTTTAATTTCTGCCCTTGACTGTTCTTTCATTTGGTCTTTATACTGGGTAATCGTAAATTCAAGTTGTTGTTGGAGAACTTGTTTTTGGGCCTCATCCAATCCTGTTTGTTCTTCCATCTGTTTATTTGATTCTGCAACAACTTTTTCCAATAAATCATCAACCACCGCATCAACATTAAAATATTTTACAAAAGAATTATAATCTTTTTTTTCAACTGCTTTTGACATCAAGTAGAGAGAATACTGAGGGGTTTGTCTAAAATATATAAAGCCCCCAATAATAATCCCAACGATAAGCACCAAAAAAGCTATTAAAATAATCCCTATTTTATTTTTCTTCTTTGGCACTTCCTGTGACAAGGGTTTGGAAGTTGACTGATTTTGAGATTGTGTTATTTGTTCTTCTTGCATAATTTTTCTTAAATTATTTTTTCGACCTTTAATTAATAAATTGCTATTGTTGAATTTCTATAAGTTTATTATATTTTGCAATACGTTCTCCTCTTGCCGGGGCTCCTGCTTTTAGTCCCCAGGCATTACACGCTAATGCTAAATCAACAATAAAAGAATCATTGGTTTCTCCACTTCTGTGTGAGATAATGACCTCAACCTCATTTTCTTGGGCTATATTTATAGCATTAATTGTCTCAGAAAGAGTTCCTATTTGGTTTGGTTTTATAATAACCCCGGAAATTGAATTGGATTTTATTGCCTTTTCAACTCTTTCGGGGTTTGTTACGGTAAGATCGTCACCAACGATAAGACAACCCTCTACTTTTTCTTTAAGTTTTACAAAGCTCATAAAGTCATCCTCTTCAAATGGATCTTCAATGTAAATTATATTATGAGTTGCAAGAAGTTTTAAATAAATCTCTTCTAGATTTTGAGAAGAAATCTCTTGACCTGCGAGATTATATTTATTTTCTTTAAAAAACTGAGTTGCGGCAACGTCAAGACCTAATTTTACTTTTGTAGAAACTCCTTCTTTTTCAATAATATTTTCTAAAATTTTAATTGGTTCTTCTGGGTCCTGGGTTTGCAAAACAAAACCACCCTCATCTCCAATATTAGCGTTAATTAATTCCCGAAGTCTTCTATAAAGCTTCGCGCCTAAATAGACTGATTCACTCGGATTTTCACCCTCAACAATTACAAGATATTCTTGAATTGGCGGACCGCCAATACTATGTACTCCGCCGTTTATAAAATTCATTAAAAGTTTTAATTTTTGCTTTTCTTCTAATTTAAATTTAAAAAATTGAGCGAGAAAATCAGAAAGTTTTTTTTGCTCTGTTTTTGCCTGAATTTTCGCTAACGCAACGCTAATAGCTAAAATTGTGTTTGCACCAAAAACCCTTCTTTTTAAAGTATCATCTTCAGCTATAAGTAGTTTATCAATTTCTTCAAAATTCACTTCTCTGTCCTTTAAAAAAGGTAATAATTTATTTTCTATATTTAATAAAGCCATATCTGCTCCAACAGATGACATCTCGTATTTCCCAGTACTTTTTCCAGAGGGAACCGAAAAAGAAGCTGAATAATTATCAGAATAAACTTTCACTTTTATAGTTTCTTCACCCCGCGAGTTTAAAATCTTTATTCCTTTAATGTTTCTAATTTTCTCTGCCATATTTTTATTTACTTTTATTATAGTATTTTTAATTATTAAAATTTTCCTCCCGTTCCCTGCTTAATACATTCTATATTCTCCTCTTCGCTTTCCATTTTAAAACTCCCGATTTCCACTTTCTAAATAACAATTTCTTCTTCACTATTTTCTTCTTCTGAAATATAAACATCTCTTGGTTTTGCTCCTTGTCCGGGGCCAATTACACCATTTTCTTCTAACATATCAAGCAATCTTGCAGCTCTTGCATATCCTACTTTTAAACGACGCTGCAAGAGTGAAGCCGATGCCTTCCTTGCTCTAATAACGACTTTTTTTGCTTCCTCATAAAGCTCATCATCGCTACTACCTCCGGACGAAGAATCTAATAACTCCTGATCGGAATCTTGTTCAAGTATCTCTCCTAAACTTTCTTCAAGTTCTTCGCTTGTTTTCTTTTCGGTTTTTTCAATATAATCCACGACCTTCTTAATTTCTCTAGAAGAAATAAAAGAAGCCTGAATTCTTCTTGGCTTTCCAACCTCTGCTGATAAAAACAACATATCTCCTCTTCCAAGTAGTTTTTCGGCTCCTGCTGTATCAAGAATAGTTCTTGAATCAACCTGAGAAGCTACTTGGAACGCGACCCTAGAAGTAATGTTTGCCTTAATAAGACCAGTAATTACTTCAACTGACGGACGTTGGGTGGCAAGAACTAAATGTATCCCCACCGCTCGAGACATCTGGGCTAATCTTACAATACCAGCTTCAAATTCTTTTCCTTTTGAGGCCATAATATCTGCTAGTTCATCAATAATAACTACTATGTAAGGAAGTTTCTGGGGAATTTCTTCACTATCGCTCTTTTTTTCTTCTTTCTTCATAACCATCTCATTATAACTTATAATATCTCTCTCTCCCGCATCGTGTAGAATTCCAAACCTTGTTTCCATTTCGTCTATTAACCATTTAATAACCGGCATCACTTTTGAGTTCTGGGTAATGGGAGGACACAAAAGGTGAGGCAAAGGTTTATAAGGAGTAAATTCAACTCTTTTGGGATCTATTAAAACAAAACGCAAAATATCGGGCGAATTTCTCCATAAAAGTGACAAAATTAAAGAATTCAAAAATACTGTTTTTCCAGCGCCCGTAGCCCCGGCGACTAAAAGGTGTGGCATTCTTTCAAGATCGGCAAAGTGAGGAGAACCCATAACGTCTTTACCAATGGGAATTGAAAGGGGCGACAATGAAAAAAATCTCTCATCTCCTAAAAGATTTGCTAGCCTTACTTGTGCTCGTTTTTGATTTGGAACTTCGATACCAACAAGGGACCTTCCGGGAATGGGTGCCTCCATTCTAATTGGATGAGCTGCAAGAGCTAAAGCTAAATCGCGCTGTAATGTTAAAAGTTTAGCAACCTTAACTCCCTCAGCTGGTTTTAAGGTATACTGAGTAACGGTAGGTCCAATATTAATTTCTCCCATTTCAACCTCAATTCCAAAATTTTGAAAAGTTCTTTTTATTATTTGTGCGTTTGCTCTTATATTGCCAGCTATAGCATGATTTTCTTCTCTGTCCAAAAGAGCAAGGGGTAAACTTTTATATTTGTATTTTGTTGGGCTCTCTTGGGCCCCGTGTTTAACAAATTTATCTCCAAGTTTTTTAATTATTTCTTTTGTCTCATTCTTTTCTGTTTCTTCTTGAAGAATTTCTTTTTGGGGAATAAGCTCTTTGATTTTTATTTCAGCTTCTCCCTCTTTAAGTTTTGTTTCCTTTTCTAATTCTTTCTGAAGTTTTTTTTCTTTGCGTGATTTAAAAAATTTATAAATTTTTCTAAAGATGGATGTATTTGATAAAAGAGTTAAAGAAACTAAAAATAAAGAAATGAAAAAAGCCCAACTTCCACCCGTTCCGATGTATTGTTTCGGAAAATACAAAAAAGCCCTACCTAAAGATCCGCCCCAATTTCTTTTTGTCAGTTCGAGAATACTAAAAGAAGAAAAGATAAATAAAACTCCTCCGATAATTGTCGAAGTATATGGATAGGGCCGATCTGTTGTTAATAATATAGTGCCCTCTAAAATTAATAAAAAAATAATTATCCAGGATCCACCACTACCAAGACTGTTTAATAAAAAATGAGAGAAACCTCTTCCTATCTTTCCGCCCCATCCAAAAATAGAAACCATTGAAAAAACCGCGATGAAAATAATTAAAATAGCTGCAATGCTTTTTTGAGCTTCTGGAGATAGATTAAAATGAAGTGATTTTCTCTTCTTCTTTGGGGGTGGTATTTTTTTTACTTTTCTTCTCGCCATAAAATATTATATTTATATATTTTATCAAAAAATATTTTTTTTAAAAGGAGATTTTTTAAAAACAAAAAACAGCCGGTTATTACCGGTTGTTTTTATTTTTTTGAATTATCTATATTCTCTTCTTGTAAAAAGCCAGTACCGGCAGGAATGAGCTTTCCAATAATAACATTTTCTTTAAGCCCCTCCAGTTTATCTTCTCTTCCTTCAATAGAGGCACGAATTAATATTCTAGAAGTTTCCTGAAAAGAAGCAGCAGAAAGGAAGCTGTCGGTTGATAAAGCAACCTTAGTAAGTCCCAATATAATCGTTTTTGCTTTTGCGGGCTCTTTCTTAAGTTTCTCAAGTTTACTGTTTTCTTCGATAAATCTTGACCTTGAAACAATCTCGCCCCTTGAAAAATTAGAATCTCCGGCCCTTATAATTTTAACCCTTGAGAACATTTGATGAATTATTGTTTCCAGGTGCTTGTCATGAATTGAAACCCCCTCTTCGGTATATATTTTTTGAACCTCATTCAAAATATATTTCTGTACCTCTTCTTTTCCTGCAAATTTAAATAATTTTTTAATATCAATTCTCCCTTCAATGATTGGCTGCCCTGCATAGATCAATTCTCCTTCTTTCACTAAAACACTGGTCTTTGGAGGAACCTTATACTCTTTCTTTTTATTCTTGTCTGTTTTTACCTTAATAATTATTCCGTTTTTATCTTCTTTAATTTCTAAAATTTTTCCCTTTTCTTCAAAAATTGGAGCTTCTCCCTTTGGAGACCTCGCTTCAAAAATTTCCTCAACGCGAGGAAGACCAAGAGTAATATCACCAACCCCCGTAACACCTCCCGTATGAAATGTCCTCATTGTAAGCTGAGTACCTGGTTCTCCTATTGCTTGAGCTGCAATAACACCAACAGCTTGGCCCATTTCAACTAATTGGTGAGTTGTTAAATCAGCACCATAACATTTTTGACAAATACCTTTTAAACTTTTACAACTCAGTGGGGAGAAAAATCTAATTTTTTCTATTTTTGATTTTTCTATTTCTCTCACAATACTTTCATTAATAATTTCACCCTTTTTTAAAATTATTTTATCACCAACCCTTAAATCTTCGGCTAAAACTCTTCCTAAAATTTTTTGACTTAAATCTTCATCGGTTGTTTCAATTTCTTTTCTTGTAACAACAATTCCATTCTTATCTCCGCAATCTTTTTCACGAATAATTAATTCGTGGGCTACATCTACTAATCTTCTTGTTAAATATCCCGCACTTGAAGTTCGTAATGCGGTATCTACTGTACCTTTTCTTGCCCCATGAGTTGAAATAAAATATTCAAGAGTTGTAAGTCCCTCTTGATAACTCTTTTTTACTGGAAGTTCAATTGCTTCACCCGCTGGATTTGCAACAATACCTTTCATGCCCGCCATCTGAAAGGGTTGAGCCCAAGAACCCCTTGAACCACTGTCAATTATTGAATATACAGAACCATTTTGGGGTATGGCTTCAATAACTTTTTCTGAAATTTTATCTTTTGCTTCCTGCCAAATCTCAATAATTTTATCTTTCTTTTCTTTCTCTGATAAAAATCCCTGCAAATATTGTCTTTTAATTTCTTCTTCTTTCTTTTCTGCTTCTAAAATAAATTTTTCTTTTTCTTTCGGAACAATAAGATCATCTATTCCCCAACTGCAGGCGGAATGAGTAGCATTGATAAATCCATAACTCTTTATTTTATCTAAAACTTCTATAACCTTTTCTTGGGGATATTGCTCTATTAATAGAGCAATAAGTTTTTGAATTCTTTTTGAAGTTTGAAGCTCGTTCTGGTAGGGGAAATCTTTTGGTAAAATATTATTAAACATTATTCTGCCGACAGATGTTTCAACATATTTATCATTTGGATTAATTCCTTTTGATACAAAATATTCTCCCTTGTTTAAAATTTTAATTCTTGCCTGGCAGTCTAATTCTTGAAAACTGTATGCTAAAAGTGCCTCTTCGGGACTAGAGAAATATTTCCCCTGCCCCTTAACGCCTTCTTTTATGTTTGTTAAATAATAACAGCCAAGAATCATTTCCTGTCTTGGGATAGCAATTGGCCTTCCGGTGGCTGGCTTTAAAACTCCCCGATTTGAAACCATAAGTTCTTTTGCTTCTCTCTGTGCATTTTTTGAAAGAGGAAGATAAACTGCCATCTGATCGCCATCAAAGTCAGCATTAAATGCAGGACAAATTAATGGATGAACCTGTAAAGCATTTCCTTCAATTAAAATTGGTTTAAAGGCCTGAATAGAAAGGCGATGAAGGGTTGGCGCCCTGTTTAAAAGAACATATTTCCCTTTAATAATTTCTTCAAGGGTTTCCCAAATTTCCTCTCCCTCTTCTGAAATCAAAATATTTGCTCCCCTAACGTTGTGGGCAAGCCCAGCATCAATTATTTTATGAATTACAAATGGCTTAAATAACTCAAGTGCCATTTTTTTGGGAATTCCAACTTCGTCTAATTTAAGTTCGGGACCCACAACTATAACAGACCTTCCCGAATAATCTACTCTTTTTCCAAGTAAATTTTGTCTAAATCTTCCTTGTTTACCTTTCAACATATCGGCCAAAGATTTCAGTTCTCTCTTTCCTCCGGTTGTTGCTCCAATTTTCTGAGGCTTTTTTCTTCGTGAATTATCTATTAAAGCATCGACCGCTTCTTGCAACATCCTTTTTTCATTCCTCGTGATAACTTCTGGGGCATCAATCTCTTTTAAATACTTTAATCTGTTATTTCGATTAATGACTCTTCTATATAAATCATTTAAATCAGAAGAAGCGTATCTTCCGCCATCAAGCTGAACCATGGGTCTTAAATCTGGTGGTATAACGGGTAAAACAGTTAAACACATCCATTCGGGCCTTGCGCCAGAGGCAAGAAATTTTTTAACAAGGTTCAATTTTTGACGTATTTTTTTTCTTTTTTCGGCGCTTGCTTTTTTATACTTTTCCTCTAATTCTTTTTTTGTCTTCTCAAGATCTATTTCTTTTAATAATTTTCTTATAGCCTCTGCTCCGGTTCCAACTTCGAAAATTTGCCCATATTTAAAAGAAAACTTTTTATATTCTGCCTCATTTAAAATAAGTCCTACTTTTATAGAATTGATTTCCTGAAGAGTTTCTTCTCTCATTTTCCTTAAATTATCTTTTTCTTTCTTCTCAATTTTTTCTTTCTTTTTTCTTTTAAACTCTTCATCCAGGTCTTCAAGTAACTTTTTTTTCGCTTCTTCATCAACTTTGGTAACTATATATGAAATAAAATAAACAATCCGTTCTATCTCCTGCATTGATTTGCCAAGTAAAATTCCAATTCTTGACGGTATTCCCCTTAAAAACCAAATGTGAACAACGGGTGCTGCAAGTTTAATATGGCCCATCCTTTCTCTTCTTACCGAGGATTTTGTAACCTCAACCCCACATTTATCACAAACTACTCCCTTATATCTTATCTTTCTATATTTACCGCAATAACACTCATAATCCCTAGTAGGACCAAAAATGCGCTCACAAAAAAGTCCATCTTTCTCTGCTTTTTGAGTTCTATAATTAATGGTCTCTGGCTTTAAAACCTCTCCATGAGACCATGACAAAATTTGTTCTGGAGAAGCAAGGCTTATTCTTATAGAATCAAAATTTTCAACTTTTGACATACTTTTTTATCTTATTTTTAATAATTAATATTTTTCTTATTTTCTTTTTTGATAACCTCAATATTCAATCCAAGTGATTTCAGCTCAGAAACTAAAACATTAAAAGAAGACGGAATATTGGGGGTTCTAATTTCTTCACCCTTTACAATTGCTTCATAGGTTTCTGCCCTGCCCGGAACATCGTCTGATTTTATAGTTAACATTTCTTGTAGGGTATATGCGGCGCCATATCCCTCAAGTGCCCAAACTTCCATTTCACCAAACCGTTGTCCTCCAAACTGAGCTTTGCCACCAAGGGGTTGTTGAGTAATTAAAGAATATGGTCCAATAGATCTCATGTGAATTTTATCCTCAACCATATGAATTAATTTCATCACATACATATAACCAACCGTTACTCTGTCTCTAAGGGGTAAACCCGTTCTTCCGTCATATAAAATAATTTTTCCATCTTCTGAAAATCCCGCCTTTTTTAATTCTTCCTTAACTTCGTCAACGCTTGGCCCATCAAAAGCGGGACAAACGGCCTGATATCCTAATTTTTTAGCAACAAGCCCCATGTGGGTTTCAAAAATCTGACCTATGTTCATTCTGGAGGCAACAGAAAGCGGATTAAAAATAACGTCAACCGGAGTGCCGTCTTCTAAAAATGGCATTTCTTCTTCTGGTAGAATCCTTGCAATAACTCCTTTATTTCCATGTCTACCCGCCAATTTGTCTCCAACAGATATTTTTCTTAAATAAGCAATTTCAACTTGAATTCTTTTAATTACTCCGGGATCAAGTTTTTCACCGGCCTCCCTTTCAAAAACTTTAACCCTAATAACCTTACCTCTTTTTCCGTGTGACAAAACCAAAGATGTATCTTTTATTTCTTTTGACTCTTCTCCAAAAATTTTCTTAAGCAACATTTCTTCTGGGGTTAATTCTTCTTTTCCTTTTGGAGAAATTTTACCAACAAGAATATCTCCTGCTTCAACCTCAGCCCCAACTCTTATAATTCCATCTTTGTCTAAATTTCTTAATTTTTCTTCTGAGACGTTTGGAATGTCGTTTGTTGTAATTTCGGGACCCAACTTTGTTTCTCTTGCATCACAAATAAAATCTTCAATATGTAACGAAGTAAAATAGTCTTCTCTTAAAACCCTTTCTGAAATAATAAGCGCATCTTCATAGTTTGCACCCCTCCAGGGTATAAAAGCACACAAAAGATTTCTTCCCAACGAAAGCTGACCATCAACTATCGATGCACAATTAGTTAAAATATCTCCCCTTTTTACTTTATCTCCTTTATTAACAATCGGCTTTTGGTGAATCGTTGTATATTGATTTGATTTCACATAATTTAACAAGGGATATTCTTTTTTTTCTTTGTTATACTTCACGATAATCCTTTTAGAATCAACTTCTTCAATAGTCCCGTCGTCCTCCGCAATAATTAATTGTCGAGAGTTCCTTGCAACCTCACCCTCAAGTCCAGTAGCTACCAGTGGGGGCTCTGAACCAATACAAGGAACTGCTTGACGTTGCATATTTGATCCCATCAAAGCTCTATTTGCATCATTATGTTCCAAAAATGGAACCAATGCAGAAGCAGTAGATAAAATTTGCTGAGGAGAAACATCAATAAAATCAACTTTTTTAGATTCAATAACACCGGGCCTTCCGGAAATTCTCGCCTCAACTAACTTTTCAGTAATTCTTCCTTCTCCGTCTTGTGGAGTTGTTGCTGGAGCAATGATATGTTTCTCTTCTTCATAAGCATTTAAGTAAACTACCTCTTTAGTTACCTTACCGTCTTTCACTCTAAAATAAGGCGTCTCTAAAAATCCTAACGGATTAATTCGTGAATAAAGCGCCATATGAGAAATTAAACCAACATTTTGCCCCTCTGGGGTTTGAATCGGACAAATCCTTCCATAGTGACTTGGTTGTACGTCTCTTACATCAAACCTTGCTCTCTCTCTTGTAAGACCACCAGGACCCATAGCAGATAGTCTTCTTTTGTGCTCAAGTTCTGCTAATGGGTTTTGATTATCCATAAATTGAGAAAGTTGAGATAGGGTAAAAAATTCTTTAACCTGAGAAGCAAATGGTCTTGGATTAATAATATTTTTAGGATCGGCTTCTGCAATATCAATAGTTGACATTCTGTCTTTAATAACCCTTTCCATCCTAAGCATTCCTACTCTTAATCTTGATTCTAAAAGTTCTGATAGATTTCGAATACGTCTATTACCTAAATGATCGATGTTGTCTTCTTGAGACTCTGGATTTTTATTTAGTTTTATAATTTCTTTAAGGGTTAAAATGATATCATTTTTATTCAAAAGCATGTCTTCTTTTTCAATGTCTTTGTCTGTATCAATGTTTAAACGTTGACGCATTCTCCATCTTCCAACCTCTGATAAATCATATCTTTGATGGTTTGAAAATAATCCCCTAAGGTATCCTTGAGCATTCTCTAGAGTTGCTAAATCCCCCGGCCTCAAATGACTATAAATTTCAACCATTGCTTCTTCCTTATTTTTTGTAAAATCTTTTTTAAGGGTTTCTTCTATATAATTTATTACAGAACCCTTAACATCTTCTTCAAAAATACTTTTAATTTCTTCTTCGCTTTGAATATCAAATAATTTCAAAAGAGTTGTTGCGGGAACTCTTCTTTTTCTATCAATTTTCACCCAAATTATACCGTTTTGATCTGTATCAAACTCAAGCCAAGCTCCCCTGTTTGGAATTATTTTTGCACCAAATAACTTCTGCCCATAAAAATAATTCGCTGTAAAAAATACGCCGGGAGAGCGTATTAATTGAGAAACAAGAACCCTTTCAACTCCGTTTAAAATAAAAGTCCCTCTTTCTGTAATTAGAGGGAAATCACAAAAATAAACCTCACTTTCTCTTTCTTCTTTGAGGCTTTTAACTTTAAGAGACCATCTAACCTTTAAAGGAGCTTCATAAGAAATATTATTTTCTTTAGCTTCTCTATCATTAATTTTGGGTTCCTCTATCTTTAAGTCTTTAAAATGTAGTTCATATTCCTTCTCGCTATAATCTTTAATAGGAGTAAACTCTAAAAAAAGTTTTCTTAATTTTTTTTCAATAAAATCGTTATATGATTTTATTTGAAAATCTACTAAATTTGGATATGGAAACTTAAAAGAAAATTTACCGAAGTTTTTCTTTTTCATATTTTATACAAGTTTTAATATTTTAAAATTTAAAGCCCTAAAAATTAAATAACTAACAGCAAACAATCAAAAACCTAAAATAATTATCAATGACTTTTCAAGAAAAGATATTATCCGGTGATTCCCAAACAAAAATTTTCAAAATTTAAACTTCAATAAAAATTTACCCAAATTCAAAATTTTGGGCCCCAAAATTAAGCCTTGTGCCTTAAAAGTTAAACATTACTTACAAAAAATGTTAATATGATCTCTATTTTATACTTTTTATTTTATTTGTCAAGTCCTGGCCTTTTGAATCTCTTTCTCGGATTAAAATAAATAAAATTTAATTATGTTTTTATTATCTATATTATTAATAATAATTTAAAAATCAAATAAAATTTAAGTTAGTTGGGTTCTAAAAAAATATAAAAAAACAGCCTTTGGCTGTGTGCGTAGGAGGAGAGTGCGCGGCCCGATCTTTTTTTTTGCACACCCCCCTCCGTTTTCGTTTCGTTCGTTTGAAAAAAATTCTCCGGCTAGATAAATCCCGAAGGATACCGCGTGCGCATCCTCCGTCCTCCTTTCTTTTCTCTCGCCGGCCATTTTTACTGCTTCCTATTATATCAAATAAATTATATTTGTCAATACCATCAATGCTATATAAACAACCAACCGATCACATCTAGTGATTGTAGAAAACTTTTTTATTGTTTTAGTTTTATATTTTTTAAACCTCAAAGGTAAATTTATTTAAAAATCCAAATTCTCCAGCTTCAATTTTTTCATATTTTATATTTTTTGTAAGTTGTGCAATTATCTCAAGTCCTCTTTTTTTATATTCGCCCTCTATTTCTCCCTTGGGATTAAAATCGTTATTGTTAATTTTTTCAATGTCATTATTTAAAAAATTTTCTAAAGCTTCTTTTTTTTTCTCTTGAGGGCTGTTTAAGAAAGATAATACTTCTTCTGGAACTTCTTCGTCAGAAAAATTCATTGTTTCCATATTTTTAATTTTCCCATCTTCTTTTTTAATAGAAAATACCCCATATTCGCTTTCTTTTTTGCAATGAGTAAAAACATTAGAAAGTGCTTCGTCAATAATCAAAGCAAAATCATCTTTTCTCTCTTCGTTCTCTTTTGAACAAAAAAAATCTATTATTGCCACTCTTAAAACACTAATTATTTTCTTACAAGCGCTAAGAGGTAATAATAAATTAATTTCGTCCTTGTCTTCTTTGTTTCTAAAATAGTTCTTCAAAATTTCTCTGCATTGATTTAAACAATTTTCTTCTTCTTCTTTTCCCTTACATTCTGGATATGTATCTATCTTTTCTTTTAAGATATTAGCAAAATTCATCATTTCTTCTAACTCGTCTGGAGAAAGATTTAATTTTTCTGAAAAAAAAGTTAATTCTGTTATTGGTTTTTCTTGGTATTCGATAGTCATAATTTTAATTCACTTTTTTCTTCCTATAAATATTTTTATATTCTTTGTTTTAAAAAGTCAAAAAATTAAACTTGAAAAGTCGCTAAAAATATGGAAAAATAACTAATTAAACTTATGGAATACAACCCTCAAAAAATTGAAAAGAAATGGCAAGAAAGATGGGAAAGAGAAAGGATATACAGAATTGATTTAGACAAAACAAAAAAACCATTCTATAACTTAATGATGTTTCCCTATCCTTCTGCTGAGGGCCTGCATGTTGGTAATATGTATGCTTTTGTACACTCCGATGCCTATGGTCGTTATATGAGAATGAAAGGATATGATGTTTTTGAACCAATAGGTCTTGATGGTTTTGGTATTCATAGCGAAAACTACGCAATAAAAATAAAAGAACCGATTACCGAAGTTTCTAAAAGAACAGAAAAACGATTCTACGAACAGCTCAGAATGATTGGAAACCAGTATGATTTTGAAAGAACGGTTGAAACATACAAACCCGAATACTACAAATGGACTCAATGGATTTTTATTCAAATGTTTAAACACGGCCTTGCGTACAGAAAAGAGGCTTTTGTTAACTGGTGCCCCTCTTGCAAAACCGTTCTAGCAGACGAACAAGTAATTTCAGGAAGATGTGAAAGGTGCGACAGTGTTGTTGAAAAAAAGAAAATGGCCCAGTGGTTTTTTAAAATTACAGCATATGCAGAAAGATTACTAAAAAACCTTGAACATCTTAACTGGACAGAAAAGACAAAAATTGCTCAAAAAAATTGGATAGGAAAATCAGAGGGAGCAATAGTTAAATTCAAAATCTTAACTCCCCAATCGTCAAAAAAAGAAGAAACAATTAATGTTTTTACAACGCGGCCAGATACTCTGTTTGGTGTAACTTATTTTGTGTTAGCACCAGAACATCCCCTCGTTGAAAAAATTACAACACCCCAGCAAACAAAAGAGGTCAAAAAGTATATTGAAGCAGCACTTAAAAAATCAGAAATTGAAAGAACAAATGTTGAAAAAGAAAAAACAGGGGTTTTTACAGGGGCCTTTGCTATAAATCCTGTAAACAATAAAAAAATTCCCGTTTGGGTGGCAGATTATGTATTAATGGAATATGGAACCGGTGCTATAATGGCAGTGCCCGCTCATGACCAGCGTGATTGGGAATTTGCTAAAAAATATAAACTTGAAATTATAGAGGTAGTCCGCGGAAAAGAAGAACTAAAAAATAAAGCATACGTTGAAGAAGGTATAAATATCAACTCGGATTTTCTTAACGGATTACCCACAAAGGAAGCAAAAGAAAGAATGATTAAGTATTTGGAAGAAAAAAAATTAGGAAAAAGAGCGGTTCATTACAGGCTTCGTGATTGGTGCGTCTCAAGACAAAGATATTGGGGACCACCAATTCCAATGGTGTTTTGTGAAAGATGTGATTGGCAACCAGTTAAAGAAAAAGACCTGCCGGTATTGTTGCCAAAAACAGACGATTATTTGCCTCGTGGCGATGGACTTTCTCCTCTCGCAAGAAACAAAGATTTTGTAAATACAACCTGTCCAAAATGTAAAGGTAAAGCAAAAAGAGAAACTGATGTTTCAGATACCTTTCTTGATTCTGCTTGGTATTTTTTCCGCTATCCATCGGTAGAATTCAATAATAAAATTTTTGATAAAAAAAGAACTAAAAAGTGGCTCCCGGTTGATATGTATATTGGAGGCCACGAACATGCGGTTTTACATCTTTTATATAGCCGCTTTATTACAATGTTTTTTAAAGACATCGGTCTTATTGATTTTGAAGAACCCTATAAAAGATTTTTTGCTCATGGTCTTGTGATTTGTGAAGGTGCAAAAATGTCAAAATCGAAAGGTAATGTAGTAAACCCAGATGACTACATTAAAAAGTATGGAGCAGACGCTGTAAGAATGTATCTTATGTTTATGGGAGATGTAAGACAAGGAGGAGATTGGCGCGAAACAGGAATGGCAGGAATGTTTAGGTTTGTAAAAAAAATTTGGCAATTATTTACTAAAGAAAAAAAAGACGGCAAAGGATTAAAAAATTTAGCTTTTCTTGAAAAAACAATAAAGAAAGTAGAAGAAGACTTTAAGCGTTTAAGTTTCAATACCGCTATTGCAAAGATTATGGAGTTAATTAACTGGTATAAAGAAAACGAAAATAATTTTTCTAAAAAACAGCACAAAGAATATTTTGAAAAATTAAGTTTAATCATTACTCCCTTCGCCCCCCACATTGCAGAAGAAATGTGGGAAAGATTGGGCCATAAAGAAAGTATTACAAAACAACCTTGGCCAAAGTATAATGAAAACCTAGTTCAAGAAGAAAAAATAACTTTAATAATACAAATAAACGGTAAGCTTCGCGACAAAATAGAAATTGAGAAAAATCTGCCACAAAAAGAAATAGAAGCATTGACTTTAAAAAGAGAAAAAGTTAAAAAATATCTCGCTGGCAAAAAAATTAGAAAAATTATTTTTGTTAAAAATAGATTAATAAATATAGTGTTATAAATTCGAAGCAAGAAATTCGAAGTTTCAAAATTTTAGGATTTCGAAAGTAGGATTTATTATTTCTTTTGCTTCGTGAAAATTATGTGCGGAATAGTAGGATACATAGGCATAAAAACAGATCCCCGAATCGGAATTGAGGCATTAAAACGCCTTGAGTATAGAGGATATGATTCAGCGGGGATGGCTGTTTTAAATAAAGAAAAAAATAAAGTTTACTGTATCAAATCAGTTGGGAAAATTGCTTCTTTAGAAGAAAAATTTTTAAAAACCAGAATTGAGGGAACGCCTTTTATTTTACACACAAGATGGGCAACGCATGGCTCCCCCACTGAAATTAATGCTCATCCCCACCATGACTGCAAAAAAAGAATTTGGGTGGTCCACAATGGAATTATAGAAAATTACAAAGAACTTAAAGATAGCTTAAAAAAACAAGGACATAAGTTTGTCTCAGAAACAGACACAGAAGTTTTGGCTCATTTAATTGAACATTTTTTTAATGGCAACCTTGAAAAAGCAGTCCAGCAAGCTCTTAAAAAAGTAAAAGGAACCTATGCCCTCCTTGTCATAGCATTAGATGATCCCGAGAAAATAGTTGCAGCTCGCAACTCAAGTCCTCTTGCCATTGCAGTCAACGATAATGAAATTGTAGTAGCTTCTGATGCTGCCGCTCTTTTATCTCATTCTAAAAGAGTTATCTTTCTTGACGATCAAGAAATAGCTATTTTAAAAAAGAACGAATTTACCATCTGCGATCTTGAAAACAGAAAAAGACAAAAAAAATTAATAGAAATTGATTGGGATGTTGAAATGGCTCAAAAAGGAGGATATCCTCATTTTATGCTAAAAGAAATAATGGAACAACCAGAAAGTTTAAAAGATTCACAAAGAGGAAGAACGCTACCGGAAGAAGGAAATGTAAAATTAGGAGGCCTTGAAGATGCAAAAGACGAATTAAGAAAATTAAAAAGAATTATAATTGTAGCTTGCGGCACAGCATATCATGCGGGATTGATAGGAGAATATATGCTTGAAGAGTATGCATCAATTCCTGTTGAGGTAGAATATGCTTCAGAATTTAGATATCGAAAACCAATCATAGATAAAAACACGGCAGTCATTGCCATCTCTCAAAGTGGCGAAACAGCTGATACTTTGGCTGCGGTAAGAGAAGCCAAAGAAAAAGGAGTATTAACCCTTGGAATAGTAAACACAGTAGGTTCAACTATTGCAAGAGAAACAGACGCTGGGGTTTATAACCATTGCGGTCCTGAAATTGGGGTTGCCTCAACAAAAGCTTTCACCTCGCAAGTTGAAATCTTGGCAGAACTTACAGTATTGCTTGGTAGACAAAGAGACATGT
>FWPV01008574.1_pt1 | contig 17794 bp, 10 predicted proteins | sample 2228371 | NCBI WGS metagenome assembly FWPV01 (sample SAMEA103939776, study PRJEB20133) | metagenome | reverse complement strand
ATAAAGGGAGACGGCAATCCCATGAAAAGGACCATGACACAGATCCTAAATTCATGGTTGCCGGGAGCAGCTCAAAAAAACTACACACACTACACTTCAATACAAGCAGCTCAAAAGAACTACACACACTACACTTCAATACAAGCAGCTCAAAAAGGACTATATACCAGATCCTTCAATATAATATAGATTCATGTTCACATCAATATTTTAACTTACGATGACGGGGTCACTCTGCAGAAAGGGGGAGGCATGTACCGAGAACCAGAAGAAGGCTGTTAAGAAGACCGATGGACCGCTCATCATAGTAGCAGGCCCGGGGGCCGGGAAGACAAGGGTCCTTGTTGAGAGGGTGGCATACCTTGTTAAGAGGAAGCATGTGCCGCCAGAGAACATACTGGTCATAACCTTCACAGAGAAGGCTGCAGATGAACTCAAGGCAAGACTCCTCAACTGCGTGGGCCTCGACGCCGAACTCATGCATATATCCACGGTACACTCCTTCTGCAGCACCATACTCAGGGACCACCCCGAAGACCATGAATATGGCGGGGCCTTCGAGGTCCTTGATGAGGAATCACAGCTCATTTTCCTAAGGGCCAACTTCTACAGCCTCGGACTCAACAGGCACGTGAAGATGGGGGATGTACACGAGGTCATGGAGTTCTTCAACAGGTGCACTGAAAACTGCGTGGACCCGGAAAGGCTCCTTGAGAAGGTGGAAAAGAAATACCATGGCCTCTGCCAGTCCTACAGGGACTACCTTGAACTCCTCAAATCAGAGAAAAAGATAGACTTCCCAGGTCTTGAAAAGGAGGCCTGGATGCTCCTTAAATCCAGCGACAGGGTCCTTGAGTCTGTCAGAGAGAAGTACAGGTACATGATGATCGACGAGTACCAGGACACCAGCCCGCTACAGGAGAGGATATTCAGGACCATAGCAGGGAAGGACTCCAACATATGCGTGGTCGGTGATGAGGACCAGAGCATATACGGATTCAGGGGAGCCACACCAGAGAACTTCATAAGGTTCAGGGATGAATTCCAGGCTGACCTCGTGTTCCTTGAGGACAACTTCAGGTCAAGGGCAGGTATAATACTCACAGCCGACAGGTTCATGAGGGGTGAAAGGCACTACCCCCGGACCATAAAGCCCAGGCGGGACGGCGGGACCGATGTTGTAATATTGAAGAGCAGGGACGTCTCATCCGAGGCAAGGAACATTGTATCACTGATAAAGAAGTTCAGGGAGTCAGGGAAGATCAGGGACTACGGCTACGTCGCACTCCTCTTCAGGAGTGTCCGCTACCATGCAGACAAGGTACTTGCAGAGCTCAGGAGGGAGGGCATACCCTACACTGTCAGGGGCGACGGCTCCTTCCTCAGGAGGTATGAGATAAGAACCATGCTCTACTTCCTGGCCTACGTGGACCCGCCAGACTACGGTGGAAGATTCAGGAACTGGAAGAAGTGGTGGAACCTCTCAAGGTTCAGGGGTGAATTCATGGACCTCTCAAAACCCTCCCTTAAGGCCCTGGAGGGACTTGACAGGGAATGCAGCCTCCAGGACTTCCAGTCAATGGATGAACTCATGGCTGCAGGTATCATGGAGGATGACGCCAGGAAAATACTGGGACTCAACAGGCTCAGGGATGAAGTTGAGAAGGGATCCGTCACACTCCTCGGCGTATTCTACAGGATACTGGAGGTTACAGATTACCTCCGGAGACTCATAGAGGATGGCAGCGACACTGCAAGGTCGAAGATATTCAATCTTGCAAAGCTGAGCTCCATAATAGATAAGTATGAGGCCATAAACCCCAATGCAAGGATCCAGGACCTCCTCTGGTACCTTTACCTCCTCCCATCACACCTCAACCATGATGAGGCCATCCTGGAGGACCCTGCATCCGTGAAGGTCATGACGGTCCACCAGGCCAAGGGCCTTGAGTTCCCGGTTGTCTTCATATGCTCGGTTATAAAGAACAGGTTCCCTGGCAGGAAAAGAAAGAAGAGGGAGCTTGTCCCCATCCCGGAGGAGCTTCTTCTCTCTGCCGGGGAAGAAGGTGACGAGGACCGGAGGCTCTTCTATGTTGCAATGACCCGGGCCCAGGACGCCCTCATAATATCAACGGCTTCAAGGATAAACACGCAGAAAGTGGGCTTCTCACCCTACATCCATGAGCTGAGGGAAAGGTGCGGGGTCTATGACTGTGAGTGCAGCTCCATAGCCGAGTGCCTTGAAAGGGAAAGGACCGAGGAGCCCCTGCGGATAAACTTCTCAGCCCTCTTCACCTATGAGGAGTGCCCCTTCAGGTACATGATGATATACCATTACGGATTCGTCTACCCTGAGAGCTTCATGCAGAGGTACGGTATAATACTCCACAGGTGCCTTGAGGAACTCCACAATGCAATGAAAGATTCAGAGGAAATAGACGGGGCGGGGATCCGGGAGATCGTTGAGAGGTGCTGGATACCCATGGACCGGAGGGATGATGTAAGGAAAAGGAGGCTTGAAAGGGAACTCCTCAACTATTACAGGGACAGCAGGGACTATATAAGTGAAGTTGTATCCGTGGAGGAGTCCTTTTCCATTCCAAGGGATGATGTGATTATTGAGGGAAGAACAGACCTCATAATGAGGAACTCTGATGGTGAACTTGAACTCGTGGACTTCAAGGCACGTGAACATGGTGGTGTTGAGAGGTTGATGCTTGAGTACCAGCTCAGAGTATACCAGTATGCCCTGAGGGACAGGCACCGGTTTGACAGGCTCTCTGCCTACGCCATAAAGGACTCTGAAAGGATATCCTTTGACCCTGATGATGAATTCAATGTAAAGGAGCGGATAAACAGTGCCGTTGAGGGTATAAGGTCAGAGTCCTTTGAGCCCCGCAGGAATCAGTTCTGCAGCCGGTGCGTATTCAAAGACTTCTGCGGTCTTTTTGATTGATACATGAAGGTTTGGTTCAGGAGATGGATATATAAACATGAAGGTGGTTCATATAAAATTAATGGGGTGCTATAATGGAGTTTATGGGGTTTTATGATGTTATGAGGGAGAACCTGAACATGTACCGCGGTGAATATGAGAGGATAGTGGACCATGCCCCTGACCTCTTCAGACTCATCTGTGAACTTCTGGCAGAGGCTGACCTTGACCGTATGGAGAGGCTTAAGCTCTGCGCGGTCCTCGGGTACCTTGTAGCCCCGAATGATGTGATTCCAGAGGAGATCTACGGCCCCAACGGTTACATTGATGATGTCTACCTCTGCTCCCATATCCTCCATGAACTTGCAGGTCGCAGGGGTTACGGCTACCTTGAGGAGTACTGGCATGGGGATGAGGAACTTGAGGACGTCGTGGTGGAGTGCCTTGAGAGGTCCTCCGAGATACTGGGCGATGATAGATGGGCCGTCCTGGGGTATGCTGGGCTTGAATGATTTATTTCAATCAACGCCTGAAATCGAAACCAGAACAAAGTTAATTTTCAATATTTAAAAGATTTATAAATAAAGAAAAGATTTATAAACCATGTTAAAGAAACAAATAACAAGTCAGGGTTGTCTGGGGGGGTTAAGATAGAATCTAATTCTTTCAATCTTAAAATTCTGTTCTTGACTGTTATAGCTATCTTTCTGGCACTGCAGGGATGCGCATATGCATCCAGCGGTCCTCCTCCAGATAACGACCTCAATCTTGATTTAAACGCTTCGAGCCCACCTGCTATTTCTGGTTCTGATTCGTTTAACCTTCCGAGTTCTTCTGTTTTTATAGATCCTGATGGACGGGTGACTGAGTGGACTGGAGAACCCGTAAGCGGAGCCATGGTCACCGCAGTCAGGGACGATGCCACTGTAGCAGAGACCCTGACGGATGAAAACGGTTACTACAGCCTCCCCCTCCCTGAGGGTCCATACACACTCATCGCCACATCCGATGGTTACGGTCAGGTTTCTGTGGATCTTGAGGTAACCGAACCCGTCACCGTGGACTTTGAACTCATCAGGAAAAACTCAGTATACGGGGTGGTTACCGACAGGAGCGGAAACCCCCTTCAGGGCATGCTTGTGGAGGTCCTTGACTCCGATTACAACTTCCTTACAGACACCCTGACGGGTCCTGGTGGAAGGTACCTTGTGGACCTTGAGGGCTACCTTGATGATGAACCCGCAGTACTCAGAATCATGTTCAGCGGTGATATGGTCTTCGATGAGGAGGAGACGGTGACAGTGAACCCCGGGGATTCGGTACGCGTTGACCATGAAATGGAACGCGTAACCATCATCATGGGCACCGTGAAGGGTTCAGGGACTGTGGCACCTGGAATCCCCCTTGACATCTACTATGAAGACCAGGAAGGTGAGGGTAGATTAACCGTCTTCACGGATGATTCAGGTTTATACTTCATTGAGGTCCCTGAGGACATTGCAGGAGCCGTGACTGCTGCTGGAGTTAACAGTTATGGCTACATGGAGTACCGGGAGAACATCACACTCACCCCCTTCACCATCAACACCCTTAATATAGACCTCCAGGAAAAGGCCGTGCTCCATGTCACCGCCGTCAACAGGGACGGGGACACCCTTGACAACGTCCTCTTCTCTGTAAGTAACGGTGATGTCTACAGGGAGATGCCCGCCCCCAGCGGGGAGGCCTCCTTCGCGGTTGAGGAGGGCGAAGTCTTACTCAGGGCATTACGTGCACTGTACTCAACGTACCAGGATACCATTAACATCAAAGCCCAGCGCACTGAAATCACGGTAACCCTAAGCAGACCAGGGCTGCCCTCAGGCGTGGAGGGTCATGTGACGGACAGGAGGACGGGTGAAGCCATACCATATGCTGAGGTGAACCTGTTTTATGGTATTGGTGAGGGTTCAGTGAACCTCTACACCTATACCGATGAGGACGGCTACTACTCCTTCAGCCACATGGACTACCCATCACTTGTCTCAGGGCTACCCTGTGAACTCTACGTGTACCGTGACGGGTACAGGATTTACAGCAGACAGATCACACTCCCTGAGGGTACCCTGGAGTGTGATGCCGAACTTGAACACCTCACCATACTCACAGGTATTGTGATGGATCCCCATGGCGAAATCATATACACCCCTGTCACCCTCTCATGCATGGTGGATGGTTCAGTGTATGAGAGCACGGTGATGAATGATGAGTCCGGTTATTATGGTTTCTATGACATCCCTGAATCAGATGATGGTCTTTACACTTTAAGTGTTGAGGACTGGAGATACAGGCCCTTCAATGAAACCCTCCCCCTCAATGCATCAGACCACAACTATCATGACATAATCATGGGATTCTATGATGGTTACCTTATGGTCAACATCAGAGATCGGAATGGTGCACCTGTCGAGGGTGTCCTGGTGACCCTCCAGGGGCCGGGCACAATCCATGGGATGAGCGGTGCAGATGGAACCATAGAGTTCATGCACCTACCTGACCATGAATGGACCCTTAAAGCATCCCATCCAAGCTATGTCCCCATTAACCGGACGGTCATCATTGAGGATGGTGGTTCAGAGTACCTGACCCTTGAACTTACAAGGAAGGGCCTCCCTGTAACCTTCCAGGGCCATGTCTACGGGGCTGACCAGACACCCCTCAGTGGTGTGCGTATCTGGTTCTGGCCATCCAACCAGACCTGGACCACCATCTACACGACAACAGACAGTAATGGTTTCTACAACCTCTCAACAGGAAGGTTCCCTGCCATGGTCTCAGGCCTCACAGGGGTACTTGAGACCTACGTATCCCATTACAGGGACACCAGGACATGGATGATGATCGATGAGGGCGTCACAATACATGACATCCACCTGGAGCTCTGGCCATCAAACATAACCCTGAATGTGACCGACAATATGGGCAGACCGGTATCAGACCTTACCGTTTATGCATTCTGTTCCAGGGACAATTTTGATACTGTTACAGGTCCTGATGGGACTGCAGTACTGAACAATGTCCCCTCAGATGAATACTGGGAGTTCATGTGCTGGGATTCCAGGTACTTTGACTGGGACGGTTACTACTATGTCCTTGAGGATGACCAGAACCTCACCGTTGATATCATACTCGTGCCAAGGACAGCCCAGTATCCATTAAAGGGTAAGGTTACTGACCGTGGCGGGGTCCCCATTGCAGGTGCAGTGGTTGAAGTCCAGCTGATAAACGGCAACACCCCCTACACGTACAGATTAACGACGAATTCAACCGGGGACTTCAGGAGTTATACAGATACAGCGAACCTCATGAGGGTCATAATATCCAGGGACGGTTACATGACCCTCACCAGGGATATGATGCCACAGGACCTTCCATTCGACGGAGTCTTCATCCTTGAAACCGAGGCATCACAGACAGGTACAGTTGAGGGTTATGTGAGGGACTTCACCGGAAACCCCTTGGGGGTGTTCAGATTCTGGCATCAAGGACAGGTTTCCCGGGCGAATCAACCTTCACCGATTCATCAGGTTACTACAGGTTCGATCTCCCTGCAGGCAGTTACCTCCTGACACCCCAGGACAGCAGGTACATCATAAGGGAGAGTATGGGAACCACAATAGCACCGGGTATAACCGTGAACATAAACTTCACACTCCTCCCTAGGAATTCGGTCTATGGTTACGTTTATCTCAGGGTGCTTGATGGAGCCTTACCTGCAGATGGGGCCACAGTTGAACTCACCGGCTCCGCAGGCACCTTCCAGACCGTCACCCTTGAAGATGGAAGGTACCAGGTCCAGGCCCCCGGCCCCGGTGAATACACCATAAGGGCATCCTATCCCTTCTACCTTGATGGAACAGGGACGGTTACCCTCACAGGGGACGCCGTCAATGAAAACTTCCACCTATACTACGGGCCCTTCTCAGGCGTGCACGGGACGGTTACAGATTCCCTGACCGGATCACCCCTTGAGGGCGTGGTCGTTACCCTGACCTGCTGGGAGGGTGAATTCCCTGTCTATGAGCTCACCTGTGTCACCGATGAGTTCGGTGCCTATGGCTTCAGCTCACTCCAGCCCATCGACTACTACTACAGCCTGGCATTCATGAAGGACGGTTACCTGCCCCTTGATATCTTCCTGTGGCCAGGCCCCGGAATAGGTGAGGATATGGTCCTTGACGCTGCCCTTGAACCCTTAATGTCCACACTGGTATCAGGGACCCTGAAGTGCTGGGCCGGACCCCTTCCAGGGACGGTTAGCCTTGACGACACCATATACGTATCCACACAGGACGGGAACTTCAATTTCACTGACATAACTCCTGGATGGCACTGGTTAAGGGGGTCCGCCAACGGTGGTGAGAGGGTTGTCCCATTCTTCATTGCAAATGGCCAGCACCTTGTAATTGATATAAGCATCCCCACCTACGTTATTGACAGGTCACCCCTCCCTGCTTCCATGGTTATAAGTCCCTTCAATGTCACCGTCCTCCTCTTCGGTGCAAGGCCAGGCGCCGCCGGTGCCGTGATAAAACTCTACAGCAGGGAGGGTGAGGTGCCGGGTACACTTTCATGGGATGGATCATGGCTCATATTCACACCTGACTACCTCCGGGTGGATGGCCGGTACATGGTTGAGGTTATTGTTCCAGGGGAACTCACAGAAAGGTGGAACTTCACCTACTACATGATAACGAACAATCCACCGGTCATAACTGGTGTAAGTCCAGGCAACGGAACTGTGCAGAGGACTTCCTCACCCATAAATGTAACCATGGATGTTCATAACGACCCTGCCAACGGCCTTTCAGACGCATCAAGGATATACCTGGACGGGGAGCCCCTGCAGACATCAATAGGTGGTGGTTATGGTAACTGGCAGCTTGAAGCCACAACCACGACCATGACCCATGGATGGCACACCCTCAGGGCCGTTGCCATAGACAAACAGGGACTTGAATGTTCCATGGAATGGGACATATTCGTCTCCCCAGGTACCGGTACGGAACCAAGTACAAAGCCCTATATATACAATCTCCAGGTAACCCCTGCCATCTCCCCTGGAAGACAGGTAATGTATATAACGGCCAGCGTGAATGAACCCCTTAAATCCGCCATTATACGTTTTGATGGTTACCCTAACTACACCCTGAACCTTGGTTCCTTCACAGGAACCCTGATAACAGGATACTGGAACGGTTACATAGGGACACAGATACCCCCTGACGGCCACTTAAGCTTTACACTCACCGGCTACGGCCTGGATAATGCAGCATCAGACCCCGTGACAGGAACTGTACTGATTGATCGAACAGCTCCAGATATAATTACAGATATACCCGAGGCATGGAACACCCACTGTATTGAGATAGAGGGTTCAATCACCGATGCCGCAGGTGTAGCTGACCTTGCAGTCACATCATCAGGCGGCAGCATCCAGTCCTGGCTATCCGGCAACAGATTTGGTGTTACCCTTACAGTACCCCAGGACGGCGTGTACACGCTTCAGCTGAACGCCACAGACGTGCTGCTTAACTCAGCCATCAGGACATACAGGCTGATTGTAGACACTGAAACACCCGCCGTAAACTTTAATCTTCCAGCTGCAGGTTCCACGGTCCGTCCAGGCCAGACAATCATCTTCACCATTTCTGACTGGACCTCAGGACTTGCAAGGGGATACTTGATGTACCATTCATCAACAAGGCCCCCCCTTAATCCCTGGGACATGGAGGTACTCCTTGATGGTGAAAATATAACTGGGCATGTGAGCTATGCCGAGAGGAGATACACGGATGTCATAAGCGGCAACACACCCGACGGCTACAATTACCTTGCCTCCCTTGCCTCCATCCAGGTTTCATACAATCCCCGGGACCATGGTTTCCTCAACGACGGCCAGCACACCCTTACGGTGAGGGTGGGTGACAGGGCAGGGAACAACGCCACAGGGACCCTCATATTCTCAAGCATAACACGTCCCCCTGACATCAGCGAGGAAAGTATGGATATGACCGGAAGCGGAGATAATGAAACGCTTAAACTTTCATTCAATGTCCAGGAAAACTCTGATGGAGGCTTTGGAGAGTTCAAACTCATTATCGATGGAGTGGAGATAAACCAGGCGCCCGCCATATACATGGACATCCTACCCTACATGTGCAGTGTAAGATACAGTGTAACCGGTAGCTACGAGGAGGGACCGCACACCGTCAGCCTTACCGTCATTGATGGCCGTGGATTCTCAAACACACTCCACACAGGATTCTACCACATTGAAACGCTGCAGGTGCCTCTGGATAATATCATGTCATCAGAACTCTACAGACCGGACTTCATAGAGTACTCAGGATCACACATACATACCGCAGTCTATAACAGTTCAATGGGATTCAAGGAGGGGCAGGGGTCAATATATGGTTACTGTGCCATTGATGGACCCAACAGGAACCTTCTATCACAGTATAATGTACGTTCAGGTAACTGGATCCTCCCGATGGGTGGACAGCTCGCCTTCACAATCATAGAGACACCCTTTGTTGATGCAAGGGGCTACGACTTCCTCTCCCTCTGGATGACAGATATAAAGGTGATTCAAACTTCAGGCTGGGGCTGGGGCTCCTCAGTCCTGGTCTACTTCAATGATGGTAGAGGAGTCAAACTCTTCGATGAGAACCTGAAGGCAGTGGAGGCCTTCTCAGAGCCGACGAACCGTGACCCCACACCTGTAATATACGCCCACCATGAGGCCCCATGGATTACATGGAGCGGAATTCTTGACAACAACAGAGGATCAGTCATAGGGGCTGATGGAAGGTTATGGAAAAATTATGTTGTCAGGATACCCGATGGCCTTGACAGGAGCCACCTGAGCGTTGTCTTTGTATGGGAAACAAATAACTGGTTCCAGAACACCATGAGAAGCTACGGGCCCAACTTCGTGGTCTCCATATCATCAAGGATAAGCAATGTGGCATTCGTAAAGTCACTGGTCGAATACACTGACCCGGATGACAGAGCAGTCGACGTGCCCCCAGATTACACAATAACTGCACGCTTCAAGGTCCCGATGGACCCTGCAAGCATCACAGGGGACACCTTCAAAATCCTGAGCAGCACAGGGTTCAGTGTGAACGGAGCAGTGAGTTACAGTGAAGCCCTCAACTGCGCCTACTTCAACCCCCACGGTGAACTCGGAGGCCTCACAACCTTCACGGGTTACATAGGATCCGATATAAGGACTGTCTATGGAAGAATACTCCCCCAGATGGACCCATACACATGGAAATTCACCACCGCAAGGGGAAAGGCCCGTGTGTGGGAGGAGATAACATACAATGGAGAAAAATACTACATATTCCTCCTCTGGGGTCCTGGATACGCAGGCGGAACACCAGCATACCTTGGATCACCAGCATACCTTGCATCGGTCTATGGACCTCTACTTGAAATACAGGTCGTGAAATATGTTAACGGAAAATACTATGAGGTCCCTGACCCTGAAATAAGAAAAACGGTATTCCTGGGGGCCCTCAGAAAGTCCTACTACAGCTACCTGAACTCACCTGACCTTAACCTCATTGAACAGGCACAGGTCGACTATGTGAGGGGAGCGGCATCATCTGTAATCGCGGATGTAGCATACTACAGCTGGCTCATAGCCACCTTCGGGACCATACCAAGAACACCCGACGGCGACGACGTTATAAGGGCATCCATAGCAAGGGCCCTTGGAAGCGATATTGACAGGCTACATGTCCCCGGATACTTCAACACCTTACTTACCTGGTTCAGCGCGGGCCTCACAGGTGCAGGAACCGTTAATGATGCCTACATAAAGATAAGTAAGATGATGGGAAGCCTTCCGGCTGGAACAGAAAAGAACGCCCTCTCCGATGTCCTCAAGGTGCTGAACGTCCTTGACCGGAACCTCAGATTCCAGAAGGATATGGTGGAGTACATCTTCACCCTCATGTGGCAGCTTGAAATTGCCAATACCTACCGTCCACAGCTAATGATTATAAGGGATTACACCTCCGGGGATACAAGGGAGGCCCTCACACAGCTACTGACATGGAACAGCGACTCCATAATATCAGAGGTATCGGGCCTCATCCTCACCCACTACCTTGACCAGGGACTCATCCTCCTGAAGGAACAGGTCCATAAGGTCCTTATGAAGACACCTGCCATGCCTGCAGTCATCATAATGAAGATCCTTGAAGGTGTGGTCAGCTACCTGAAGATCTTCGATTTCCGTTCACAGGCATGGACAGCCACCTACCTTGCAGATGCAAACAGCCAGTTCACAGGGGTCAGGCAGGCACTGCTTGGCTCTCTAACATACTATACATCGACAACACCATGGGACTACGCCCTCCTATCAATGACCTCAGGTCTGTCCTACTCAACTGCAGCCGACTTCTATGATACCCGGACAGAGATGGTCAAGATACTCAGGAGGTGGCCATCCATTATAGCAGGCACAGATAGCGGGCAGCTGGCGTACCTCGAGAATACATACAGGACCCTTGCAGGTGACTACAGGGGACATGCATCAAATATAATCCCCGAGTTATGGGGATCAAGCAGGGACCTTTCACTCCTCCTACCCCTCCTAAAATCACCAGGCACAGGAAACCCCACATACATCCATATAGGTGCATTTTCACCGGTGACACTCCTTGTAACGGCACCAGATGGAAGGAGGATAGGATACGATCATGTCACGGGCACCATAATAAATGAATTCGGCGCTGATGCATTCTACAACAGCCCATACAGCGAACCCCAGGCAATCGTCCTCCCGATGATGCCAGGAGAGTTCAGGATACGGTTATACGGTGTTGATACCGGTGGTTACAGGGTGATCCTCGAGGTCCTCGACGAGAACATGCAACCGGTCTCAGGATCGGAATGGGCCGGCGATGCGGTGCCGGGGCTTATTAAATCCTTCAGCTGCTTTGTTGATGAATACGGTTCATCATTCAGATACGACAGCAAACCCCCCCTTATCATGGTTTCGGGTGTAAGGGATGGTGGTGTGTACAGTGGAGCCGTCACACCCAGGATAACCGTCATGGATGACAACCTTGAATCATGGATCGCCACCATCAACGGGGAACTCTATACAGGAGGCCCCCTAAGGATACCCGGCACCTACTACCTGATTGTCAGGGCAAGTGATGGTGTCAACATCGTCTACTCACTGGTGGTTTTCACCATAAACGCCACCAGAACCCCTGAAGAGGGTGGTGAAACAGGGGATGGTGTGAAGATCCAGAAAACAGTGCTGGCGGTTATGGCACCCATTACAGGAGCTGAAATGGAACCGGCTGTCAACAAGACAGAAGAAAGGAGTAAAGTGGACATGGTGCCCCCCGGGGAAGGCTATGATTACACATGGATCTTTGTAAGCCTCCTTGTATCAGTGCTCATCATCGGAGTTTACTCATCCCTTAGAAGAAGGGGATGAAAAACTTCATTTTATTTATAAAAAGAAGACCTGATTTCCCATAAATTGTCCATGGCTGACCTAAAACTTTAGTGGGCCCATTTAACATACAGACCCCCTCATGGCATCTTGAACACCCCTATGGATCTCCCAGCGTTCTGACACTTAAAATACCCCCATGACTTAAAAACCCAATCAGAACTTCTAACCCTTCATAAGTACTCCAGGAGTTAAATAATACCATGCAGAGATTATTATTGGAGGTGCTTGAATGGATTACAGAGAAATCAGGGAGAGGTTTAAGGAACTCCTGAAACTCGAAAATGAACCCGTGGCCATAAAGTGGTCAGTAAGGGAGCCAGGGGATATCAGGAGGGAGGAAGGTAAATCAAGGTTCTGTGAGAAGCTTGAGAAGGCCATGAAGGGTGAGGTCTTCTATGCAACCGCAGATGAGGAGGAGTGCATGGGGGGTGCAAGGTACACCGGATTGAGGGACCGGTCAGAGTTTCCAGCCAACATGAGAAGCGGAGCGTTCCTCACAGCCATGGGACTCTACAGGGACATCCCTGCAGTGCAGCGCTCCTGGAGGAACAACATGAATATAGAACCGGGCATATTCCAGGCCCTAATATTCGCCCCCATGGGAATGGCTGAATTCGAACCTGACGTCATATTCCTGATCTGCAATGCAAGGCAGGCCATGGAGATACTGCACGCCAACGCCTATGACTCAGGTTCCCATGGACTTGGCGCTGATTCAGGCCCCATATGCAGTTCCATGGCTGCACTCCCCTACCTCACAGGTAAGGTGACCTATGGATTCGGTGATGCAGGTTCAAGGAGGCATATGGACCTGGGGGATGACGACGTCATGGTGAGCATACCCGGAGGTGAACTCCCCCGCATAGTCTCAAACCTTGAGGATATGAAGAGGAGAAGGCCCTTCAGGGAGGATTAACGCAAACATGATAGCTGTCCTCTGACAGATCACAGATAAACTAATATACCTGTGAAGAGGAGTTCAGATCAAGTGAAGGGCGTGCAGGGAATGTTCAGAATTCTTATCGTGAGGGATGCCAGGGGTGATCTGTCAGATCTTGTGGAGGAGCTTGAATCAAGGGGACTTGAGGTGAGTCTCACCAGAACCATCCCAGAGTCCATGGAGGCCAACCTTGTACTCATATACACGACCCCCGAGAAGGTTCCGGGATGGACTGCCAGTGAGATCCAGGCACCCCTCATGTACCTCATAGACTTTGAGGGGGACGTTGTTGTAACATGCCCCCACGGGTGCCTTGGAAAGCCCATCCGAAGAGAGGAAATCAGGGGATGCATGGATTTTATCATCAAAAGGCTTCTGGTGGATGAGGAACGTTACAGGCAACTCTTTGAACACATCAACACCTGCGTCGCGGTCTACGAGGCCGTGGATGATGGCGAGGACTTCATAATAAGGGACTTCAACAGGGCCGCTGAAGTCACCGAGGATGTTAAGAGGGATGATGTAATCGGAAGAAGGGTGACCGAGGTATTCCCGGGTGCAGGGGACTTCGGTCTCCTTGAGGTAATGAGGAGGGTTTACAGGACAGGAAAACCCGAACACTTCCCTGCTGCCCGTTACCATGACAACAGGATAAGCGGATGGAGGGATAACTTCGTGTACCGATTACCCTCAGGTGAAGTTGTGGCGGTCTATGAGGACCTCACAAGGGAGAAACAGCTTGAAGAGGAACTCAAAGAAAAGGAGAAGCTCTACAGGAGCATATTTGAGAACACGGGTGCTGCAACAACAATAGTGGATGAGGATACAACTATAATCCTTGCGAACCGGGAATTTGAGAGGCTGAGCGGCTATTCAAGGAGGGAGATAGAGGGGAAGAAGAGCTGGACCGAGTTCGTGGTGGACGCTGACCTTGAGAGGATGAAGAAATACCATTACCTTCGAAGAAGGAACCCTGAACTTGCACCCAGACGGTACACCTTCGGGTTCAGGACACGGGATGGTAAGGTCAGGTACATGCAGATGACCGCTGACATGATCCCGGCACCATGAAAATCGTGGCCTCCATGGTTGATATCACGGAGATCAGGGAGGCCGATGAGGAGCTCAGGAGATCCCTCAATGAGAAGGAGGTCCTCCTGAGGGAGATCCACCACAGGGTCAAGAACAACCTCCAGATAATATCCAGCCTCCTGAACCTCCAGGCCCTCAGGACAGAGGGTGCTGAGGTCCGTGACGTTCTGAGGGAAAGCCAGGGCCGTATAAAGGTCATGGCGATGATACATGAACACCTCTACCAGTCAGAGTCCCTGGCAAGGATCAACTTCGGGCTTACATAGAGAGGCTGGTGGATGATATAATCATCTCATACGGTGCCGGTGTGAGGACAGAGATTGAAATTGATGATGTGGAATTCGATATAGACAGGGCAATACCCCTGGGGCTTATCATCAATGAGCTTGTGACAAACAGCGTCAAGTACGCCTTCCCTGATGGTGCCGGGACGGTTCGGGTTAAGGTCAGGTCCCTTGATGGTGAGGTTGCCGTGTCTGTGGCTGATGATGGTGTGGGCTTACCAGGGGATATTGACCCCGAAAGCACCGACACCCTGGGGCTTACGCTTATCAGGATCCTCACCGAGCAGCTTGACGGGACCCTCACCATAAATAGAGATAATGGCACAGAGTTCAGGATAACAATCAGAAAACCTTCCGGAGAACATTTAACTGGTGAATCCAAGGGGTCATGATAGGGGTGCTGATATCTGGAGGCATAGAACCAATCAGTGGTATTAAACAGAATTTGAGTCTGAATTTAGCCATGTCCATAGAGTAGTTTTCCTGTGGCTGCATCCACATAAGCCCCGCCAATGGCCTGGCCATAGGTTTCACTGTTGGGGTCTTTATCATAGACTGTGACTAGATAGGCTGGTTTGCCCCTATAGGTTGTAATGTGGCGCTGTAATGAAGTTTGCCATAGCCTGGGACGGTATTTTTTACTATTTTGATAGCTTGCTCTGGACTTATTAAATTCTGTTTTCTTTCGTGCTCTGGACTTGTATAATTTTGTTCTTTTTCCTTTGGTTCAGGAGCAGGTACATCTGTTGTGTTATTAGATTCTACTTTGATATTTCTGTTATTAGATTCTGTGTTAGGTTGGGTAAAGATGGATGTAGCGGCTATGACCGTAATTAAAATCGATATAATCACAACACTCTTTAAAATTTTCCTCTCCATATTAAAAGGGTACTGGGTTAGTGTTATATTAAGGTTATGACTCCCTGCAGTGGTGAAAAACTGTTTTTCCTATAGTTTTCATGGGGGTCGCAGTCCTTTTAGGGATGGTTGGGAGGGCGGTCCAAACACCAGCCCTCACCCTCTGAGCTTCGTAATATTGACGTATAGCGAAGTTACAGTGGAACATTATTTTTTATACCATGTACACACATGGCCCTCTCTCTTCTAAAATGTGTTCATGGTGGACTCATCACCCTTTAAAGTCCAAGAGCCTGTTCGTCACCATACCATCCACTCCCAGGCCCATCAATTCTTTCGCCCTTTCAGGACTGTCCACGGTCCACGGGTATACCTGTATATCATTACCGTGGACACTTTTTATCATATCACCATTTACGAATCTTTGCGCCGGGAATATCGCATCTGCACCGGCATCCAGCGCCATTCTTTCAGGTTTCACTGGCTGGCATGAGAATATGGCCCCTGTTTTAATGTTTTCATCCAGCATCCTCACCTTCCTGAGACTTCCATGATAGAATGAGGTTATCATCACATTCTTTAATCTGTTCTCATGGATCTTCTCAAGGACCATCTCCTCGATCCCCGGGATTTTCATTTCTATGACGAGCCCAGTTCCCCTGACAGCCTCAATGACCTCTTGGAGTGTCGGTATCAATTCTCCCCTCCCTGCGTTTAACCTTTTAAGCTCCCCCAGTGTCATGTCCTCCACCCTGCCCCTGCCGTCTGTTGTCCTGTCCAGTGTGGGGTCATGCATCACAACAAGCTCCCCGTCCCTGCTGAGGCGAACATCCACTTCAACCATATCAGCACCCATCTCAACGGCCCTTTTAAGGGCCCTTAAGGTGTTCTCGGGTTCGAAGAAGGAAGCTCCCCTGTGGGCTATAAATTTCATCCTGATCCACCTCAATGGTTATTTTTTTGTTTAGTAGAGTTAAATGTTTATAAGTTAGAGGGAAAACTGGGATTTGGTACTGAAGCTGAAAACATAAATTTACGCAGACATACTGATGGTTTTTAGAACCCCGAACATCTGGGGATGTTCCTGTGAGTTTTCCTCCAGATGGGAAGTGGAAACTTATTATGAAGATTAGACTCCATTGGTAATGATCCAAGGACTGGGAAGCGACCACACATCCTGGCTGAGGCATGTTGCACCACCTAAAGAACGAATACTTGGAGTATCAAACCAGACCTTAGTGGAACATGGTGCCTCAAGACGGATGGGCTATCATTACAGTATTTAACTATTTGCAGGTTTTTTTCCGACTGCGTCTATGTACCCTGGTAGTGCTATCATTACAGTATTTAACTATTTGCAGAGGATATTATGGCTCTCATGCCATGAGTATTAAAAAGGCCTGTATTTGGGTTTATGGTGCAGAAATAGCCATTTTACGCCCCTTAGAACAGAATTACACTTATATCTAGCTTTTCCTAGTTAGACCCTCCTCTCAGAATGATGTTCTTCAATTCAGGAAGAGGTAAATGGCGTGTTTGGGACTTTTTCAACATGCCATCAGTAGCACACACCCCCAGATCCCAGAAAGACAGCAGGACCCCTAATAGAATTAAAACCAAGATATGGAAAAATGGCTCGTGAATGGTCCTTCGTTAGAGACATGCTCAATGCGTGGCTTAAAGCAGGTTAGGTGAGATCAGATTACCCGTCCATAATCTATAGCAACGAGGATATCATCACCCGATTATACTGATGTTCACCATACTCACCTCCTTGCAAATATATAGCAACGATGATATCACCACCCCCCACTCCAGACCATGAAAAAGGAAATATTGAATGCACATGGCTGAGAAAATCATGGAAAGGCGCACCAGAATATGGATCTGCTAATGAATCATGGATACGGATGATCCTGGATTTTTATTAATATTAAGAAAATTAAAAGCGCAAAAAATTAAATTAATAGATTTTAATGTACTTTATGGAGTCATAGGATGATTATGGTAATAATCAGTGATCTTAAAAACTCTCAAACAGTTTAAATATCTCCTTGCACGTTTTAATTCTTTTATTTTTATTTTAAGATGTTATTGTCTGTTTATTGGTTATTTTAATGCCTCTCGTTCAGTCGTCTATCCCATGAAAA
>FWPV01008570.1_pt1 | contig 17802 bp, 18 predicted proteins | sample 2228371 | NCBI WGS metagenome assembly FWPV01 (sample SAMEA103939776, study PRJEB20133) | metagenome | reverse complement strand
GTCCCAAGACTCTGGCGAACCCTGCCGAGTATGACTCCCGGGCCAACGTGATGTGGTGCGCCACCATGGCGTTGAACGGCTTGATCGCGGTGGGCGTCCCGCAGGATTGGACCACCCATATGATCGGCCACGAGATTACGGCGCTGCATGGATTGGATCACGCTCAGACGCTGGCCATTACTTTTCCTGGCACGCTGTCTGTCCGCCGCGGCGCCAAGCGGGAGAAGTTGTTACAGTACGCCGCCCGCGTGTGGAACCTTCGGGAAGGCAGCGAGGAGGAACGGATCGACGGCGCCATCGCCAAGACGCGCGAGTTTTTCGAAAGCGTCGGCGTGAAGACGCGGCTCAGCGATTACGGTCTCACGCCCGAGACGATCTCCCAAGTATCCGCGCGTTTCGAAAAGCGCGGCTGGAAATCCCTCGGCGAGCGCGGCGACATCGGCCCCCGCGAAGTCGAAGCCATCCTGGCGTGTTCGATGTAAACCGAAACTCATTGACTTCGTGATCCGGTGAGTAGCCACAAAAGTATACTCACTTTGGCGGGGGAGAGCCTCGAAATGCTCGATCGCATGGGCGCCGGAGCGTGTTTCTTGGCTTTGGCGGGGCCGTGGGCAGCTCAATCCTGCTCCGCCCTTCCGGAGCCGGCTGAGGCGTTGTTGGACCGGGCGCGGGCGGCTATGCTCTGGTTGTCAGCATCCTGGAGGCCGCAAGCAATTCCGCCCGGCTCCGCATCGCCCCCGCTGGCACGCGCTAAAGGCCTGCTCGCCAGCCGGGCGGCGAAGGCTAGGGCGGCTTCGAACCTTATCATTTCAGCGCATCCTGCGATTGAGCGGCAGGGGACTCGGAGCTGCCATCGTTGCTCAGATGTTTGTCCGCATCAAGACAGAAGGTCGAGAGGGGCCACGAGCCGGAGGAGGCAAATCCCCTACGCTCGAACGGCATCCGCGGCTGCCTGATGCATTCGTACCAGCTACACTGCAAGCCGCCGCGACTGTTCAATGCACGCCAAAGGTCCCAGCTCCCCGAGTGCGGATTAGGTCAACGATATCCCAACCGGTGGTGATCCTCAGGGCCACTGCTATAGCCGGGAGATAAAGCTGGAGTCCGCCGGGCGCCAGATAAAAAGCCGGGGTCATCACACACAGCCCAAAGGAAATCAGCAGCCACCTCATGGTCTCAGGAGGACCCGCTCGCTGCATCCAACTGAGCGCCAAAAGCAAGATTGGAAACGCAAAGCAGATGCTCCGGCTGACGTCCCAGACCAAGGTCGATGCGGCCAAGATCAGAAAGAGGCTTGCCGCGTAAAGCCGCCGCTCCGGGGCCGGCACGCCGATCAGTCTGGCTGCCGGATAACCGAGTGGAATCAATAGCCAAACCAGCGGAATGACATGAAATAGTTTGCAGCAAGCCAAAAGGGGTGCTGGCCTGCAAAGGCGAGAAGGTTCACCGCCCGCTCCTCGATATCCAGATAGACTTGCGGCTTTTGTATTCCCGGTCCCACCAAGCCCACCGTGAGCGCGTGGCGGACAAGCACAACCACCACTAGCCCGAACAAGAACCAGCCCGCTAATGCCAGTGTTTTCGCACGGCTGCGGCCTTCCACTGTCCTCTGCCAGAGCAGGATGAACGGAATAGCCAGTACAAACCGTTCATCGTTCAAGGTCCCCAACGCACACATCACAGCGGCGAGAGGACCGCTCGATGTCAACAAGCACAGACAAGCTGCAAGCAGCGTGATCGGGTCGCCGCTGCCGGGACCGTTGTTGCTCCAAAGCACGAATTGGGTGCACGCCAAGCCAAAGGCTGCTCCCAAACCCACCGGCCCGTGCCCACGCCGGGCGAAGAGATAGTAAACCAGTCCCAGTGCAGTGATTAGCGCCAAGTATGGTAAAACCAGCACACCGGGGCCCCTTATTCCCAACAACCAAGCCAGAGTTGGCAATACGACGCGATATGCCATGATTGGCTCTCGCAATTCGCGAGTCAACGGATTCGCAGCCATCCGAACCACGTCTCCGGCTCGGGTTTGCATCCATTCATCGAGACTGACCGGAAGGAAATGGAGGGTATACAAGAAAACTGAGAAAAGCCACGCTGCTACTCCCACGATTAAGACCGCCGATGACCTTGGGTATTTGTCCAGCTTCGCAGCCGTTCTGCTCAAAACTTCAGCGGAGTAAGCTTCGAGGAGTTGTAGGCGCTCTAGCATAATTTCAACGCAGGTGCATATCCAAGTCCTGGGAACGCGTCCCGGAGTGCTTATTATATCCTTCGGGTCTCGGAGATTCTGCCGCCAGTTCTATCTATGTGTCGCTGTAAAGCTCCCGGGATTAGCGGCGATATTGCGTTCGGAGTTCTCGAAGGTAAAGGGGCGGGGCCTAGTTAGCGGGAGTGGCCGGGCCGCTCGCCAGCCGCACAGCGAAGGCTAGGGCGGCTTCGAAGCTTTTGGTCGAGGCGACTCCTTGCCAGGCGATGTCGAATGCCGTGCCGTGATCCACAGAGGTGCGAATGATGGGCAAGCCCAGTGTGACGTTCACTGTGCTATCGAACGCCAGCAATTTCATCGGAGCGTGACCCTGATCATGGTACATGCACACGACGGCGTCGAACCGCCTTCGGCGCACGGCAAGATAAAAAACCGTGTCCGGCGGGCAGGGGCCCTCCACCTGCCAGCCTTGCGCGCGCGCCCATTCAATCGCCGGTTCGATGTGCCGCTTTTCCTCATCCCCAAACAAGCCGTGCTCTCCAGCGTGCGGATTGAGCCCTGCCACCGCTATCCGGGGCGACTCCTTCAGGCGAATCAGCGTCTCATGCGTGAGCTGAATCACCCGTGCCACCCGTTCTTGCGTCACCCTTTCGACCGCCACCCGCAGCGGGCAATGCGTGCTCACATGCGTCACGGCGAGGTCCTCGCAGGCGAGCATCATGGTGACATCAGAAACCCCGCAAAGAGACGCAATCAGCTCCGTGTGCCCGACGAAGTGGGGATCCGACTGTTGGGTCGCCTCCTTATTCACCGGCAGAGTGACCACCGCCTGAATCTCCCCCGCGAGCGCAGCCCGAGTGGCCGCCACAACATACTCACGCGCCGCAGCGCCCGACCGGGCGTTGATTCTGCCCGGCGTAATCTCCTCCGCCCTCAAGATTCCGAGATCGATCACATTGAGGCAATCCGGCGCGCAATCCGCTGGACCGGCGGCGCTCCGAACCGATACGCCGAAGCCAAGCATCCGGTTGCAGGAGTCCAAAACGGCCAAGTCCCCGTAAACAACCGCACCGCCGGACGGCAGCCTCCCCTCCTGAAAGGAGCGCAGGACGATCTCCGGGCCGACCCCGCTTGCGTCCCCCATCGTGATGCCAAGGATCATTCCACCCTCTCTAACCTGCCTTTGATCGCTGAAATCACGTCCGGCGGCCCGAATCCGCCCGCCTTCGTGACCAGCGCCAAGGAACGGCCGGAGCAGCCGAAACGGGAAACCGGCGCACCTTCCAGCAGTTCTCCCAGAGGCTCTATGTATTTTACGCCAGCCGCATCCAGGATCCTGAGCGCCGTCTCGCCCCCGAAGATAGCCAAGCCGTCGGCGATGGCGCGATCCAACACTCGCCGCACGATTCCGGCAAGACGAGCGGTAACCGCGTCCGGCGGCCCAACCTCTGCTTCCGGCGCCGCTAGCACGCACCAGCGCCGGCTGACCAGCCAAGATTCCAACAATTGCGCCACTTCTTCATCCTCTTCCTGGTGTGGCCCGAGGCGCCGCGCCGGAATCCCTGCCTCCTCCGCCCGGCGCACCTGTTCTCTGGAGAGTGGATGCAGGCTGCCATTCACTACCAGGCAGCGCGACACCAGCGGAAAGCTCTTCACGCCCGCGCCCGGCAAACCAGCCGCCCGAATCCACCAACCTGCAAAGCCGCCCGTTCCCGCGACGATGAGCGGCCGGTCAGCCGACGCCACCGCAGCGGCAGCCGCTTCCAGATCTCCGTCCGTGACGCCGTCGCTCACCAGGATTGAGCCCGCCGGAAGGTCACGCAGCCGCTCGCCTATGCTGAAGGCGCTTGTGACCGCGACGGAAGAAATGCCGGCTTGCTTCAGCACGGCGGGAATGAAGCTTTCGCTTGAGGGATTCAAAGGATCGGTCGCGAACGGGGTGTCGCCGAGCTTCAGTCCGCCGACATAGAGAGCGCCGCCAAGCACGGTTCTTCCCAGCCGCGGGTACGCCGGAACATAGAGCAGAACCGCCTCCGGCCAGGCGTCGAGCAGCGCTCGAAACTCCGCGCCCACGTTGCCGCGCAGCGTCGAATCGGTCTTCTTGAAAAGGCGATTCACGCCCAACCGGCGCGCCGCTTGGCCAAGACGATAGACCTTCTCGTAGGCCTGCGCCGGCGCAAGGCGCCGGCTGCGCGTGTCGACAACCAGCGCCGCAGCTCCGGCCTCCAGGTCCGGCTCGGGCTGAATCGACACCAGCGCATCCACGCCCGCCTGCGCAAACCCCGCGCCCACTTCGAGCGCCCCGGTCGTGTCGTCGGCAAACGCAAGCGCCTCGGGAACCTTTCCTCTCACGACGCCCCCGTGCCTCAGAAACTCCGGACGCCGAGGGAGGTGAGGTCGTCCACGCGCATGGTCTCCTTCACTACGTACGGCTCCCCGTACTTGACGCCGATCAGGTTGCCGTAAAAGCGGGCGATGCCAGCCAGACGTTCGCGAATTTCCTGCTCACGCGGGAAAAGGTGCGAACATTCTGCGCTGTCGCCATATTGCGACCGGTAGCAGAGCAGCGCCTCCATGCGGCGGTCAAATTGCGCGGTGATGTCCACCACAAAGGACGGCGTCACGTTGGCGTAAAGCGACGAGTAGATCACCTTGTATGGACGGTGCGGCTCGGAGCTCTCGTCCAGCTTGCGGATGCCCGCGAGAAAGCACGCCTCAAACCCGATCTCGCCGGCGCGATAGTGATCGGGATGGCGCGCTTCCCAATACGGCAGAATCACCACCCGCGGACGCAAGCGGCGGATGTCGCCCGCCAGAGTGAGGCGGGCGCTCAGTGTGTTCTCCAACCGGGCGTCGGGAAATCTGCGGTTGCCGCGCCAGGCAAGTTTCAGACAATCCCCGGCAGCCCCCGATTCCGCTATCCGCGTTTCCGGCGTGCCGCGCGTGCCCATATCGCCCGCAGTGAGATCGAGCACCCCGGTGCGGTAGCCCAGCTCAGCCATCCGGAGAAGAGCTCCGCCACAGGTCTGTTCCACATCGTCGGGGTGCGCCGCTATCGCCAATACGTCCAAGGGCTCCGCCGGGGACCAATCCGCATTGAGGTCATACACGATCATCGCGTCACCACCGCAAGTCGTACCGGCGCCGGTAACGCTGCTTCGGGCGGAACAGGTTGACCATCGCCATACCCGCCAAGAAACCTCCCAGATGCGCGAACCACGCCACCCCGCCCTGTTGCAGGTGCGAGTAACCGATGCTGCCCACCCCGCTGAAAAATTGAATGGCCATCCAGTACATTAGGATCACCACCGCCGGGATCTCCACCGTCGTGAAAAACACAAAGATCGGAATCAAGGTCAGGATGCGCGAGTGAGGGAACTTCACCAGATAGGCGCCCATCACGCCGGCGATGGCGCCGCTAGCGCCCACCGTGGGAACCCGGGAATAAGGGTTGGTCAACACATGGGTCAGTCCCGCCAAGATGCCGCATGCGATGTAAAAGATCAAGTACTTTCCGTGCCCCAAAATATCCTCGACGTTGTCTCCATAGATCCACAGGAACCACATGTTTCCGATCAGGTGCATCCACCCGCCGTGCAGGAACATGGAGGTCAGAAGATCGCCGAGCTGAAACCGGTCCGGGATGACGCCGTACACGGCGATGAAGTGGTTCAGCGAAAACGGGTCCAAGGAAAGCTCGTAAAGGAAGACGAAGACGTTGACGATGATCAGGGACACCGTGACCACGGGCGGTGAGTAGCTCGGCTGGGAATCACGGAGAGGGATCATGGCCGGTCTGTTTCAGGTCCGCCGCATGAAGTCCTTGTGGGAGCGGCGCTCGGCCCGGGCCATGAGCGCCCGCGCCTCGTCCGCCGTCGCAATCCCGCCCCCCGCTCCGAAGGCAGTGCAATTCAAAGCCGCCATGGCGTTGCTGAAATCCAGCGCCTCCTCAATGGAAAGTCCTTGAAGGACAGCGTAACAAAAAGCGCCGTGAAAGACGTCGCCCGCTCCGGTCGTGTCCACGCAGTTCACGACGAAAGCCGGCGAGTAGACGAAGCGCCCCTCATATCGCGCCAAGGCGCCAAAGGAGCCCAGCGTCATCGCCGCCACCCGCATCCCGTACTCTTCTTGAATCAACTCCAATGCCCGGAACGGGTCTCCCTCGTTGGTCCACTGCGGCGGGAACTCCGAACTGGCGATCAGGTAGTCAACTAGCGGCAACACGCGGTCGAAACCGTGGTAGACCGTGTCCACATCCACTGTCACAGGAACGCCGTGGCGGTGAGCAATCGAAGCCGCGCGTTCCACTGCCGCAGTGTCATGCCCGTCGATATGCAACAAGCGTGTGGACACGATACATTCTTCCGATATTTGTCGAGGATCGAGGCGCAAGCGCTCGTCCCTTCTCCAGAGGACGGTGCGCTCCCCGGTGGACTGATCCACCACAATGAAAGCCGACTGCGTAGGGCACCCCGGCCGGACTTCCAAATAATCCAAATTGATGCCTGCCGCCCGCAGGTAGTCCGTCAGGATCGCCCCCCGCGGATCGTCGCCCACGGTTCCGACATAGCGGACGCGCAACCCTAGCCGCGCGCAGGCGACCATCGCAGTCGCCACCTGTCCCCCGGGGCTCAGGCGCTCTTCGGTGTAGGCTTCTTTGCCGGCGTAAGCGGGGAACCGGGGGACCAAAATGAGGGTGTCGGTGGCGTTCAACCCGACTCCCGTCACGTCAAATCGGACCATGCACTCCGAGGGTATCACAACCGCTTGAAAAATCGGCAGATTCAATTTTCTGTAGACAGCAACTATTGCGGCATGAGTGTGTTACCATTTTTTAGAGGGAAAAGACGCTTGTGGTTTCCCAAACTCCGCAACCTTGAGGTATCCAAGAGCGTCTTAAAGGTAGTTCAAACCACGACATCGATCCGGGCACCACGATGCCAGAGCAAGAAGTGACGAAAGCCGGGGGAATGGCCCCAAATCAAGAAGACGACATCGTCGCCCACATGCTGGTCCCCCAGCTTGAAGAACCCTGGTTGAAGTCCTTAGTCCGGAACATTAAGGAGTTCATCAACCCCCCGAAACTCCCGCCGCTTGAGGTGACTTCCAAGCCCGTGCCGGTGAAGGACATATGGGGGTTGACCGCCGGTAACGAAAAGAAAGCCGGTTCGGTTTCGCTAGCCATCCACCTCGGCGTGGCGGCGTTACTTCTTCTCGCCGGCACGAACAAGCAGATTCAAGAAGTCGCCAAGCAGACGGTCCACTTGGTGGCGCCAATCGATTTAGCGCCCTATGTGGCTAAGCCCGCTCCCCAAAAGCCCGGAGGCGGAGGCGGAGGCGGGGACCGGTCCCCGTTGCCGGCCAGCAAAGGACGCCTGCCCCGGGTGGCGACCCGACAGTTCACACCGCCTTCCGCGGTGGTGAATAACCCCAACCCGAAGCTCATTATGGAGCCGACCATCATCGCTCCGCCCGATGCGGTGCTGCCTCAGGTCAACATGGCGCAATACGGCGACCCGTTTGGCCGTATCGGCGGTCCCCCGTCGAGCGGAACGGGTTCCGGCGGCGGCATCGGGAGCGGTTCGGGCGGCGGAGTCGGGTCCGGGCGCGGCGCGGGATTCGGCCCCGGCGAGGGCGGAGGCGTTGGCGGCGGCGTGCACCGGATTGGAGGCGGCGTTTCAGCGCCGACTTTGATTTTCAAGGTGGAGCCGGAGTACTCCGAGGAAGCGCGCAAGGCGAAGTTCCAGGGAACGGTGGTGCTCTACGTCGTGGTGGACGAAAAAGGGATGCCCCGCAACCTCAAGGTGGTCCGCCCGCTTGGCCTCGGCTTGGACGAAAAAGCCATCGAAGCGGTTCAGAAGTGGCGGTTTAAGCCCGGCATGAAGGATGGGAAGCCGGTGGCGGTAGCCGCCCAAATCGAAGTTAACTTCCGCCTGCTTTAGCTCGCGCTGCTTTACACTCCTCACAAGGACACACTGCGCGCAAGTGTTCCCAGGAATAAATGCCGCTTTGGTGCCCGTCGTTCCACTTGATCTGTAGTGCGTAGTTGCCCACCGGCACAACGTCCAGCATTTTTAAAGCTGGTTTGTACATAGGGAAGGGGCTGGCCGGCGGAGAGGAGTAGGCGGTGCGCTCGGGCGGTGTCCCGTGAGCCCCCGTGCAGGAGGCGCAGGGGCAATTATCTCGCAGCCAAGCCAGGGAATAATCGCTGCGGTGCCCGTCTTTCCAGTCGATCTTGAGCCCCTTGGACTTTGAAACGGCGACGTGTTCCGGATCGGAAGAAGGCATCAATTTTACTGTACCCGTTCCACGTCTCTGACGCCGGGTATGCGCCGGGCAGCCGTGATGATCCGCGCTAGCTGCTTCTGATCCTTAACCTCCACCGTCAGATCGACCACGCCCACATCGCCCGCCTTCTCGTCGCGCCGCGCCTCGAGCGTGCGTATGTTGGAATTCTCATCGAAGAACACCGACGTGATCCGGTGCAACATGCCCGGGCGGTCGTCGGTGTGAATCAGAAGCCGCACGGGGAATTGGTCCCCGGCTGCGACTCCCCACTCGACGTCGATCTTGCGCTCCACTTCATACATCAGGCTCTGCACGTTCGGACAGTTGACCGAGTGGACGGCTACTCCCTTGCCGCGTGTCACATACCCGACGATGGCCTCCCCCCGGATCGGGTTGCAGCACTTCGCCCGGTAGACCAGCAGATCATCGACGCCCTTTACACGCAGGACCAAATCCCCGCCTTGCGCCCCGGCGGCTGGAGGCGCCGCAGGGGCGGCTGGACGATCCGCGGGGCGTTCCTCTTCCTTCTCCTTCACCACGTCCGGCGCCAACTTGTGCAAGACTTGCCGGGCGGAGAACTTGCCGAAGCCGAGCGCGGCATGCAGATCTTCGACTTTGCCCACACCGTATTCGGCAGTGACGCGGTCCCAATCGGCTTTCGAAACACGGCTAAGGGCGACTCCGAGCCGGCGCGCCTCCCGCTCGAGGTATTTCTGCCCGATTTCAATAGCCTTGGCGCGCTCCTGCTGGTTGATGACGTGGCGGATCTTATTGCGCGCCCGGGCGGTCTTGACAAGCGCCAGCCAGTCCTTGCTCGGCAGATGCCCGGGCTGCCGCAAGATCTCCACGACATCGCCGTTCTTGAGCTGATATTTCAGCGGCACGATCCGGCCGTTGACTTTCGCGCCAACGCAGGTGTGTCCGACGTCGCTGTGAATGGCGTAAGCGAAATCGATCGGGGTAGCCTCGCGCGGGAGGGCGATCACCTTCCCCCGGGGGGTAAACGTATAAACGTCCTCCGGGTAAAGTTCCACCCGGAGCGTGGACATGAAATCGCCGGAGTCGCGCATTTCGCGCTGCCACTCGACGAGCTGGCGCAGCCAGGCGACCCGCTGGTCGTCCTCAGTTTCGCCTTTCTTACCCTCTTTGTACTTCCAATGGGCGGCGATGCCTTCCTCGGCGACCCGGTGCATCTGCCAGGTTCGAATCTGCACTTCGAAGGGCTGTCCTCCCGGACCGATCACAGAGGTGTGCAGAGACTGATAAAGGTTGGGGCGGGGTATGGCGATGTGGTCTTTGATTCTGCCGGGTATCGGGTGCCACTCGTTGTGGATGATCCCTAACGCGGCGTAACAATCCTTGACCGATTCGGTAATGATTCTCAACGCCAGCAAGTCATAGACTTGGTCTATGCTGATCTTCTGGCGCTTGAGCTTCAAATAGATCGAATAGGGACGCTTAAGGCGTCCTTCGATGTGAGCCGGAATCCCTTCCTTGGCCAGCTTCTGCTCGACCGTAGCCTTGATGTTGGCCAGGAATTCCTCGTTGGCGTGCCGCCGGGACTCAATGCCCGCGACGATTTCGTTGTAAGCGTCCGGGTCGAGATAGCGAAACGCCAGATCTTCCAACTCCGCGCGGATTTTCCCCATCCCGAGGCGGTGAGCAATGGGGCTGTAGATCTCCAGCGTTTCGTGGGCGATGCGCTCCTGCTGTTCCCGCGACAAGGCGTCCAAAGTGCGCAGGTTGTGTAGCCGGTCAGCGAGCTTTACCAAGATCACCCGGATGTCGGTGACCATGGCCAAAAGCATCTTTCGGACGCTTTCCGCCTGCCGCTCCTCCCGGGAATGGAACTTGAGCTTGCGGAGTTTCGTGACGCCATCGACGCAGCGCGCCACCTCTTCGCCAAATTGCTTTTCTACTTCCTCGAGTTTGGCCTTGGTGTCTTCGACCACGTCGTGCAGCAGCGCCGTCTGGAGGCAAACGCTATCCATCTGTTGCTCAGCCAGGAGAATCGCCACTTCGATGGGGTGGAGGATGTAAGGTTCGCCGCTTTTTCGCCGTTGACCGGCATGGCGCCAAGCTGCATACTCGAAAGCCCGGCGCAAGACGGCGAGGTCTTCGTTGGCGCGTGTGGTTCTGACGATGTCGCAGAGCGTGGCGAACCGCTCTTCGGCTTCGGGAAGCAACCCGGACGCGGAAACGTCCTCTGAACCGGGTTTCGGCTCCAAATCCGCCGTAGTCGCCGCTACCGGATCCCTGGACATGAGACAGCACGGGCGGCCACTCAGGGCCGCCCCTGTAATATAAGTATACACTTCCCCTCTCGGGGATCAACAACCCGCCCAGCGGGCTACTTCTTCTCCTGGTGGATTCCCGCCGCAGCCGCGGCGGCCGCCTTGGCCGCCTTTGCCTTCTTGGTGTCCAGGGTCTTCTGAACCCACTCGTCGGCGATGGCTACGTCTTTTTTGTACGCCTCGGCCGTATCCATCAGGTCGGCGCGCTCACGGTGGAGGAGGTTCAGATACGCCATCGCGTCGTCATACTCTTTGTCGATGGCGATGGCTTTCTCCAAGTGCTTAATGCCTTCCTCGATAAGTCCCATGTTCTTTTGCGCCAGCTCCACCCGGACCTTCTTGTCCTTAAGCGGACCCGGGTCCTCGGGCTTCATGCCCATCTTGGCGCGGGCTGCCATGCGGTCCTGGTAGGCGCGGGTCCACGCAATGACACCGAGGGTGTAATAGGCTTCTTTATTCTCCGGCTCCACCTCAATCAGCTTCTTGTACCACTCCTCCGCCTCCTTCATCTTCTTCTGGTTGAAGTACAGCAAGGCGATGGAGTTTATTGCCAGCGCATTTTTCGGATCCTGCTGGAGGACCTCCTGGAAACCGTTGTAAGCGGCTTCCGCCATCTTGTTGTTTTCGGGAGAGTCCGCGCCGGGGATGTACTGAATCATGTACGCCGTCGCCAAGTACAGCTTGGCGTTGGAGTTGGTGGGATCGAGTTCGATCGCCTTCTTAAAGTAGTCCACCGCTTCCTGGTACTTGGCGTTCTTGTAAGCCTGAACTCCCTTGTTCAGGTTGTCGCGCGACTTCAGCTTGTCGCACCCAATCGAAAAAAAGGCGAAAGCGATGATGACAAGAGAGAGTATCGTTTTCCGCATGTGTCGCTCCTGGAAGCCCGCCGCCTACTGACCCGACTCCACCTTCGGAGTCATGAGTCCAACCTTGTCGATGCCGGCGCCCTTGGCGATGTCGATCACCCGGGCGACATTCTGGTACTCCAGGTCCGGGTGCCCTTTAATGAACACTACGCGTTCGGCGCGGGTCTTAAAGATGTCCTCGAGCCGCTTGCCAAGACGCTGCTCATCGGTGGGTTCCGTGTTGATCATCATCGACTTGTCCTTTTCGATGATCACCACCACCGTCCGGTTGTCGGCAGCGCTTGCCTGGGCGCCTGGCGGCGGAGGCTGAGGCACCAGCGCTTCCAAACCGTGCGGCGTCATGGGCGTGATGATCATGAAGATGATCAGCAGCACCAGCAAGACGTCGATCATCGGAGTCATATTGATGTCGCACTTTGGCCCGCTGCCGGACCCGCCAACTGCCATTCCCATAGTGGAACTCCTTTCCTGGCGTCTAATCCGCCCGCGCCAGCGTCACTCGCCGGCGCCTTTCTCTTTAATCTGTTCAGTCAGCAAACCGAGCTGGTCCACCCCCGCGGCGCGCAGGTTGTCGATCACTTCGACCACCCGCTCATAGCGCGCTCGCGCGTCGCTCTTCACATACACCGTCTTGTCCAGCTTGTTGGTCAGAAGGTCCTTCACCTTCTGCGGAAGCTGATCGGCGGGCATGATGTTGCTGCCAAGGTAAGTACGCCCGTCGCGGGTAACCGCTACGACGACGGCATCCTCCTTGTCGGCATTCTGCATGGCGATGGGGTTTTTCGTCTTCACTAAATCGACGCTGACGCCCTTGGAAAGCATCGGCGTGATGACCATGAAGATGATCAACATCACCAGCATCACGTCCACCATCGGGGTGACGTTGATGTCCGCCACCGGCGGAGGGGCTGATGGTTTATAAGCCATGGTGATATCTCCTTGCTCCTGCGCAATCCTTGCGGCGCCGGGCGGTGGTCTCGAGACCCCCGCCCGGCGCCGCCATTCAACTCGCCGGAGCCTTTCTCACACCGCTACTTCACTGCCTTTTGTCCCAGCCGCTTGAGGAAGTAGTCAATCAGCTCGGAACTGGAGTTCGACATCTCGACGTCGAAAGCCTCAATCTTGCTCGTGAAGTAGTTGAACATCCAGACCGCGGGGATGGCCACGAACAGACCGATAGCCGTCGCCACGAGGGCCTCGGCGATACCGCCGGCCACAGCGCCCAAACCCGTCCCCTTCTCGGTCGCGATGCCTTTGAACGCGTTGATGATGCCGACCACCGTTCCGAACAGTCCCACAAATGGCGCGGTGGAGCCGATGGTAGCAAGGCTGCTCACGCCCCGCTTGAGCTCAGCGTGAACGATGGCCTGTGCGCGGTCCAGAGCGCGGCGGGACGCTTCCACAATCTCCCCGGGGATCTCAGTGCTCAACTGATGCGCCCGGAACTCTTGCAAACCAGCCACCACCACTTTGGCCAAGTGGCTCTTCTTGAACCGGTCCGCGATCTTAATTGCCTCGTCGAGCTTGCCTTCCCGGAGCGCGCCGGCTACAGCCGGGGCGAACTGCCGGGACTGTTTGCGGGCGCCGGAATAGGCGATCCACCGATCGATCATCACGCCGATGGAGTACGCCGACATGATGAACAGAGCGATAACGACGGCGCGCGCCGTCCACCCCATCTGGGCCCACATGCCGCGGGCGTCGAACGAGACGGCTTCCTGGAAGAACAGGAAAGCCCAAACTTGCATCTGCAATAGCATTGTCTCTTCTCCTGCGAGTTGAAATTATCTTACACTTGTTTGGCGGCTGGAGACGCACGCGCCTCCCCGCCGGGCGAGCCTCAGCCCGCCCTATTGACTCAACGTGAAATTCACGTCGATCTGAGTCACTACCTCAACCGGCTCCCCGTTGAGGAGCGTCGGCTGATAAACCCACTGCTTCACCGCTTCCAGAGCCGCAGGCACCAGCAACGGGTGACCGCTCACCACTTGCAGGTTCTGGATGGTTCCGTCGCGGCCGATAATCGCTGTAAACCGCACAGTCCCCTGGATCCGCGCCTGCTTGGCCAAAGGCGGGTACATCGGCTTAGGCTGCTTGATTAGCTTCGCCGCCTGCACGTTACCGCCCACGCGAATCCGCTGCACTTCTTTCGGCTTGGGAGCCTCCTGCTTAACCGGAGGCGGTGGCGGAGGCGGAGGCGCCGCCGTCGGCACCGAGCCAATGATGCCGCCAATCACGCCGCCGGGAGTGCCGCCGGGAACGCCGCCGGGAACGCCGCCAACAACGCCGACCGCGCCGCCCATTGAGGGAGGCAGCTCCTCCTCCTTGATCATTGCGATTTCTTTCGGGATGGCCTTAGGCGCCATCAACCGCCCGGCGTCGAACTGCCGAGGAATGATCTTCACGGCTTTCACAGGCGCCGCTGCCGCCGGGGGTGGCGGCGGGGGAGGAGGCGGCGGAGGAGCAACCAGGAAACTGGTCAATGTGCCCTTCGGCAGCACATCCGTCCAGATCAAGGGAATCAGCACGATCACGCCGATCATTAGCACCTGGATGATCGTCGAAACCAGAACCGTCCAGGGCTTATTGGTCTTTCCCGTCCCTTCCACGAAGGTTTGCTCAAACATGTCCGTCCAACCTTTCCTTTACTGCTAAGGCGTTAGACCCCGGAACTCCAATCCTTGTTCCAGCGTCCGGCGCCCCGCAGATGGGTCACTTGACCGTATTCACCGAACCACGCCGGGAGGCCTCTTTCGCTGCCGCCGGCTCAACCAGCCGGCCCCGCTGCCGCCTGTCCCGGCGCTCCTGCCAGTACACCAGTATCGGGCTTGCGATAAAGATCGAAGAGTACGTCCCGACTATAATACCTACTACTAATGCAAAAGAAAACCCGTGCAATACCGGACCGCCAAATAGCAACAGGGACAACGCGGTCAAAAACGTCAACCCCGAGGTCAAAACCGTCCGGCTCAGGGTCTGGTTGACGCTCGCGTTGACCAGCGCCGGAAATTTCTCCCGCCGCATCAACTTTAGATTCTCACGGATCCGGTCAAAAACCACGATGGTGTCGTTCATCGAGTAGCCGACCAGGGTCAGCAACGCCGCCACCACCGTCAGTGAAATCTCCTTGTTAAAGATCGAGAATAACCCGATCGTAATCACCGTGTCATGGAATACAGCCAGGACCGCCGCCACGCCGTAAATCCACTCAAACCGGAACGCCAGGTAAACCAGCATGCCGCCTAAGGCGTACAGGGTCGCCTTTATGGCCTGCCATCGCAATTCGGCGCCCACCTTGGGGCCGACGACTTCAACGTTCCGGATGGCGAACGGCGCCGCAGTCAGCTCCTGCTTTAGCACGTTGAGCACCGCCGGGGTGACGCCCGGAACCGAGGCCAGCTCATCGAGATTCCGGATCAAACCCGAGCGCGGAGCTGAGTCGCGGTACTGGAAAATGGCGGCCACCAGATCCCTAAGCTGCGCTTCCGACAGCGGTACGGCGGCTCTCTGGAGGGGGTCCCGAAGGCGGTCCACTACCGCCTCCCGCCCAGTGTTGTTGATGTCCAGCTTGCCCGCCTCGGCCCCGCCCAGGGTCTGCGCCAAGGTTTGAATCACCGTCTGGCGCTCCTTCTCCAGTTGCTTCTCGTCCCGGACCTCAGTGCCGATCATCAGCTCGTTGTCCCCGCTGGTGACGTTCTGAACGCTGATCTCGCCAGGGATCCGGGCCGAGAGAGCGGAGCGGATTTGGGCCGTGGGCGGAGTGGAGGCAAACTTCACATACATCAACGTTCCGCCTTTGAAATCAATACCATAGCGGGGTCCGCCCTTGATCGCCAAGCTGCCGACGCTCGCCGCCAAGAGCACCAGGGAAGTCAGGATGAACGGCCCTTTCTTGCCGAGGAAGTCAAAATTGGTGTTCCGGAAAAGTTCCATGCGACGTGCTTCGCCGGCGTCAGCCCAAGACCTTAATTGACACCGGACAGAATCTCCTTGTTCCCGCCAAGACTCTCAATTCTAAAAAAAACTCCATCTTAGATGCTCAACGCGGTCACTTGACGCTGGCGCGACAACCCCCACTCAAAAATCGCCTTCGAGACGAAGATCGCCGTGAACACGTTGGCGATGAGACCGATCACCAGCGTCACCGCGAATCCCCGCACCGGTCCCGAACCAAAGATGAACAGGAAAGCGCACGAAACGATGGTCGTCACGTGGGTGTCGATGATCGTCAGAAACGCTTTACTGAAGCCCGCATCAATCGCCGCCACAACGGCTTTCCCCGCCCGCAACTCTTCACGAATGCGTTCGAAAATCAGCACGTTGCTATCCACAGCCATGCCGATGGTCAAGATCACGCCGGCAATGCCCGGCAGCGTCAACGTCGCCCCGAAGTATGACAGCGCCGCCAGAAGCAGAACGGCGTTCAAAATCAACGCGATCGTGGCGTTGATGCCGGCTTTGCGGTAGTAGACCAGCATAATGGATACCACCGCCACCAAACCGATGATGCCCGCAATGATTCCCTGCCGGATGGAGTCGGACCCAAGCGATGGACCCACCGTGCGCTCTTCCAACGGAACGATGCCCGCCGGCAACGAACCCGCTCGCAGGTTCAAAGCGAGGTCAGCCGCCTCCTGCTGGCTGGACGCCCCGGTGATGCGACCCTGGTCCTCGATCCGGTTCTGAATCGTCGGGGCGCTGATCACTTGATTATCCAGAACGATGGCCAGCCGGTTGCCGACATTGGCTTCCGTAAAACGGGCAAAGCGCCGGGCGGCGTCCTGCGTCAGTACGAAACCGGTCTCCCAACGCCCCAACTCCCCTTGCTGCGCACGGGCGTCCCGCAGATCCCGCCCGGTAATGACTGGCGACCGGGCGACGAGCCACCAAGTGTCCAAAGTGTCCCCCCGCCGTGCCCCGCGCAGCCACTTGGTGTTCAGAGGCAAAATCCCGCCGTGTTTGGCCAGCCCTTGCTCCTGGCTCGAAAACGGTCCGTCTTTGACCTCATACAGCTCGAGCATCGCGGTGGTCTGCAAAATCTGCTTGATCCGCGCCGGGTCATCTACGCCGGGCAGCTCCACCAAAATTTCAGCTTCGGCGTCCGCGCGCCCGCGCGGGCGAACGGCGGTTTCCGCCAATCCGAGTCCGTCAATCCTGCGCTGGATGGTGTGGATGCTCTGTGTGACCGTGTCCTGCTTGAGTTTGATCGCCTCTGTAGGCTTGATGGTAAGGCGGTAGTCGGTGAGGTTTACCGCCGTCAGAATCCAATTCGGCAACTGATCATTGACGATGGACCGGAAGTCGCCCGCCCGCAGTGAATCGACCCCCTTGATGCTGACTTGAATCTGGTCGGCTTCCGCCAAAGACTGCGGGTCATTGCGCTCCATCGAGGCGTACTGGATGCCGGCTTTCTTCATCTCTTCTTTTAGCCGCTCCATGATCTGGTCCGCCTCCACCTTGAAGGCATCCTGGACCTGCACCTGCAAAACCAAATGGCTGCCGCCCTTCAGATCCAGTCCGAGGCGGATGTTCTTCTGGATATTAGCCTTCAAATCCGCCAGCGACTTGGGCGCCCCGATAATGCCATAGGCGCACAAAAGCACGGTCGCCAGGATGATCAGCGCTTTGACCTTCAGATTTCTGTTCATAGAGCGATTGCCGTTCTGGGCCTAAACCTACTTGCTGGATTCTTCCGGAAGCCGGGCGGAGACCGCACTGCGGAGGAACTGCAACTTCAGGTTATCGGGGTTCACCCGCAACACTAGCTTATCACCTTCTATCTTCACGATGGTGCCCACGATTCCGCCGGAGGTCACCACGGTGTCTCCGCTCTTTAATTCGTTCAGCATCTGCTGCTGCTTCTTCTTCTGCCGCTGCATGGGCAGAAACAACAAGAAGTAAAAGATAGCGAAGATCAGGATGATCGGCAGGAAACTTACGATCGGGTTCGCGGAACCCGGCGGCTGTTGCAGAATCAGGCTGTAAAACACCGTCAACCTCACTTTACCAAGCAATGGCGGAGTACTGCGGAGCGTCAGGGTTCGGACAGGGCTAAGGCGCGTACCCGGCCCAGAAACTCCGGGAATGTCCCAAGCAGTATAGTCTGTCTGGTTTGGCGCATGATGTCAAGGTAGCGCCAAAGATCGGA
>FWPV01001139.1_pt1 | contig 17810 bp, 13 predicted proteins | sample 2228371 | NCBI WGS metagenome assembly FWPV01 (sample SAMEA103939776, study PRJEB20133) | metagenome | reverse complement strand
AGGAAGTAGACCGGTACCCCTTCATGCTCGGTGAAGGCGATATGAACGTCAGCCGTGCCGGGACGGCGTGGCAGCTTGAAGCTGAAGAGAGGCTGGATACCGTACCGATCCCAGCGAATCAGGCCGTACTGCGGGATCATCACGCGGGCATCGATCCCCTGCTGACGCAGGACTCCGGGCAGGCTGCCGACAACGTCCCCCAGACCGCCCGTCTTGGCAAAGGGCGCCGCTTCTGCAGCGACGAACAGCACGTTCATACGCTTCCCCCCTGTGTCCAATGGTCAAGCCCGGCGCAGTCAGCACCCCTTCTCCGCCTGCACCGTGCTTAGGGTAACGCCGGTGAGGCGCGGTAGGCCCACCAGCGATAATCTGCTTCCGGGAAGACGCGATCCATTTCCCAGAACCGCCCTGCCGTAGCGGTATCGGGACGCCCGGCTTCCAGACTCTCCGCCAGATGGTTGAAGCGCTCCACATGCTGGCTGAAGCGCTGAATGGCGTACCCTCCGGCCTGGCCGGTTGTGACCAGGAATGGCCAGTCCGAGCTTTCCAGCAGCAACAATTCGCGGGCAGCCTGATCCAGCACCTGGCGTGTTGCCACATCTGGATTAGGATAGGCGGCAACCAACCTTTCCATGCGCTGTTCCGCCTCATGGATCGGTCTCCACATCCAGTGTGTTTCGCTGTTATCCCAGGTGAAATGATTGCCGCCGGCGCCCCAGCTGCTTTCCGGCAGGTGCAGAACTTCTTGAGGCGGGTGTTCGGTGATGAAACGGGTGGCGGTTGTTAACTCCACCAGCGGATTGGCCGCCAGCCGGCGCAGTACCTCCCGGATCCAGTCGACGCCCTCAAACCACCAGTGACCGAACAGCTCCGTATCGTAGTTGGAGGCGATCAGGCCGAAGTCGCCACCCGTGCCGCCAGCATAGGCGCGCAACTCCTCTTCCACCAGATGGGCAAAGTGATCGGCGTGCTGGTGAACTTTGTACTGCGCCCAGTCAGGGTGGTACGCATCTTTGCCGCCCAGGTCGATCCGGGGGCCGGTCACGCGCCAGTACTGCAGGCCGCTGATATGATCCTTGCGGTGAAACTCACGGTAATCCTGATCGCCGGGGTAACCCCATTCCGCGCTCCAGACCTGCTGGCCGGTGCGGTTGTTACGACCGATAGCGGCGACCCCGGAGTGTTGATCGGACTGCGGGCCGCTGGTGGTATCGCTGACAAAATAGGGCTTGAATGTGGTGGCGTAGCGCTCCGGCATCACGCTAGAAGTCGGAACGACATAGCGACGCTTGATTTCGCCATAGGGGCCGATGACCTCTCCGGCAGCTACGCCAACCGGCTGCCCGCCGGTAATGGTGTGCGTTTCCACGAAGAAGACCCTGATACCCTGTTCGGCCAGGAAACGCTCAATGCCGGGACGCAGCCGGCCATCCTCGGTGTAGTAAGCGGGGCGGTAGGCGCATTCCGGCAGCCAGATGCCGGTCGGGCGGCGACCAAAGTGGCGCTCGTAGCTGGCAATACCGGCGCGGAGTTGACCGTAAATGGCGGAGTCCGTACCCAGCAGGGGCAGGTAACCATGAGTGGCTGCGCAGGTGATGATTTCGATGAAGCCCTCATCCTGCAGGCGGCGGAAAGCGCCGATCAGGTCACGCCGGAAGCGCTCATCAAATGAGCGCTTAATCATCTCAAACCAGTGCAGGTACCATTCCGCCAGGTAGGCCATGTGCGGATTGGCCTCGCCGGTCGGGACGATCTCAGCGCGTTTTTCTTCCTCCTCGACACCCATCCGGGCAGCCGTGGCGGCGGTGACGTTGACGGCTGCGGATGGCGGCGGGACCTCTCCGCGGAAGCGGGGGATGTCGGCCCTGGCAGCGGCGATCTTCTCCTCCATGAAGGCGTCGAAGTGGTCGATGATGTCGGGGTCGGCGAGTTGCTCAGCCAGGATAGGGGTGATGCCGATAGTCAGGCGGTAAGCCACTCCCTCTTCGGCCAGGTCATGCAGGGCATTCAGGAGGGGGATATAGGTCTCGCAGATGGCTTCGTGCACCCACTCCTCGCCATGTGGCCAGCGACCGGCCAGTCGTGCATAAGGCATATGGCTGTGCAAAACAAATGTGAACGCGCCGATGGGTTTCACCGCACTCTCCCTTCCATAAGGCTCTCGACCGTTTGAACGTACAGGCCCCGGGAGGGGTAGCTCACGGCTCCGGGGGCAGGGCCAGCGGTTGGTGCCGGATAGTGGCTTCCGGGTCAGGCGGTGGTTCAAGGGCTGGCGGCAGCGCCAGGGTGACGCGCGTGCCCACGCCCACTTTGCTTTCCAGGCTCAGGTAACCGCCATGGGCTTCGGCTACAGCACGGGCGATATAAAGACCCTGGCCCAGGCCGCGCGGATCGATCAGGCGGTTGTCGGGGGTGCGAGCTTCTCCACGGTAAAACCGTTCGCAGACATGCGGCAGGTCTTCCTCACGGATGCCCACACCGGTGTCCTCAACGCCGATCAGCAGACGCCCCTGGCGAAGCTCGCCAAAACGGACGAGGATACGACCGCCCGGCAGGGTGTAGTTGATGCTGTTCTCCAGGATGTGCCCCAGCGCCCAGCGCAGCCGGCGATTATCCCCCAGAATACGCGCCTGTTCCGGACGGATGCTCTGCACGTGAACTTCCAGGCGGGCGCGCTCCCAGCGCGGCTGGAGCCCCCGGATCACACTCCAGATCAGCTCGTCAAGCGCCAGTTCATCGTGGCGGACGGCAAAAGTCCCGGCGCTGATCTCAGAGATGTCCAGCAGTTCGACGATCATGCGGTCGAGAACATCGACATTGCGGCTGATGGTTTCCAAGAAGCGACGGTTTGGCGGACGATCGGCTGGCTGGCTGAGCAGGACATCGCTCATGCCTTTGATGGCCGTCAGGGGTGTGCGCAGTTCATGGGATATCTGGGTGATGAAATCGTCCTTGAGTCGCTCCGCCAGGACATCGCGGGTGACATCACGCAGGACAATGATCGTGCCGATGGTCTGGCCGCTGCTATCGGCGACAGCGGCGGCCTGAGCGCCCAGGATACGGTTGTTGATCTCGGCGCGGATGGGGGAGCCTAGCGGTTCCAGTTCTGCAGTCACGCCGGCAAGGCCGCGACTCTGCTGGTGCAGGCGGGCCAGTGGCCCATCCCAGAAGGCTTTCTGGCTTCCCAGCAACTGGTAGGCAGCCCGGTTCATCAGGATGATCCGACCGTCGGCATCCTGCATGATTACACCTTCACCCAGGTTCTCCAGCACGGCGGTGAGATGCTCGATTTGCGCCTCGCGGTGGCGTAGCCGGGTTGCCAGATCAGCCGGGGATTCCGCCGCTGCCAGCGTGGTATGGCCGTGTTCCTGGTAGGAACGGCGGAAAAGACGTTCGGTAATCGTCCCAAGTGCACGGATAAAGCCGAAGATGCCGCGTGCCTCCTGCTGCTGGCCTGACAGAGTCAGTGATTGGCGCCGGGAGTCCGTCACAGCCGAGCCTCCGGATCGAGGGCTGATGCCCTGAGCATGGGCTGGCGTCCCTCTCCGCCAGGCCCACCGTGCCGGGGCGGCTGGCTGATGGTGGACGCCCTGTCCTTCACAATGCCTCTGTGAAGCGTCCCTGATCCCTCGCCCCGGCAAATGCTATACTAACCATGTTACCAGCGCATGGCAGGAGACACAACCGGCGGAAGCAGGCAAGATTTGTCAGTAGCCCGGCGGCCTGCGGCAGGTTCTCGGAGGGCCTCCGGAGAAGCCAGCGTTGCCGGAACTGACGTGTGCGGAGCGGCCCGATTGCTGATAGCCTCTTCACGCATCCCCCGTGGCGAGCCGCCTGATTGTTTTGAATTCGTTATAATTTGGCCAATTTATCGCTTGCCTGCAGAGCGATACCTCTTTATGATTGAACTAACATCCCGATCGTCACCGCTGGGCTTTGCTTTCTCCCCCACGGGAGGGGCCTTCGGCTGGCACACTGGGCAAGGAGTGCGCTTTGTCTACCTGGATGGTTGTTGACGACGAGCCGGATATCTACGAGTTGCTGCTGGCCATGTTTGAGTTCTGGGGGATTGACGGCGTCGCCTTTGTGGATGGCAGCGAGGCCATTGCCTGGATCGAGGATGTAGACGCGATGCGAATCCAAACGGATTTGCCGGAACTGGCGATTATTGATATCCGCCTGCCGGACCCCGATATTTCCGGGATCACGGTAGCCGCCCGTCTTCGGCAAAGCCCGATTCTTGGCAACATCGGAATCTGCCTGATCACGGCCTATCATATGTCGCCGGCGGAAGAGGATGAAGCGATGGCCCTTTCCCAGGCAGACCTGCTTCTCTACAAACCGCTGCCACACCCCGCTGAATTTCGGCGCCTGCTGGAAGGAATTCTGGAGCGGCGCGCGGCTCTGGCCAGCGTGGGCGCCGGTAGCGCCGCTGCTGATATGCCGCCCAGCCCGCCGGTGACATCGGAATCCAGCCTGTAGTCGCGGTCCGCGGGCAACGACGCTCAAGGAAACCCGGCGATGCGGAATATCTCCCCCACCCAGGCAATGGCCAGACAGGCAAGGCGCCTGCTGGTCGTGGGGATGTTGCTGGCGCTCTTTGGGCTGGTTGTCCTTTCCGTTTGGTTCCTGCTGGTTGTTGTTCCCCTTGCGTATGCCGGCTGGTATGAGGTACTGAAGGGCGCCGTCCTGGTGAGTGGCCTGCTCATACTGGTGATTGCCGGCATCCTGATCCTGCGCGGTTTGCGCTTCCCACGGGATAATCCGCATGCACTGCGGATGGCCGAATATCTGACCCGCTTCCTGGATTACCGTTATACGTTCATCCGCAATATCGGACGGCGCGGTCTGGGGTATGTGGACGCCGTCCTGGTCGGCCCGCCCGGCGTGCTGGTTTTCTACTTCTTTCGCCGGCAGGGAGCGTATTTCTCCGAACGCAACCTGTGGTTTGCGGACGCCAGTGGCAAGCTGCAGCCAATCAGCGAGAATCCCACCCAGGAGGCTGCCCGTGACGTTGCTGCCCTGCGGGCCTTTCTGGCCGAACGCGGGGTGGGCAACGTACCGGTCTACGCCGTGATTGTGGTGGTCAACCCTGATACCGCCGTGACTGTCCGTCAGCCGGTCATTCCTGTGTCACACATGCCCAATGTGCAGGCCGCCCTCCGCGACAATTATCTGGCGGCGGAGCGTATTCCGCCGGATCGTGCTGCGGCGACGGTGCGGGCGATCATGGAAGAGCTGGCCTGACGACCGGGGGTCAGAGCGCCTTGGTCGAGATGATGTAGGCGGCAGTGGCAGGGTTGGTGGCCAGCGGGACATTGTGCACGTTGCAGATGCGCATCAGGCCCTGAATGTCCGGGTCGTGCGGGTGCTTGCCCAGCGGATCCACAAAGAAGAAAACAGCCTCAATGATCCCTTCAGCAACCCGCGCTGCAATCTGAGCGTCACCCCCGCGCGGGCCGGAGAGCACGCACTCTACCCGGAGACCGCATTTATCCTGCAGAAGCTGGCCGGTTGTGGCTGTGGCAACCAGTTCATAGCGCGAGAGGATGTCGCGGTGCTCGATGGCAAATGCAACCATATCTGCTTTCTTGCCATCGTGCGCGATCAGGGCCAGGGTCTTGGCATCGGGCATAAGTCTTGCTCCTTCAGGTAGATCAGCAGCGGATCAGCAGGCCAATCCGCCACACGAACCGCATCACAGGCAAAGAGTCCCGCCGGTCGGATGCAGCAGGGTGAGGGTGGTGATGAGAAATCGGACAACAACATCCGGCGGCGACCGAAAATCGGTGTATAATATAGATGAAGCGCCGGGCATTCGGGGCGACTCGAACCAACACCAATTGATCGGGTTATGTCGTTTTACGACTACCCACCTTGTGTTATGTGGTTCAAGGCCTTACGTCCCGGCGCTTTGCCATTCCTCCTGCCGTTCCCGCCTGAACGCTGCTTATGCGGCAACCTGACGCACATCGAACAATGCCTTCCAGCGACTATTGAACCGGATCGCCCGCGCATAGTGATGTTCTAGCTGCGCCATGATCTTCTCCCAGGGCCGTGCTAAAGCGTAGGCTCGTGCGCCTGCGGACAGGCGACGACGCATGAGTGGCCGGTCGCGCAGCAGACGCACAGCGGCAGCAAATGAATCCGGATCCGGCGCACAGAGGATACCCGTCTGACCGGGGATTGCCATGTCGGTCACGCCGCCGCTATCCGCCACCACGGCAGGCAGCCCGGAGGCCAGGGCCTCCAGCACCACCTGGCCGAATGTCTCGTGGGTGCCGGGGAACACGAAGACATCGGCACTGGCATAGGCTGCGGCCAGATCATCCCCGAACAGATACCCGGTAAAAACTGTCCCCGTCCCAGCGAACATGGCCTCGATCTCGGTGCGGGCCGCGCCATCCCCCACAATTGCCAGGGCGACGCCGGGCAGGTCCGCTACCCGGCGCAGTAGATCCAGGCGTTTTTCCCGCGCCAGTCGCCCGACGTACAGGCACAGCAACGAGTCAGCGGGATGGTCGCCCAGCAGGCGCTGCCGCATGGCTTCACTGCGCCGTGCCGGGTCAAACCGCTGGCCGTTGACGCCACGCCCCCAGTAATCGACACGCTTGAAGCCCCATCCACGTAGCTGGCGGATCGTGCTGGTAGAGGGGGCGAGCGTCAGGTGGCACAGGTTATGGGTGAGCCGCAGCCATTCGCGGATGGGCGCGTTGAGGAAGGAATAGCCGTATACCTGGCTGTAGCCCGGCAGATCGGTCTGGTAATTGGCCACAATCGGGATTCCCAGTTCCCGCCCGGCGATAGCCGCCGTCAGGGAGAATAGCGCCGGGCTGAACAGATGGATCAGATCAGGGTGAAAATCTTCCAGGTAGTGGCGCAAGGCCAGGTTGGGCAGTGCAACGCGTGTTTCCGGGTAGAACGGCATGCCCAGGGAGGGCACCGGGATAACCGGCGTCGGGCCGATCGCTGCCGGGGCTGTGTCCGGTGCGAAGACCAGGACTTCCCGTCCGGTTAACTGCAGGTGACGGAGAGTCATCAGCGCTGTCTTGGAAACGCCGTCGAACTTGGGCAGGAAGGCTTCCGCAACGAGAATCACTCGCCGTAATAGGGCGAGGGGTATCTCCGGACCTGGCGGAGCCAGGTTAAACTCCTCACCGAGCTGGGGAATGCTCACAGAGACGTTGGTGTAAGCTGAGGAGGGCGGTACGCGTGTGATCTCCATTGGCGTTTCTACCCGCGGTGCTGTATGTCCTCTGCAACTATGGTAACACAGGCGGCGTCGGCAAGATGCTCCGCCGGTTGCGCGATGGCTCCCGGCAGGCAATGCGCCTATAATGACGGGTAGCGGTGTTATCGCTGGCGGCGAAGCGAAAGGCATAATCGAATGGTTAATGACCCCATGCAACAACTACGTCAGGCGGCCGAGTTGATCAAGGCCAACCGACGCGCGGAGGCGGTTCAAATCCTCCTGCCGGTGCTCAGGGCCGACGAGCAGAACGCAAATGCCTGGTGGCTGATGGCCAACGCCCTGACCGATCCGAATGACGCCAGGGAAGCGCTGGAAACCCTGCTGCGGCTGCGCCCCGATCATGAGAAGGCTCAGCGGATGCTGGCCAGAATCAACGAACTGTATCCCCGCCCGGCCCCGGCGCCCGAACCTGAGCCGGAACCCGATCTATCTGGCTTCGACGATTCAGCTTCCGATCCCTTTGCGGGGGCTGACCCCTTTGCCACGGGAGAGACCAGCGCCCCGCCGGTAGAAGCGTACAGGGAAGCAGAAGCAAGCGAGGAAGACCCCTTTGCTGCGTTCCCGGCTCCCCAGGCGGAAGGCGACACCTCCACCCCGGCCTATGATCCTTTTGGCCCGGCGGGAGCCTTCGGCCCATCTGCAACCGCTGAGGAAGATCCGTTTGCGTTCCCGGCTCCAGAAAGCCAGCGCGGCACTGCTACCCCGGCTTACGATCCTTTTGGCCCGGCGCAGACCTTTGGCCCGTCCTCGGCAGCCGGAGAGGAAGATCCGTTCGCCCGCCAGACGGCAGGTGAACCGGCGGTGGAAGCGCCGCGCCGCAAAGCACGCCCACGCCCGGCTGAGGGTGATCCCTTCGGTCCGGCGGCGGGTGCCCGCCCGGCCAGGGCCGCGCAGCCGCGCCAGCCGACCAGGCGCACGGCGGCAGGATCGGCGCGGCCAGCAGCAAGCAGGAGCGGCACCAATCCGCTGGTTATCGTGCTGGCGGTGCTGGGCGGGCTGGCCCTGTTGGTCTGCCTCGGTTGTCTGGCGCTGACGTATGTGTTGCCATCGATTGGCATCAATGTCGCCCAGCAGGTGATCAGCCAGATCGATACGTCGGGAATCATGCAGACGCTTGAAGCAGAGGGCTTTCCGCTCAACGAGTCGGTGATGGCAACTCTGCAGGCGGGCGGGCTGTCGGAGGCGCTGGGGACGCTTGAAGCTGGCGGTGTGCCGGAGATGGTCCAGACCCTTCAGGCGGGCGGTGTCTTTGGCTTCGATACGCTTGGCTCACCGTTGCCGCCGGACGCTATACAACGCGGTGGCCTGGGCTACGGCGAATCACGGCGTGACACGCTTGAGGCGGGCCAGCGGCACGCCTGGACGTTCAGCGGCAACAGCGGGGATCAGGTGGTGATCGAAGTGGTGGCGGGTGATGCGGCGAGCGGCTTTGACTCGGTGGTCGCCCTGTACGATCCGCAACGGCTGGAAATCGCTTACAACGATGATCGCGAGGAGGGGACATACGACTCGCGGCTGGAATTCACGCTGCCTGCCAGCGGGACGTACACCCTCCTGGTGCGTGAATTCGCGCTCAACAGCGGCAAGTATGAACTGCGCCTGAACCGGCGCTGACAGAACAGGTTATTCAGACGAGGAGGGCAGCTGATGCCCAAAGTCGTGGGGATGCGGCGTATCGCTGCATCCCTGCGTTGTTCAGGCGCTGTCGCGCCTCTTGAAGGCGGCACGCCCGATGACCATAAACAGCGCTGCTCCGGCACCGTCCAGACTGATGTCCATCAGCGAGGCGTGACGACCGGGGACCAGCGACTGGTGGGCCTCGTCCAGCAGGGCGTAGGCTACCGCCAGCAGCACGGCCAGGATCGCGGCACGCCGCGCCGGCATTCCCCAAGCGACCAGCGCTCTGGCGAGCAGCAGAGCCAGGACGCCGTAGGCGATCATATGAGCGCTCTTCTTGATCAGGAATTCCCAGATGCCGGGGAAAACTGGCAACACACCGGAAAAGTAAACCGTGAACGGGCTGATTCCCGGCGGAGGGCCATACTTGGGCTGGGCGGAAGCAACGAACATGGCCAGCATAGCTGCCAGTGCTGGCCCCCAGTGCCATACCAGCGAGGTGAGGTAGCGCCGCGTGATGTACCACATATCGCCGTTCTCCCTCAGGCGTCTCCCCGCAGCTATCCTGTGCGGGATTTACAGACCGTCCTGAGGGTAGCACAGCGCCAGGAGGGGTTCAATCAGCGCTAGGGCGCTGAACGCCTGATAAACGCCTGACAGCAGCCTTACGGGGCGCGTCCTGCCACCGGGCGCGCCCCGGTGTGACAGAACGACGGCCTACTCTTCCATGGTGCTGATGTCGCCTTCCGGCAGGCCCATTGCCCGTGCCTTGAGCACGCGCCGCATGATCTTGCCGCTGCGTGTCTTGGGGAGGGTTTCCACGAACTCGATCTTCGCCGGGACGGCGATCGGGCCGACCTCGTGGCGGACGTGTTCCTTGAGTTCCTGTTCCAGTGTCGGCGTGATGGCATAACCCTTGGCCAGCAGACAGTAGGCGTAGATGGCATTACCCTTGATCTCGTCAGGAACGCCGATCACCGCTGCTTCCGCCACTGCCGGGTGGCTGACCAGCCCGGATTCGATCTCCGCTGTGCCCAGCCGGTAACCGCTGACCTTGATCACGTCGTCAATGCGGCCAATGATCCAGATATAACCATCCTTGTCGCGGCGAGCAGAGTCGCCGGCCAGGTACCAGCCCTGCTTGCGGTAGGCGCTCCAGTACTGGTCAATGTACCGTTGCGGGTCGCCATAGACGGTGCGCAGCATGGCCGGCCAGGGTTTCTTGATCACCAGCATGCCGTCCGTGCCAGGGGGAACGGAATTGCCAGCCTCGTCGACAATATCCACTTCGATACCGGGGAAGGGGCGTGTGGCGCTGCCGGGCTTGAGCCTGACCGAGGGTAGGGGGGTGATCATGAAGCCGCCGGTTTCCGTCTGCCACCAGGTGTCCATGATCGGGCAGCGACTCCTGCCGATCACCTCGTAATACCAGCGCCAGGCTTCCGGGTTGATCGGTTCGCCGACGCTGCCCAGCAGACGCAGGCTGCTCAGATCGTGGCGGCTGGGCCAGGCATCGCCGAAACGCATCAGACCACGGATGGCGGTCGGTGCGGTGTAGAGGATCGTGATGCCGTAATACTCGATCAGCTTCCACCAGCGGTTGGGGTAGGGATGGGTTGGTGCACCTTCGTACATGAAGCTGGTGGCGCCCAGGATCAGGGGCGCGTAGACGATATAGCTGTGCCCCGTGATCCAGCCTGGATCGGCAGCGCACCACCAACGATCTTCGTCCTTGAGGTCAAAGACCCATTTGAGTGTGGTGCTGACATAGACCTGGTAACCGCCGTGGGTGTGCAGGACGCCTTTCGGTTTGCCGGTTGTCCCGCTGGTGTAAAGGATGAAGAGCGGATCCTCGGAGTCCATGACCTCCGTCTCAGCACGGGTGGCGGCGATGGGCAGCGCGCGCAGGTCGTGATACCAGTAGTCGCGCCCGGATTCCATGTAGACATCCTGCCCGGTGCGCCTGACGACGATGATATGCTCGACAATCGGGGAACGGCGCACTGCCTCATCAACGGTGTCCTTAAGGGGCACGATCTTGCCACGCAGCCAGGCGCCATCGCAGGTGACGAGCACGCGGCTCCTGGAATCCTCGATGCGGTCGGCCAGGGCCTGCTCGCTGAAGCCACCGTATACCACCGAATGAACAGCGCCGATCTTGGCGCAGGCCAGCATGGCGAAGATCAGCTCCGGGACACGGCCCATGTAGATGGTGACCGTGTCGCCCTTGCGCACCCCCATGCTGCGCAGAATGTTGGCGAAGCGGTTGACCTCCTGCCACATGCGCCAGTAGCTGAAGGAGCGCACATCCCCCGGCTCGCCTTCCCAGATCAGGGCGACTTTGTTGGCGCGCCAGGTGCCGATGTGCCGATCCAGGGCGTTGTGGGCGATGTTGGTCTTGCCACCAACGAACCACTTGTAGAAGGGAGCCTGGCTGTCATCAAGAACTTTCTCCCAGGGCTGGAACCAGTCCAGTTCGCGGGCGCGCTCCGCCCAGAAGGCCTCTGGATCGCGCTGGGCCTGGGCATAGACGGTTTCGTAATCCGGGATGTGTGCATTCCTGAGGAAGTCTTCAGGGGGGTCATACCAGTTGTCGTTGTTGTTGCCGGGTAAATCGGACATGGTCAGGCACTCCGGGGCCACAAGAAGGACCAAATTATCATATATTATATGTGAATTATCTTGATTGAGCGATTAAGCCGATACAGGCCGGAGGAGGGGCACCGGGGTGCAATGGCAAAAAGCCCTGCCGCCGGGCGGGCAGGGCCAGAATCTGCGGTTCAGGGGGGCGACTACTTGAGCGACAGCATGTAGGCGATCAGATCGTTGACATCCTGCTCGGTCAGGTAGTCAGCGTATTGCTGGAACATCAGACTGTTGCCGCCCGCCGCAAAAATGTTGGTCGGGGTATCCGGCACCAGATAGGCATTGGGCTGCAGGATGGACTGGCGCAGATACTCCTCCGCGCTTTCGCCGGGGACGCGGGTTGCTGCCCGCTCCGCGATGCCCACCATGGACGGGCCGATCAGGATGGTATCTTGCTCAATCATGTGGCAGGTGACGCAGGCTGGGGCCGCCTCTTTGCCGTTGCGGAACAGCGTTTCTCCTCTGACCGGATCGCCGATGCTGGCCGGGGTGGCGGTAGGTGGGATCGGCGTAGGCGTGCTGGTCGCGGTTGGGGTCGCGGTTGGCGGTAGTTCAGTCGGCGTGGCGGTTGGCAGCGCTGATGTCGGCGGGATGGGGGTCGAGGGTGTGGTCGGTTGTACACTGATGGCCGCAGCTTCCGCTGGCTGAGTCATTCTTTCCAGGATGGCCGGGGCCAGCGTAACCGGTTCACGGGTGGGCTGCACGTGGCTCACTGGCGTGGCAAAAGTGCCACATCCCGTCAGGATCAGGGCGATGATCAGGAGGATAAGCGCGCGATTGAAAGGCTGAAAGGGCATGGCTGGACCCCCGCTGCTGGTGAGGAAAGTACACTACACCCGGTTAGTGTAACGCTTCCCGACTGAAACGGCCAACAATGTTCACAGCGGGGCAGCGTTCCGAGGTGGTCAGTGGGCTGATTGCTCTCCGGTGCGGCACATCACTGGCTGGTTACCCCTCTGCTTTCGCTTGTCCCCTGGAGTCTCTGTCGGGCACGCCCACTCTCGTCTCAATAAGAGCATTGACGGCATGGCATGCGACCGCTAAAATGACGAAGTCAGGCTGTTCACCGGGCATGCTTCCTGCGAGCCACGGACGTCAGCCATGACCGGCGCACATCGGCGCCAGTACGTTTTTCAGATCCCAGGCCGAAACCGTGTTCCCGGTACACTGCGGCTCACTCCGCTGCGGCTGCGCCTGCTGGCAGGGGTGCTTCATCCTGTTGCCATGCTCAGCCGAATCCGGCCAGCGTGTCCGGTTCTCATGGTTCCTGTCACAGCGTGATGGGTTACATTCGCTACCTGGCAGGTACTGCACGACCGGCCTGTAAGCGCGGCCTGTCCATCCGGGGCAGGGCCGTCTGACATCCGATCGACCCGGAACACGTTACACAGGCAGCAGGATACTCTGCAGGGAGACACAAAGAGCAATGACTGAAATTATCACTCTGGAAGCCCAGCCGAGGACGATCACCGGCAAGAAGGTCAAGCAGTTGCGGGACAAAGAATTGATCCCCGCTGTGATCTACGGGCAAAAGCTGGAACAGGCTATCAACATTCAGGTGCCCGTTGATGCGCTGCGCGCTGTTCTGCGCCAGGCAGGCGGCACTGGCCTGATCGAAATCACGGTTGGGGGCGACAAACATACGGTGCTTGTCCGCGAGGTTCAGCGCGACGTTCTGACCACGGACATCCTGCATGTTGATTTCCACGCTGTGGCGCTCGATACCAAGATCAGGACTGAAGTGCCGTTTGTCACCGTTGGCGTGCCTGAGATTGTCCGGTCAGGCGAAGCGATTCTGGCCACCGAAAGCATCCTGATTGAAGTCGAGGCACTGCCTACCGACATTCCCAACCACCTGGAACTTAATGTGGCCCGCCTGACGGAGATCGGCGACTTTCTCACCGTTGCCGACCTGCATGCTCCCGATGGGGTGACCATCCTCACGGAGCCGACCGAGGTGTTGGTCCGCGTGGACTATGCGACCCGTCCGGAAGAGGAAGAACTGGAAGGCCCCGTGGAGGCTGCCGGGGAAGTGGAGGTCATCCGGCGTGGCAAGGAAGAGGAAGAAGAGGACTAACCCTCTCCCTTTGCCCTTTCCAGGTATGTTGCTTCAACAGGCAGCGGGAGGCCAGACCGGCCTCCCGCAATTGTTCTGGTCAGGCCATGGCTGCCTGGATTATTCTTCTGTTCCGCTGTTCCCTTCACTCCAGAGATCGATCTCTTCCGGACCTTCGCCTTCGGCGACGCCGGTGATCGCTCTGGCAAACACCAGGAAGCCGGTGTGCCCGACCATCTGCTCATCGGGGCGGACGCGTCGGGGCAGGGTCTTATACTGGCGCAGGAGCAACTCCTCCACCTCCACCAGGAACCACAGCCGGCTGTGCAGCGCCTGATTGAGTTCCACGACCTGGTTCAGAGTTGGCACGATACAGCCCAGCATACCCCCGCCGCGCAACGCAGCATGAGCCTGGGAGAGGTACGTCCAGGGATCGTGGACATCCAAGAAAAGGGCGTGCACCTCGCGCTGGTCAAACCCTTCGGCGATATCGCGTTCGATCAGCGTTACCCGGTCGAGCAGGCCCAGGCGCTCCAGATTTTGCCGGGCCAGGTTTTGCATGCGGGCGCGCCGCTCGTAGCTGTAGACGTGCCCCGTCGGGCCGACCATGATCGCCAGGACGGTCGTCAGCCCGCCGCTGCCGGTGCCGGCCTCGATCACCTGCACGCCGGGTCGTATCCCCAGCTTGAGCAGGATATACCCCAGGTCTTTGGGAAAGATGATCTGCGTTTCCCGGCGCAGGTAGCGGATCAGATCGTCGATGTTCGGCGTCAGCATCCAGATATCCTGGTTAAGGTGAGTCTTAAGGCGGCTGCCAAAAGGCAGGCCGATAACGCTGTCGAATTCGATGAATCCGTAGTGCGTCTGCAAGCGTCCTCCCGGGGTTAACATCCGGAGGAATTCCTTACGGTCTTTGCTCACAAAGAGCACCATGTCACCGTAGGCGACCGTGGTTCGTTCGGGGTCAATCATGGGGCCTCCCTGTATAATCGGCGATGTGCCAGTTGTGTGATAGACGGGTGATGCCCGCCGATAATTCCTGCATCTTAAGAATTCCTAAATTCTCGTCCTGCACGCGCTGAGCGGTTTGCAAAGGTCACAAAGAATGCTAAACTAAGCCCATAATGGTGATGGAATTTCTCAGCGTCGCCACGGGAAGGGAGATACCGGGTATGAAACATATTCTGGTGGTAGACGATGAGATCGGCGCTCTGACACTGATTGGCATCATGCTTGAGCGCGGCGGTTTCAACGTCATTAAGGCCAAGGATGCCAATGCCGCACTGGCTGAGTTAGAGAAGACGACGCCCGATCTGATTATTCTTGATGTGATGATGCCTGGCATGGATGGCATTGAGCTTTGCCGTGTGATTCGTAATCGCCCCAGTACCCGTACAACCCCGGTCCTGATCCTCTCTGCGCGTGGCGACGCCGAAAGCGTGATGCGCGGTATGGACGCTGGCGCCAACGACTATTTGCCCAAGCCGATTCTGCATCATGATCTGGTCGATAAAGTCCGCAAGATGCTGGATATGAATATCGTCATTGAATAACGCTTTTGGCCGCCGGGTAAGGCCCGCCTTTCCAGGGCTGAAATCCGTTGCGGTGGGCCAAGGCAAAACTGATATTGATGGCAGGCGACAAGGGGCTTCAGCCCCTTGTCCGCGTGTTAGTGACAACCATGGGTAACCCGACACCCCAATCACTACCTGCTACTGACTATCCAGCCCTGCCGGAATTGCGAACTGCAGGTCTCTCCAGGTGCTCTCAGCCCGCGCCATAGAGTTGCCGGTAGATGTGATAGTGTTCGTAGATCCGGCGCACATATGTCCTGGTGCCCTCAATCCCAATACTCTCGATGAACATATCCGGATCGCTGCCGGATGCCTCCAGCCAAGTCGCTGCATTCCCTGGCCCGGCGTTATAGGCAGCCAGGCCGACCGGGATATTGAACCCGAAGCGGTTCAGTTGTTCCCACAGGTAGTACGCACCAAACGCAATGCTGGCATAGGGTCGGAACAGATCAGCATGATCATAATCCGGCCAGTTCAGGCGACCGGCGATGTACTCGCCAGTGGAAGGGATCACCTGGGTGAGACCCTTTTCCCCCGCAGCGGCGGTGGCGTAGCGGTCAAACAGGCTCTCCTGGCGGATCAGCGCGAACAGCAGCAGGGGATCAAAGCCGTAGCGCTGCGCCTCCGGAATGACCAGATCGCTGTAGAAGATAGGGTAGCGCATGCGGGCCAGGTAAGGGGGGGCAGCCAGGGTAGGGACGTTAGCTTTCTTCAGGATGTTCGCTACGGCGGTGATCGACTGCGGGTAGGCACCGATCCCACGCAGCCAGATCGCCAGCTGGTAACTGGCCAGCGGATCGTCCCTGTAAGTATCCAGCAGGCTGTAGAATTCCTCGCTGGCTTCCGCAACCGCCAGGACGGCCCACAACTCTCGCCCGGCGATCAGGCGCGGGTCAGCGGCCAGTTCCGCCGATAGAGGCCACAGCGCTTCTGTCTGGGTGATACCAAAAGTGGCGCGCAACCAGTCTTCTGCCTGGCCAAGTTCCAGCTGGTTCTGGAATTCAAAGTGGTAGATGGCCGGGGGTTCAAAAGCGCCTCGTCCGATCAGGGCATCCTCCGCCCGGATGCTGAAGAAGCCGCCAGGATCGGCTGCTGCGGCGGCACGGAAAGCGCTCTCCGCCTGGGTGGTGTTGCCGTTGCGCTGGGCCAACCGTCCCAGCCACAGGTAGGCCGCCGCGACATCCTGGCCGCTGCCGGTCGCCCCCAACGCGGCGAGTACCCGTTCTGCTGTCGCCAGGTCGTTCTGTCTGAGCGCGATGGTGGCTGCCCGCAGGAGGCCGTTCATCGCCCATTGATTGCCGGGATAAGCCCGCCCAAGCCGTTCAAACGTTGCGACGGCTTCCGCGATCTGGCCCTGCGTATCGTACAGGTAGCCGATCCGCCACAGGGCCTCCGGTGCCTCCGGAAGTTGCGGATATGTCTCCGCCAGGTACCGGTAGCGCTCAATGGCCCCGGCGGTATCGCCAGCCACAAAGCGCGTACGGCCCTGTTCCAGCAGCGCGATGCCAAATTCCGGACTGGTGGGGGCCAGATCGATCACGGTCTGGAAAGCCGTCCAGGCGGCGCCGGTATTGCCCATCTCGCGGTAAGCGCGGCCCAGCATCAGGTGGACGGCAGGAGGAATGTCGCTCAGCGGGGTCTGGCTTGTGTACTGGTGGAGGGCTGTAATTGCCCCGGCATAATCCCCGGCGGCGAAACTGATCCGCCCCCGCAGCGCCGGATCGACCGTCTGCCCGGCCTCCTGCATACTCTGTAAGGCACGGTAGGCGTACGGGGTATCGGGATAGTCTGCCATCACCTGGCGATAGCGGGCAAAGGCGTCCTCCTGATCCCCACCGAGCGTCAGCGCCTGACCTGCCAGGAAAAGGATTTCAGCGCGGTAACCGGCGTTACGGGCGACTGACAGGATGGCATCGTAATGGGCCACGGCTGCCGCCGTCTGGCCGGTGTTGACGTAGACCTGAGCGACCTTCTCCCGTAGCGCCAGCAGAGGTACGAGCGCCCGCCCGGCCTGTACTGCCTGTTCGTAGCGGGCCATGGCCTCGGCTGTTTGCCCCTGTGCCAGCAGGATGTCCCCCAGACGCTCGTGGACATAGCTGTCGATCACGCCGGGACGCAAGCCAAGGTACTGCTGGAAATCAGCAGCGGCAGCCTGCCACTGCCCCTGGCCCATCAGAGCGTCCGCGCGGAGAAAACAGGCCCATGGTGCACGTTCGTCGTCAGGGTAGCGGCTGAGAAACAGGGTCAGCGCATTGACTGCTGCCTCAAACTGGCCTGCGCGCAGAGCTGCTTCCCCCAGACCATAAGCTGCCGCGGCCTGTAGCGTGGCTTCTGCGGCGGGCTGATCCAGTACAGCCTGGAAGGTGATCATCGCCTGCTCGTACTGACCGTTGCGCAGATGCGACTCTGCCATGCGTAATGCCACATCCGGCACATCGGTCGGGGTCGGGATGGGCGTGGGCGGTACGGTTGGTGTGGGCGGTACGGTTGGCGTGGCGGTGGCGGGTGGTGCTGCCGGAGTAGCGGTGATATAGATCGGCTCCGGCGCCGGCGCGAGGAGATCGCAGCCAGCCAGCAGGCCGCTGGCCAGCGCCAGCAGAAGAACGGTCTGGAGGAGGGGAGATCGGGTCATGGGCGGGATTATGGCGGGGTGAGCGCGGTCTGT
>FWPV01008562.1_pt1 | contig 17813 bp, 12 predicted proteins | sample 2228371 | NCBI WGS metagenome assembly FWPV01 (sample SAMEA103939776, study PRJEB20133) | metagenome | reverse complement strand
CAGAAGTTTTTATTTTAACGGGAGAAACAAGTATTCCGTTTAGAAGGATTCAGAATAATGCAACTTTAACACCTTCACACAAAGGAGTAAGTTTAATGGTTAAAAAAAATTTTTTAAAAGCCTGTGCCTGTGTGACATTTTTTTCGGTAGTTGGTTTTAATTGTTCTATTTCAGTTACAAATAAAGACACCGAGAACCAGTTTAGTTGCGGTGTAGTAAGTACCGGGTGGCTGGAATCCAATCTTAATATGAAAGATCTTGTAATAATTGATGTAAGATCGTCAGAAGAATTCTCCATGGGGCATATAGAGAATTCAGTAAATATCCCTTTTGATGTTGTTTCAACGTGGACAGTGATGAAAGATGATTTGCTTCTTGAGATGCCTGAAGCAACCCAACTCGCAGAAGCTTTAGGCCAAAAAGGAATCTCCAGAAGTAGTAAAGTAGTCTTGGTGGGAAGTTTACCCTCAGAACAAAATCCATATGCTTTAGCCGCTCCAACCAGAGCCGCCCTTGCTATGGCCTATGTTGGTATTCAAAATATTGCAATTCTTGATGGTTGTTTCGAAAAATGGCGGGCAGAAGGGAAAAAATTAACTACTACACCAACACAAAATAATGCGGTCACTTTTGAAGCTAATGTAGACAATAATCTTATTGTAGATATCAACTATTTTAAAAACAATAAAGATGCGTCGGTTGTATTAGATGCCAGAGATACAGAAGTATATACAGGTGAAAGAATAGAACCTTTTGCCAATAAGGCCGGTCATATTCCGGGCGCGCTCTCCTTACCAGCTCCATCTTTATGGAATGAAAATGGCACATATAAAACCAAAGAGCAGATTTCAAATCTGGCAAGTAGTGTAGTTGGACAGGATAAGAACAGAGAAATAATGATTTATTGTGGCGTAGGTGGTTACGCAAGTAGTGTCTGGTACGCATTAACGAAAATTCTTGATTATAAAAATGTTAAAGTTTATGATGGTTCAGCTCAGGAATGGGTTAAAGAAAATGATATGGTAACCTCGTCTGGGTCATAAATCAAAAAAATTCAAACAATATAAAGTAAATATTTACCGGTAAAGGCGTGTATTTTATCACCTATATAAAGTTAATTTCAAATGTTTATTTTATTCCGGCCTGCATTCCTTAAAGCAAGAGTGCAGGCTTTACTGTGATGAATACAATCTTATGTAGTGGGATTGTTCGTTGAAAAAAAGCTTTAAAAATATCAGTAAAAATTCTAGCTTATAAACCCCACGGTTCTGAAAAAGGGAATCTATCTAATGCAACATATTTAATTTATTTTATGCATTAGAACACCGTTGATAGCAGTGGTATGATTTCCATAAATCATAGATAAATAAAACGCACAGAACGCTGAGAAATGAAAAGAAAAAATCAGCGCAGAGAAACATATCCGGTTACCATCCGGCAAGATCAGAATTTTTGATTATTTAACCACGAAGGGCACGAAGAAATTATATATCTTTTCAATCATTTTGCTTTACAAATACACCGACCATAAATCAAGCATCAAAATAAAAACCACGGAGAACACGGAGAGTACGGAAAAATGCTTTTCTGTCAATCATTTTAGTTTCCATGAAATTATATATTTAACAGCAAAGGCCACGAAATATTCAAAAACATACTTAAAATAAAAAATCTATATTTTCTTTGTTTATTTTCTTTGTGATTTTCGTGGTTAAAGCATCAAAAAAGAATTTTTTTTGATGTTATAAGTTTACAGAATGGATATTGTTTTCCTCCGTACTCTCCGTGTCCTCCGTGTTAAAAAAAATAATAAAATATGAATGTTGACAAATAATATCCAGTTATACTCTTATCTTCGTGTCTTTCGTGGTAAAACATTCTTCTCTTAACTTCCGCGACATTCTCTGTGGTAAAAAGAAAAGATATAAACTGATCCGAATGCCTGATGGTGTCTTCCGACCTCACCCACCTCGCCCCCCCGGTTAACTCGGAGACCACGAGCTCGGTGCGTCGCCTTGCATCCTGGTTCGACAAAGCTCACCGCGGCGTCTCTTCCACAGAGAGAGGGAAAATTGACTATTATCCTATGGCTTCACTGAACGGATACGGTACTTTTCTGCAACGAAAAATCCTAATGAATAAAATGGGTTTAAAAATCCATTATAAATATCAAAGGGTTAAACCTTTATTCATAAACCATGCCGTAGAAATAGTTTTTTAATACATAAAAGAGGATTAATTTTTATCTGTTACTTCATCTGATAATTGCTTTTCCCGATCGAACTGTTTGTTCACCGAGCGTTATTCGGTATATGTATACTCCGTTGTTCATATTGGCAATCGATACGTCCCGGCCTCTTACTGTTAGGGTTTTCACACATCTTCCCTGCATATCGAAGAATGAAAAATTCCCTTCCCGGCCGGAAGTATTCTTGATCTCGAAAACGGCATTTCCGTTGGAATGCCGTAATGTTATTAAGTTTATTGCTGGAAATATAACCTGAAGGTTTTCTCTTTCTATGGTAGTTGTGCTTTCGTACAGGTAAACGCCCGAATCCGTTCCGGCCCAGAGCATTTTTCCCTGATATTGTGCAAGAAATTTCGGCGAGCCGGTAAGCCCGGGGATTTTGATCCACATGCAATCCGCGTTTGGCGGGCAATTATAAAAAACTCCCGAATCGGTTGCGGCGGCGGTTTCGGTCCAGCGAAGGCTGCTATAGGTCCGAAACGGTACGATGGAATGCACCGGCAATGTTCGCACCGGTGAAGGTATGGAGCTCCAAAGGTTCCCGTTATAGAAAAACTGAACTCCGCTGTCGATGGTAGAGACAGCGATCGGTCTTATGTCCCGTAAGTCGACTATTACAATTGATTGCAAAGGCATTTCGACAACACACGGCGGAATACGTTTTATGGTGAAAAATTTGAAAAAATTATGGTTAAAAAAAATAAAAAACCGTATTTTTTAATATAATTAAAGGATATTTGGTTTATTTTAGACGTTACGTTATGAAGTTAAAAACGATCCTTCCGCGATTTTCACCGACGTCTCTCGACGAAAGAGACGCCCGTTTAAGGATAATAATACTGAATATTTCCGTAACCGCGGCAATCTTTACGACTCTTTATTTCGGAGTCATGGATCTAATTTACAACAGAAAATATCCGGCTCTGGTTTCATTCTTATTGATACTCGTTTTTATAATTATAATGTGGATCAATATACGCATGCCGAAAGTACGTCCTGTTGTCGACGTTTTATTCGTTCTTATGATAGGTGCGCTCTTTATCGGATTGCTTATTACACGGTTTCCCGACTCTACGATTGTGCTTTGGTGTTTTCCTTTCCCGCTTCTGGCTATGTTTCTTCTGGGCCGTGGATACGGTGGAATCTCCGTTATTATTTATAATATAGGCGTTATTGCAGTGTTCCTTTCAGACCTTTTGCTTCCCGAACCAAAGTACGGCTACGAATATGCTGTTCGCTATTGTTCTGTAATGATCGTCATCTCTGTACTGGCTTTTTATTATGAATCCTTACGTTTACGGTCGTATAACATTATCCGGAAAATCAACCTTACACTGGAAGATCGTATCAGGGAAAAGACGAAGGAACTGGAGGAAAGCAGGGAGCGTCTTTATCAATCGGAGAAACTTGAAGCGATAGGTTTGCTTGCCGGCGGAATAGCTCACGACTTCAACAATCATCTTACAGGTATTACGGTGATGTCGGAGATGCTGTTGTCAAAAGCAGGTGAGAACGCGGAAATCAGGGAGTGCGCGGAGTGCATCCTCACCGCGGCCCGTCGATCCTCCGAACTGACCGGTCAACTTCTCGCATTCGCCCGTAAAGGAAATATCCAAACCGTTCCTGTAGATGTTCACAAGATAATCGGAGAGGTAATTGCGCTGCTTGGTCGCACTATCGATAAAAGGATAACCATAAACCGGAAACTTGCAGCCTACCCTTCGACAACCATCGGAGATCCCGCCAGGCTCGAAAACGCGCTTCTTAATCTGGCTATCAATGCATGCGACGCAATGCCATCAGGGGGTGAAATAACTTTTTCAACAGGTATTGTGACTCTGGGTGAAGCGGAATGCAGAAAACTCCACTTTAATATCGCTCCGGGCGAGTACATTAATATCGGCGTCAGCGATACAGGCCGTGGTATTGATCCTAAAATAAAAAACCGGATTTTCGAGCCGTTTTTCACAACCAAAGAACCGGGTAAAGGAAGCGGAATGGGGTTGCCCTCTGTATACGGCACAATACAAAGCCACAACGGAGCAATTACTGTGGAAAGCAAGGAAGGACAGGGGACGACGTTCAGACTTTATTTGCCTATAGTAAAAGAAGCCGAACCGGTCTCAATCACAGAGGAAAAACCTATGTCAGCAAAAGAGGTCAACGGACATATTCTGGTTGTGGATGACGAGACGGTTGTAGCCGAAAGCATAAAACATCTTCTTAAAAAAATGGGATTCGAAGTTACGGTCCGCAAAAACGGCAAGGAAGCGGTCGACTATTATTCAAAGAATTTTTCTTCTGTGGATCTTGTAATTCTCGATATGGTAATGCCTGTTAAAAGCGGAAAAGATACCTTTCTGGAAATGAAAAAGATTAATCCCGATTTGGCAGCCCTTATTACTTCAGGGTATTGCTTTAACGAAGATATTCAACAACTTCTTGACGGCGGCGCCCGCGGGTTTATACAAAAACCATTTGATGTATCGGAGTTAAAAAAGAAATTATTCGCGATTTTCGGGTCCGGCTGAATGTTAAACAGAGAGCCGGCGGCTTTTAATCTAAGCTACGATTTCAGAACCATCTCTACAAGATCGAAATCCTGGTTCGGGACTTTTATGACCTTTTTGCAAGATTTCTCTTTGACAATAGTATGCAGTCTCAAACTTCGTAATGTCTTTTTTATTATTTCAGACTCCTCTTCATTGAGTGTATTATCTGCCTTCATCAGATTCATGAATCTTGCCAGTCTGAAAGCGGTTATAAGGGTTCGGGTGCTTAGATCTCTGTTCCACGGATAGGCGGAGGCGCCTGCGCAGAGTTGAGGTTCTATCCTCCCGAAAAGCTCCCGATTCTCAAATCCGCATATTCCCGGCACAGGATAAAACAGCGAAACCCCTGTTATCGTGTTGCGTCTGTAAAGAAAACGGAGATTGTCTGCAATTTTTTTCTTTGTATCTCCGGGGGAACCGCATATAATATATGTTGTTACGGGTATGCTCCTTTTCTCTGCAACCTCCAGGAGCATATCATAAAGGCCGACGTCTGTCTGCCGGTCGGAATCGTTTGATACAACAGGAGATACGGATCCGAGCGTAAAATTAAATTTGATAAATCCGGCGTCGGTAAGACTCTCACACAACCGAGGAGTAAGCATTCTGTAGTCGAGCCCGTTTTCCGCCGAAAAAGCGACATTTCCGAGTGCCGCCTTGCATATGTCAAGTATCGAGAACAGGAAAGATGTGTCGCAAAGTAGGTTGTCGTCTTCAAAATTAATAATAATCTTTTTGCGCTCTTCACGGTTGGAAAAATTTTTCAGTATTTTTCCGAAAGCCGCGGTTGTACAATGTCTGAATCCTCTTCCATGAACAAGGTAATTGGCGCAGAATCTGCATTTTAAAGGACAACCCCGGGAAACGGACGCCGAATAAATTACGCTTTTTTTTGCAGCCGGAATCATCCGTATGACCGGTATTATTTCAGAATCAGAAGTATAGTTTTTTACAGGATTGCATACAGGGCTCCCCTCTTTCCTCCATCCTATGCCGGGAATAGACTCAACAGGCGGAGTACCTTTACTAATAAAATTTATAAATAATCTTAAATTTATCTCGGCTTCTCCGCTTATGGTATAATCTATCGATTCTTCGCGCAGGAAATACTCTGGATAAACACTCACTCCCGCGCCGCCCGCAGCTATTGTCATTTAAAAAAATTTTTCTTTGATTCTTCTTGATATCTCAATAACGGTTTTGCTATAACAGAAAGCGAAACAGCAGATCAGACACATCGACGGATTAAAATCGGATATTTCATCGATAATTTCTTCATAAGAAACACCGAAACGTCTAAAACGGGTAAAAAAGGAGGATCTTCCTGTTTCGCCCGGAATTATATGTTCTTGCAGGTAAGAAAGACAGGATGGTAGAGGAATTTGCTTTTCTTTTATAGGCAATCGGAAAGCATCGATCAGTTTTACTTCCACACTCGACTCTTCGAGGATCTGTTGCACGATCACCGCTCCCAAGGAAGACATCCTGTGAGGGGTACAATAGAAATCTTCAATCGGCGGGATAATGACTGCTGCACGTAAAAGCGACATATCCGGTTTTAACCTTGATTGTTTTGTATAAAATTAAAAGGCGCCGGTTTTTCCCCGGCGCCTTCCGCTTCACCTATATTGTTGCAAGAGGGCCTTGCAGGTAGGAATGTAATTGCATTTTATAATATAATAAATCCTTATGAAAAAAACAAATTTTTTAATCTGATCTTACAAACAAATAGAAAAATTAATATATAACAGAAACACAGGTTAGAAACTATCATCAACAGGATACAATTATTTTAATATATTATTTTTTGACCTTATTTTTAAAAAGAGTATAAAAAATTGAAAAGATATTTCATTTCATTTGTTTTTTTTATGTTTATTGCTTTTATACTTTGGGGCTGTATCGGCCGTAACGTCCCGGTACATCCTCGTGACAATCCCTATGATCCGGGCGGCATTAATTTTCATAATAAATTTACCGCAAGGATATACGAAAATGACGGGCGGACTCCTGCCGCCGGTGTTATAGCATCGGTTTATATTTCAGGATCAATTGATACCGTGCCTTTACTTAGATTTACTACAGATGACAGCGGTTTCTTTGATATAACAGATATTCCTCCCGGAAGCTATAACCTTATTGCAGAGCAAGACTCTTTTATGTTGTATCAGAAATTCTTCATCGAATCTTCTGTAAGCTCGACGCTGCATGACGACACTCTCGAATGTAAGTCAATATTGAAGGGAAAGATACTGATTGAGGGCCTGTCTGATCGAAATTTAATTACAATCAGGCTGCCTGGAACAGGAAAGCCCCCGATATGTCCCGACAGTTCGGGCGATTTTATGATATACGGTCTGTCAAGCGGAATATGGTCGGTTCTCTTTTCTGACAGTCTGAAAAAATACATGCCGGTTTCGATGATTGTGGAAGTCGCCGAATGCGCAACGGTGATAATAGCCGACACCGTTCGGCTTTTCAGAACCTGCAGAAGCGACAGGGAAAGCTTTTCGGGAAAAAACGGCGGTTACTATATATATTACGGTGATCTGCATAACCATACCAATATTTCCGACGGAAGCGGTACTCCGGCGGAAGCCTATTATTATGCCAGAAATAAAGCAGGATTAGACTTTTTCGCAATTTCGGATCACTGTTTATACTTATCGCCGGAAAACTGGAAGACAATCAGGGAAGCGGCGGACGGCAGCAATGAAGATTCCGTCTTCGTAGCTCTCTGGGGATTCGAATGGACTTCATCCCTATACGGACACTGTACCGTCATCGGCACAGACGATTACTGTTCCGCATACGATCCGTCGACGGATTCGTTCAGTGAACTCTGTTCGTGGCTTTCGGCTAGGGATGGAGCGGCTTTTTTCAATCATCCCGGCAGGTTGTACCTGGAGAGCGAATTCAATCTTTTTTCCGATACTCCTTCAGAAAAGTTCGTAGGAATGGAGTTATGGAATAATGCGTATGATTTCAGATATTACTATAACAACGACGGATTTTTCCCTAATGACAATCGTAAAGGCTTCTTCGACGAGGCGTTGTCGAGAGGCTGGAAGATAGGTGCGGCCGGCTCAGGCGACAATCACAGCGCCACATGGGGAACCGCAAACGATTTCCGGCTCGCCGTTATCGCGGCCGGTCTTACCCGCGAAGAAATCATGTCGGCGCTAAGGAACAGAATGTTCTACTCTACTCTTGACAAGAATCTTATGTTGTCGTTTACGATAGACAACAAGCCCATGGGATCAACCGTGAGGGGAGGCAGACACACTTTAAGAATTATTGCCGAAGACTGCGACTGTGAAAAATTCAGTGAATATGTTGTTTACAATTCGGATCATAATATAGTCCGCGCCGGAACGCTTAACTCGGGTTTTTTAGATATTTCTTTCGATTATAAAACGGATAAAGATGATTACTGTTATGTTATAGTAAAACAGGTTGACGCCGACGAGGCAATATCTTCTCCCGTATGGATTGAATCCGAAGCAGATGAATAACAAATCGGTAACCCATAGAAACCGACCTGAACCGACGCCGATGTAAATATGTACGAATCGTGGTTTAACGAGCATTATCATGAAATGAGCGGCGCGGGGCGGTGGTTCAGCGGTGTGGGTATTAATGTCATGCCTCCCCGCTTATGGAATGAACGGCCTTACAGAGTAATGATTGTCCGTCTGTCGACAATGAGGGATACTGCGGACTCTTTTACCCATCGCCTTCTTTATCAGATTGCCGCAGGTTGCGAAGGGGTATTCGTAGATTGCGCCTGGCTTCCTCCGCCTGAGGACGGATTGCTCTTCGACCGTTACGGAATTCCCTGGATGACCGGTGTGGTTACAAAGCGTCCCGCGGTCGATTTCGATTGTATTGCGATTTCGAATTCGATCGTACAGGAACTGATAAACATACCTGTAATGATGCGTAAGAGTGGAATACCTCTCGAAAAGAAAGAACGAATGATGTATCCTGAAATACCGCTTGTAATACTGGGAGGGGCAAATGCGCTTTTTACTTCGTCGCTTATTTCCGACGATCCTCCCGTGGACATAATATTTACAGGAGAGGATGCGGGACTTATAGCAAGAATATTCGGCATAGGAGCCGATGCAAAATCAAAAGAAGAGCCTAAAGAAGTTCTTATACGCCGATTACTAGGAATCGAAGGGATCATAGAACCCGACAGCCCTGAACCAACCCGCAAATCACGGCTTTATATTGACATAAGCCAACAGCTCTGCAAAGGGCCTGTCTTTGCAGGCGAGAACAATACGTCGAAAGGATGGTTGAGAATAAGCGAAGGATGTCCTTATCTTTGCTCTTTTTGCGCCGAAGCATGGAGCAGAAGACCTTACACAGAAGCCACGGTGGCAGAATGTATAAATGCCGCCCTTGCAATGAAAATCTCGACGGGAATCGACCGTATCGAACTTTACAGTTTCAATTTCAATATGTACCGGCACTTGAGGACACTGCTGTGGGAATTGAGCGGTATGTTCACTACCATAGGCCTAAAAAGCCAGCGTCTGGATTGCATCGCCGATGACCCGGAACTTATAAGACTTTTGCATGCTTTCGGTAAGTCAAGCATTACGGTTGGGATAGAAGGAATTTCGGACCGTCTGAGACGTTGGTTGCATAAGGGGCTCGATGATTGTAAGTTATACAGAGGGCTGTCTTTTATACTCGGCGCACCGGTCAGGGAAATGAAACTTTTTTTCCTGGCGACAGGCATGGAGACGACAGATGACATAGATGAATTCCGGCGTCTGATTTCTTTTATAGACGAAACCGCAAAAAAAGTAAGCCGCTTCCCACGGATTATAGTATCCTTTACCCCAATGGTGCGTTTCCCCTTTACGCCGCTAGAAAACGAACCGGCGCCGGATCTTAAGACAGTTTCAGAGACAATGCTTCAGTGCGAACGGATAGTGTGTTCGAGACGGTTCGAATTCAGGAGAGCGGCATCATTAAATGAGTACATTTTTTCTCAGGCATTTGTAAGAGCCAACGGTGCACAGGTATGGAAAGCGCTGTGTGACACTGTTGCAATGACAGATTTTGTCTACTATAAGGATATTCCCGACTATTTTATCAATGCCCTTAAGGAAAGATTAGATACTGAAGGGATTGATATATGGCAACTGTTGTATGACAAAGATAAATTTACAAAACTGCCGGTGATTATGCCTTTCTCCAATACTCGTCTGAAAACTGTTACGGATGCAGATGAAGAAAATGCTGAAACCGAAAACCGCTTATTTTACATGAGCGATTCATCTACAGATGATAAAAACTGTCGACCAGTCTCTTCAGATGATAACAAAGATCTGAATTGCCGCCGCGGTATCGCATATGGAAATAAGATAAGTGTCGAGCGGTTCAGAGCGCGTATTAAAGAAAATAGCCGATATATAAAGGTTTATTTATTCTGTAATATTTCCGAAGAAATGCGCGGAATTAAATGCGCCCTGACGGCGTCGATTCAGGCCAAGATCTTTATGGGTTCCGATCCGTTACTGGCATATCTTTACCGCGGCTTCGGCGGTTCTCTGATTGAAAACCGGTTCGGCACCGAGTGGATACACGGCGACGACGTAATCACACTTATGTTTCAGGAAGCTGCGAAAACCAAACTCATAGAGACAATAGAAAATAAGAATTTTTATTCAATAAACCGGATGCCGGAAAAAGTAGTTCAGATAAAAAAAATTTCGCTTTCCCCTATAAACATTAGATCGATGGTTCTGAAAATTGTGTCGCCATGGAACACTGATCCTGCCGGATATCTTACGGCTCGCTCTCTGAAACATACCGCAATCCGCGCCGGTAAAGAAAAGATGGTATATAAACTGACAAAGGATGCTGTAAAGAAAAAGATTATAGAATCGGTCGAAATGAGCCTGCAAGGCAATGAATATTGCATCAGAGTAACTCCCGGCGATAAATTCCGGTACGATGAATTCTTACAATCTGCAATCTCTCTCCCATCGGAAAAGCATAGGGTAAGAGTAAAAACAGAAGCACAGATAGAGATTGAGGAATAGTTATGATAAAAAAAAAATTAATTATTATTTTATTATAGAGAAAGAGAAAATTTACAGATACATAAAAATAAGGGAGGATTATTATGTTTCAGTTTACTCTTACACCTGCGGCCGGTAAGAGGCTTATAGGAAAGGCCGTAGCCGGATTGATTGCCGGCGCCCCGGCGATAAAAACCGGTACTGTCGTCATAATCGCAGGAACAACAAACGGGTATATAGCCGAAGAACTTATTAGTCTTTGTAAATATAATGTCGATTTCAGCCGCAGAAGATTCTTTCGCGGCGTAATCACGCCCCCTTCCATAAAAACAACCGAGACCGGACGGCTTCCCGACGAATCGCAGTTCCCCGGAGATTTTATTATAAAAAACGGCAATCCGGTAACCGGAAAGACTATATATGATGTTGCAGATGAGATAAAGACGGGTGACATTATTGTCAAAGGAGCAAACTGCATCGATTATCAGAGAAAAAAGGCGGCGATTCTCATCGGGCATCCCGAAGGCGGAACAATCATACCGACGCTTCGGGTGGTTGTCGGAAAAAGAGCAAAACTTCTGCTGCCGGTTGGCCTTGAAAAGCGGGTGTCGGAAGATATCGATTCTCTTGCGGAAATGTTGAATCGTCCTGAATCTAAAGGCGCCCGACTTCTTCCGGTCCCGGGCTGCGTTATTACTGAAATCGAAGCTATCAATATACTCAGCGGCGCCCATGCCCGACTCGTAGCCGGCGGAGGCGTTTGCGGCGCCGAAGGAGCAATATGGCTGGCAATCGAAGGAGAAAAGAAACAACTCGAGAAAGCAGAAGAGATTCTTAACACCGTGGCTTCCGAGCCTGCTTTTGAGATGTAAAGAGAAGCAGTAAGAAATACCGTGGCGCAACATGTGATCCCCTAATTTTCCGGGATGGGAGGAAAGATGAATCTCTTTACGCAATCACGCGATATTATAAGAAGGTGCCTTCTTTCATATTCTTCAGGCTACAGATACAAAAATCTATCCACCAATAACAATTTAGTAGATAAGATTGAAAAGGCGGAATAGCCGAAAGCTTTTTGAGAATCATTCATGATTGACTTCTGATATGCATGATTGTAAAATTTTCCTTTTCACCGATGAGTGCCGTATTATTACAAGGAGGATGTGGCCATGTCGAACCGCAGGTTTGAAAAAGCATGCACGTTACTTGCAATTATAGTGGGTTCAGGTTTTGCGCAGGGAGCGACAAAGACGGTGACCATTGACGCGGCAAGTGATGTCGGGAAGCCCAAAAACCTTCTTTCTGTCAATGTGGGCTCCCCGGAGCCGCGGTGCGCGGATATCGTGAGTGCGGCATAAGAGAGATTCGCACGCACGACTTTTACGGCCCGTTCGATTTGGACATATACGGTAAACGCGCTTGATACCGCTGTGCGGCGCTTCTCTTCGTCTTTTAACCCGTTTATCGAGACTTCGTATATGTGGGTCGGAACCGATCGGAAACTGGATTCAATTGTATTGCTAGGATTTACTCCCTTTTTCAGGCTGGGAATAAGCTGGCCAAACGAACCCCGCGTTCCCACCTTTCCGCCAATGGATCCCGACGGCAACGGGTTTTCGGTTTTTGCCGCCGTCTGCAAACGAACCGTCATGCACTATACCCAGGGCTGGAGTCGCGGGTTTACCTATACCATACCCTGTTGGGAAATCTGGAACGAGCCGGATCTGAAAGAAAATTTCTGGAGCGGTTCAAGCGGCACTCCTGAGAATTTTTACGCCATGTATAAGGCCGCAGCCGATTCAATAAAATCTGTCAATCCGCAATTGAACGTCGGAGGTCCCGGCCCGTCTTACGGCAGCCTGGCCCTAGGTAACCCTAAGTTTCTCCGTAATTTCATATCATATTGCAGATCCGCAAATGCTCCGTTGGATTTTTACTCGTGGCATCTCTACGACGCCCGCAATCCCTTTGCCATAAAGGCGTATGCCGATACAATACGCAGTATTCTTAATGCGCATGACTTTTCTCAAACCAAAAGCTTTATTACCGAAATACATCCCGAGCTTGAAGGTACGGCCTATAACAATACTCCCAAAGGGCTGCTGGGCTGGCTTCTGCATTCATAACTGCGAATTTTTCCCCTGTCGACAAATTTTTCTGGTATCGTGGGCTGCAGCTTGGCGCGTTGGTGAGGCCCGATGTCGACAAAAAACCTTCTCTTTTGTGGAACGGATACGGCTATAAGGCATACCATGGTTTTTATTCGGTAGTTGTAACGTTGATACCGACAGCCGGCGACGAATATATTGCGGGATCATACGACAGAGATACGCTCAGTTTTCTTTCGATAGCCGGGAAGTCGGCCTCGGGAGATACCCTGTGCGCTCTGATCAGCAACCTGAATTCACCATACACATCGATCTCCGCGGTTTTTTCAAATATTCCGTGGAGCGGGGAGACCGTGGTGGAGCAGTATACGGTGCGCGGACCGGATAAACGATTTGAACCGAACATCGGCGTGAAAAATTGCGCCAACGGATCGCTTTCCCATAATATGACAGACGTCGCAAGCCCGAGCGTAATTCTTCTCAAGCTGTACAAGTCATTTGTAACTGAATCAAGAAGCAGCCGTCACTGGATACGGCCCGACGCACGTGTCAAGTACTGCATTGTAGGCCGCACTCTGATCGTCAGTATGCCGTATGTAGGAATCAAGCGGGTGGATTTGTTTTCTCCTTCAGGTCGTATTTTGCATAGTGCGTATACATGTAAAAATGAGCTCTCAATCGATTGTTTTGCCTTCGGCGCCGGTTTGTATTTGCTTCAGGTTAATGGCGCCGTTTTTCGGCTTTATCTGAAGAATTGAATTCTTTAACAGACGTCAGATCATTTATTTGCGATCCAACCGTTATTCTGCATATTGTCAAGTATATCCTGCCTGCATCTACGGGTGTGGCGGAAGAACGCGAATATGCGGACATTGATATTAACCGTCTGAAAATGGGCAAATAAGCCAACGGCTGCCGTTCCCCCGTCTCCCGGATAGCTCCGATTGTCAATTACCAGTTCTCTGATCACGCAGGATAAGCTATAGATGTTTACAAAACCTTGAATTCTTTTAGAACAATTGTTACAATATGAAGCCAATTTTTCTTCAAAAATAAAAAGGAGCCAAAATAATGTTTCTCAGAGCCATTGCTTCAAGCCTGTTGTTGTTTTCTTTTTCTTCATTAGCGCAAACGTGGTTTTACAATGAACAAAATGCCGATTTAATGGTCAGCGGAGTTGGCTTTAACAATTCCGGCGGCAGTCTGATATTTAACCATCCTTCGGGTCTTGCAACAGATGGCACGAATCTTATTCTTTGCGACAGGTTTAACAACAGGGTGCTTATATGGAATACGGCTCCAACCGTTTGGAACGCTGAACCGGATTTGGTATTGGGTCAGCCTAATTTCACCGCAAATAATCCCGACAATACAAGAGGTGGAATGAACTGGCCCGGGAATGCTTCGGTGGGAAGCAACGGCAAATTAGCCATTACAGACACATACAATCATAGAATATTGCTGTGGACATCATTTCCCGATTCGAATGGTCAACCTGCCGATGTTGTTCTCAATTTATATGAATTGTGGGTACAAAAGGGCTCTCCTGCTCCCGGGGGGTGGGGATGGCCGTGGGGTGTTTGGACCGATGGAACAAAATTGGCGGTTGTGAGTACCTATGGCGCAACTATACTTTTCTGGAATACTTTTCCTACATCCGACAACCAATTGCCGGATTATACAATCACGCATCAGCATTTTGGAACCCCCAGAAATATTTCAACCGATGGTTCCACATATTTTATGGTCGGCGATCACAATGCAAAGGTAAATGGTGACAGACCCGGCACCTTTTACTGGAATTCTTATCCCACCACACAAAACCAACAATACAGTTTTTATAGGGATGACTGGATAAAGGGCGCAAAATTACCAGATGGTAAATTCATTGCAGGCGGGTTAGATGGAATTTTTGTTTGGGATTCTTTACCAAAATCTGCATCTGATGCTCCCAAAGACACTATTCGACCGGAATTTTATAATAACGGCGACGGACCGGATGTGGTTCTTGCAGGAGGTAAAATTTATGTAAATAATTACAATGGAAATAATGTATATGTTTATAATTCAATCCCAACAAAAGCCTCACCTAATCCCAATTTTGCCATAAGTGTCAGCGATTATAAAACAACCACGTTAACAACAATCGGTTATATTCAGAATCCTTGCTTTGCAACAGACGGGAAACGCCTGATTGTATGTTCTGATTTTGATCGTAAGATCTATATATATAATTCATTTCCTGCAAAATCCGGTGTTGTTTATGATCATGTAATTCAAACCAACAGGATTCCGCTTGATATACCCCCATGGGATATCGCCTGCCATAACAACAAAAACAAACTCGTAGCTGTCGGCAGATTTCAGGTGGCGATATGGGATGTTAATTCTATATTTCAGAACCAACCGTTAACATACAATAATAATATAGGATCAGCGACGTTTTCCGAACTAAGGGGAGTCGCATTGGATGACAGTCTGTTTTACGTTGCCGACTATAACGGTAAAGTGTATATCTGGAAAGGAATTCCTGCTAGTCAATCGATCAATCCTTATATGACTCTTGATTTCGGAAATTCCAAAATGAACAGGCTTTCAAGTGACGGGACCTATTTTACCGTTACCATTCGGACGCCGGCGGATGTATATATATACAAAGTTTCTGATTTATTGGAGGGAAAAACAACACCCTTTAAAAAAGCCGAAGGTTCGGGCCTTGGTCTTAACCTACCGGGAGAAGCCATAACTTTTAACGGTTCGCTTGCTATTGCCAATACAGTATACAATACCGTTTTAATCTGGAAAAACCTTAATGATTATCCCGATACATCAAAAATGATAGTGCTCGGGAATAGCAAAAATCTTGAATCAAATCCTCCAAAAATAGGCCAAAACAGACTTTTCTGGCCCGCAACATTGCTTTATCATAATTATACTCTGTGGGTGGGAGAAACAAAATTTTCTTCCAGAATTTTAAGGTTTTCGCACAGCGCGGCGGAAGATACGGTAACTATTTCCGCAAACGACACCTCGACTCATTCGGCCGCCTCTATTTCGATCAAATTCACAAAAGCAAATTCAGGCAATATAACATTGCTCGCAAAAAAATATCTGTTTTCTCCCGGAGGAAACGTAGCGGCAACTTTAAAAAATCCTTTAGATAATTATTGGTCAATAGCTTTAATTAATGGAACAATTAACGGAGAGCTTTCACTTACCATTGATATTTCCTCAATCAACGGAATTTCAGACACAGAAAAAATTCATCTGCTGAAAAGAAGGAATAGTGAAGACAATTGGGAAGATCTCGGAAAAGCAGTCGTAATTTCAGGAACAAAATTAACATGGTCGGGCCTAACTGATTTTTCTGAATTTGGTCTGGCCATGGAAAAGGCAGGGACAACGCCCATACCGGCTGATATTGCATTTTATTATGTTTCCGGAACCGAACATGGAATATGGCTGGCGACACAGAACGGTAGTGGGAAATGGTCGAGGGGACAAAAGGTTAAACTCGACAATACCTTTGATGCGAATTCCGTGGATCCGGACATTATCAAAACTGAAGACGGAAAATACAGACTCTATTATTTCAAAGGATGGTTTACTTCTACGCCGCCTCATGGCGAACCAAGCAAAATTTATTGCGCCATTTCAGATGACGGCGTGAATTTTACAACCGAAAATCTTGCTTTTCAATCCAGCGATGTTATTACCGATCCTTCAGTAGTCCGTCTGCCGAACGGGTCTTATTTAATGGCTTTGTCTAAAGTAACGCCCCAAAGCAATAATATCATCTTTGCCTCAAGTACCGATGGAATCTCTTTTCAACAATTGCCTTCAGTCATTACAAACGGCGGAATTCCTGAGCTTTCTGTTTTAGATAACGGGAATGTGAGAGTGTACTTTCCCAGATCTGGAGGAATTGGAAGTTATATTTCTACGGATAAGGGCCAAACATGGATGGAAGAGCAGGGATTAAGGCTTTCCGCCGACTTGTTTGTCGGCGATCCAAGCGTTATCAAAGTTTCCGATACACTATGGTTGTTGTTTGTAAAAGGCTTGAACAACACAGGTTTAACCGATCCCATAGATCCCATAGGCCATAACGTGCGGTTAGCAACAAGCAAAGACGGAAATGTCTTTAATTTAATGGAAGATATTATTCTTGATTCGGCAAGCGTTCCGGAAGGATTAATAATAAACGCTACAACAAGTATCTTTGGAAATTTGCCGGAAATTGGCAATAAATTGCATCTTGAGCAGAATTATCCGAATCCGTTTAATTCTGTAACTAAAATCAGGTTCTCAATTCCTGATCTCGGCATTAAAACGATACCCACAAAACTTAACATAATAGATCTTGCCGGAAAAGAAGTAATTACACTAATAAATGAACCTAAATCACCCGGTAAATACGAAATTATATTTAACGGCAGAAAACTTGCCGGTGGAGTGTACTTTTACAGGTTACAGGCCGGCAATATGATAAAAATGAAAAAGTTTATATTGAAGAGATAGGAGAATAAGAATATCGGGCGCCGGAAAAAGCTGAGTGGCTTATTAAGCCGTCATTACGTTCTTTGAACCCATAAGGTAATAGTCAATTTCCCCTCTCCCTATGGGAGAGACGTCGCGGTGATCTTCGTCGAACCGGGATGCAGGCGACGCACTCCACCTCGAACTCCCGAGTTAGCCGGGGGTTCGAGGTGGAGTGAGGGCTGAAGATCCCATCAGGCAACCGGATCTGTTTATATCTTTTCTTTTACCACAGAGGTCGACACCGAAGTTAAGAGAAGAATGTTTTAACCACGAAGAGCACGAAGGACACGAAGATAAGAGTATATTTGATTGTTATTTG
>FWPV01007861.1_pt1 | contig 17813 bp, 14 predicted proteins | sample 2228371 | NCBI WGS metagenome assembly FWPV01 (sample SAMEA103939776, study PRJEB20133) | metagenome | reverse complement strand
GCAGGCGCTCGGTTCAGTAACTCAAGGACCACCGCGGCAGCCATCTCGTCCGGGCGCATGGTGGTCAGGCTCCCTTTTTTGGCTTTGCCAACCGCGGTTCGCGCTGCAGCCACGACGACAGGTTCACGAGAAGCATCCAAATGATTCATCTTAGCCACTCCTAATTCCTCAATGGTTTCCCGGTTTGAAGCATGTGCCAGATACGCTCCTGGGTCTTCTGCTCGCCGCACAATGACAGGAAAGCCTCCCGCTCCAAATCAAGGATGTACTGCTCATCCACCCAGGCTGGAGCGCTCAGGTCGCCTCCCGTCAAGACTGAGCCCAATTTGGCAGCGATCAAACGATCGTGTTCGGAGATATACCCACCCTCTTTCATCATGTAGACCGCCACTTGCAGAGCAGCCAGGGCGTCTCGACCAGCCGCATAAATTTTCTCCGGTAAGGGTGGTCGGTATGGACCCGCCGCCATAGATAGCACTTCACGCTTCGCCTCCGCCAGCAGGTGATCGCGATTCATCACCACCCGATCGCAAGGGCTGAGAATCCCCATCTGGCGGGCTTCTTCGGCGCTGGTGGCGACTTTTGCCAGCCCTATTTGTTCAAAGGCGCGCTGCAGGAACGGCAGAACCTCGGCGTTGTTGGTGCGCATGGCAGGGTTAATCACCCGTCGCATAATCTCCTTTGTCCCGCCCCAGGCAGGGATGACGCCTACCCCGAACTCAACCAGCCCGATATACAGCTCGGCTGCGGTGACGATGCGGCTACCGTGCATCGGAATCTCCGCTCCGCCTCCCAATGCCATCCCGGCAGGCGCCACCACCACCGGCTTGGGGAAATAGCGAATGCGCATATTGGTATCCTGCCCTTTTCGAACGGCAGCCTCAAGTTGTTCCCAAAGACCGTTTTGGGCTGCCATCGCCACAAAGAACAGGTTCGCCCCAACGCTGAAGTTTTCGCCCTCATTGCCAATGACCATCCCGATGAAATCTTTCTCCACCAGGTTCAGTCCCTCTTCAATCATGGTGATGATGTCCTCATCGAGGGCGTTCATCTTGGTGTGGAATTCCACACACGCCACGCCATCCCCAAGGTCAATCAAGGAGGCGCCGGGATTGCGTTTGAGGGTTTTCCCTGCTGCTTTCTGCTCCTTCAAGATAATCAAACCCGCCGGACGGGCGATCGGGGTGTAGGCTTTTAATCCGGGGTGATACACACCCACTTTTGTGTCTGCGCTCGTCTGGTAAAACGTGTTGAATCCCAGGCTGAGCATCTCGTCCACCCAGGGCGCGGGAGGGAAGCCCTGCTTTTTCATAACTTCGACCGTCTCTGCCACGCCCAGCATGTCCCAGGTCTCGAAAGGACCGGCTTCGCGACCGAATCCCCAGCGCATGGCGTCATCAATCGGCTTGGGCGTATCGGCAATCTCTGGGATGCGCTCAGAGGCGTAGGCGAAACTCTGATAGGTGAGCGCTCGCACCAGTTGCCCGGCGCGGTCATCCGCGCTCAACAACACCTTCAAGCGCTTACCCAGATCACTTTCATCTTTCACTTTGCCAATCGACTCAAAACGCACTTTGGCGGCGGGCTGGTATTCCAGAGTTTGCAGATTGAGCGCCCAGAACTCTTTTGAGCCATCTGGCTGGCGCATTTCCTTATAAAATCCCTCTTTGGTCTTATTCCCCAGCGAACCGCGTCCCACCAGAGAACTGATCAGGTTGTTGACGCGTTCCGAATGGAGATAGCGCAAGGCATGCTCATCATGGGGAATCGCCGGCGCCAGGTTCCTGCCCACATGCTCCCATACATCAATGCCAACCAGGTCAATCAACCGAAAAGTGGCTGTTTTCGGGTTGCCTATCGGCGGACCGGTAATGGCATCCACCTCCTCGACCGTATATTCATGTTCAAGAATGTAATCCAACGCAAACGCCGCGCTGCCGAATGCCAGACGGTTGGCGATGAAATTGGGGGTGTCTTTTGCAGGAACGATGCCCTTCCCCAGGTTATATTCGCCAAAGCGACTGATGGTTTCCACCACCTCGGGCAAGGTATCGTCGGTGGGGATAATCTCGAGCAATTTCAGGTAACGAGGGGGATTGAAGAAATGCGTGCCTAAAAAGTGTTGGCGGAAACCTTCCGAGAGTCCTTCGGCGATTGAATGCACCGGAATACCCGAAGTGTTGGTGCTGATGATGGTAAAAGGACCGCGCAATGCGTCAATCCGTTCCATCAACTGTCGTTTGATTTTCAGGTTTTCCACAATCGCTTCGATCACCCAATCCACTTCCCCCACCACGCCCAGATCATCTTCCAGATTGCCAATCTTGACCAAGGCGGCATGCTCAGGGGTGAAGAAACTGGCAGGGCGAGACTTGATGGCGCGGTCCAACCCCTCACGGACGATGCGGTTTCGCACCTCCTTATCCGCCAGAGTGAGACCCCTGCGCTCCTCGTCAGGGGAGAGCTGGTTGGGTACGATATCCAGCAGCGTTACCGGCACCCCTGCGTTCGCCAGGTGCGCGGCGATGGCTGCCCCCATGGTTCCGGCGCCAATCACGGCTGCCCGGTGAATCTGGTATTTCATAAGACCTCCTTATTCGCTCTATCTGTCATTGGTGATCGGTTGTCAAATCCATTGACCATCTATCTCTGACGGCTTAACCATTCTCTCCAGACTGGTACACACTCACTCACCAGGCACCACCAGAATTTTATCCACACGCAAACCGTCCATATCCATCACCTCAAATCGCAGTCCAGACCATTCGAAACGATCACCCACCTCTGGCACATGCCCAAGGAACGTCATCACAAAACCGCCAACGGTCTGATAATATCCACGATCCTGGTCTGGCAACGCGCCCAGGCGAAACATTTCTTTAAACTCATCTATTGGCAACATGCCATCCACAAGCCATGACCCATCTTCACGCTTGAAAATCTCCGGCTCCCGAACTTCGCCAATTTCCGGGATTTCACCCACAATCGATTCAAGGATATCAAACAGCGAAACCAATCCCTGAAAACCTCCGTATTCGTCAATCACCAAGGCAGTATGCACCCGGCTCTCCCGGAATAATTCCAGCACTTTTAATGCCGGCATTGTCTCAGGGACATAGAGTGGCTGAATCATGACATCCTTGAGGCTGAACGGTTCCCCTCTAAACGTCCTGATCAGCAAGTCTTTCGCCTGCACCAAGCCAACGACATGATCCAGGCTGCCCTGGGCGACCGGAAAGCGCGAATAATTGGAGCCAATGATTTTTCGCTGTATCTCCTCAATCGGGTCATCCAAATCAAGCCAGACTACCTCGGTCCGGGGTGTAATCAACGTCCCCACACGTCTATCGCCCAGGCGGAAAACCGCTTCGACCATATCTTGCTCGACTTCTTCGAATACGCCCGCCTGGGTGCCCTGTTCGATCATCACCTTAATTTCCTCTTCGGTCACCGGCGGTTCGTTCCTGGGCTTTACCCCAATCACGCGCAGCACCCAGTCCGAAGTCTTACTTAACATACTCACCAAAGGGGAGGCAAGGCGGGATAGCTGCGACATCGGTCGGGCAACCGCCATGGCGATATCTTCCGGATCGTTCAACGCCAACCTCTTCGGCACCAGCTCGCCCAGGACTAAAGTGAAAAAGGTGATTAATATCACCACCACTCCGACCCCAATGGCGTTGCCGTAGGGGGCTAACACAGGAATGTGAGCTATTGCTGAGGCGATGTAGTTAGCGATGGTCGCTCCACCCACTGCCCCCGCCAGGACCCCAACCAGAGTTATCCCAATTTGAACCGTCGCCAGGAAATCGCGAGGGTTATTAGCCAGACCCAGAGCAGCTCGAGCTTTTACATTGCCCTCATCGGAGCGCCGCTGCAGTCGCGCCTTTCGCGCCGAAACCACCGCTATCTCCGCCATTGCCAGCGCCCCGTTGGCAATGATGAGCACCAGGATCACAATCACCTCAAGTGTGACTTTCATCGATAACCTGTCATTTGTTGAATCTTACCGATTTTTCAAGACCTTATCGAAAAACCTGATCATCCTCTGCATAAAGAGATCATCTCCCTCGCCATTGAATGTGTGCTTTTCATCCTGATAGGTGAAACATTCCACCTGCTTGCCCAGAGCGTTCAAGCGCTGGCACAAATCCAATGACCACTCCAGGGGGACGTCGAGGTCATTCTCGCCATGATGGATGCTGACTGCCGCCTGTATCCTCTCCAGATAGTTGATGGGTGAGATGCGTTGTACCATCTCATCGGGGACAAGAAGTTCCTCTAAACCACGCTCGCCGTTTGAAAAATAAGTGAAAATGCGCTCGTAGTTCTTGTGCTCATCTCCGCTCATCGAGCCGTACAAAACTGCTGCTTTGATCTCAGGATCGACTGTGATCGCCCGCAGGGAAATCCCACCTCCCATGCTGTGTCCCCATACGCCAATCGAATCTGGGTTTGCCAGCTCCAGAGGTCCGGGTTGTCCTGCCTGCGATTTGACCAGAGCGATCAGGTTAAGCACATCAATCGCCATGCCTACCCTGAACAGGTTATCACCCGAATCCGAGGGAGGATAGCCGCGCAGGTTGGGATGGAGCACCAGGTAGCCAGAGCGAGCCAGGGCGTCTGCGTAACGGGTGGTGTAGTCCAACGTGTTGTATATCGCCGGATCAATATAACCGTGGATAGCGACGATCACCGGATAGGGTGGGCTGCCTCTCTTGGGGACGTTCATAAAGCCGTAGATATCCAAGCCATCACTCGGATACGAGATTAAGTAACGGGTGAAGTAGCTGTTCTCGGACATGACATATTCCACCGCCACTTTCCCACCGCCATAGCTCCTGGATGCCAGATCATCAACAAAATATCCGCTATAAGGTACAGGAGTGAAGGTGAGCGTGGGTAGAAGGGTAGCCGTAGGCGTCGAGGTCGCAGAAGGTCGCATGGTGGGCGTCTCTGACAGCTCAGGCGCCATCATCGTCATGGTGGAAGTGGGATTGACCGACTGACGCACCGGAAATACCGTGCTTTCAGCGCGGATCGCGTCCGTCACCATGGTGCTGCACCCCGTTAGAGTGAGGATCCCCGCAATCAGACAGATGTTAAGGTTCGATTTTATCAGCACAATAATTTTCATCACCAGTAATCATGATCTCCGACCCGAGTTGGGGATGTTGAATGGTTCTCAACCGAACCCAGGCGAGAGAAGCTGCCCCTTTGTTTTACCGGTTAACGCAGCTCCCGACCGCTATAGCCCAAAATATTCCTGGCGACGATCAGGCGGTTTATCTGCCCGGTGCCTTCATAAATATCCGTAATCTTGGCATCTCGGAACCACTTTTCGAGCAAGAGATCACGGGTATATCCAATTGGTCCCATAATCTCCAAAGCCTTCTGAGTGATTTTGGTGACCACGTCCCCGGCTCGCACCTTGCTCATGGAGGCTTCCATCGGATTATGAATCTTATTATCCGCCATCCACACCGCTTTGATGACAAGAAGCCAGGCTGAGCGCAGCATCACTTCCATATCAATTACTTCACGCTCGATATTGGTCAGCTTCTGGCGGGGCAAACCATAGCGGATGACGATGCCTTGTTGAGCAAGCACTTCTTTGAGCAATTCTAATGTTGCTCGAGCCACGCCGATGCCCGTCGCAGCTACCAAAGGACGGGTGGCATCAAAGGTCGCCATTGCCCCTTTAAACCCCTTGGTGGTCGTTGGTTCAACCACCACTTCTGGACTGCCCAGGATATTCTCAAAGGGAATGCGGCAATCTTGCAGGACAATGGAGGCGGTATCGCTGGCGCGGATGCCCATCTTATGCTCTAATTTGGTCACCTTGACCCCTGGCGAGCCTGCCTCCACCACAAAGGAGCGCATGCCCGCCCGACCTGCGGAGGGGTCAATCGTCGCCCAGACGACCACAAAACCATCGCTCACCTCCAGGGATTTATGCCCGGCGGTCACGAAGATCTTCTCCCCATTCAACACCCACTCATTCGTCTGGCGGTCCAGCACGGCGGTGGTGCGGATTGCCGAGGTGTCCGATCCCGCCTGAGGCTCTGTCATTGCCATCGCCCCGAAGGTCGGCTTTTCTTTAGCGAAACGAGCCAGGAATTTTTGCTTTTGCTCAGGGGTGCCGGTGGCTTCCACCGCCGCCGCGCCCAACCCCCCTCCCGGGGTGCACAGATAGAGACCTACGTCACCCCAGGAAAGCGTTTCGAGCATGAACGCCAACGACTGATATCCAATCGGGGGGCGGTCTTTTTTGGCGGCTTCATCGCCATTTTTCTTGCTTTCCCGCGGAGCAAGTGAACCGGCGCCTGTCGCCCGCATCGCCATGTGCATAAAATTGATATAGTCCCAGGGAATTTCGTGCTCATGCTCATCGAAATAACGTGAAACCGGTCGCATCATGTTCTCAGCCACTGTTTTCAGGGCAATTCCCTGCTGTACAATCGGTTTGGGAGCTTCAAACTCAATCATCTCGGATACTCCTTCTTGAAAGCCATCTCAATTCCCTAAACAATCGCCAGACCATTGAATGCGGCGATGCCGCGACCATTACGCATCCACATCTCTACCGGATACTCGCGGATATATCCATGCCCACCGAGGATCTGAACTGCCCGATCGGTGACCATCATCGCCATATCCATCGCCCCGGTCAACGCCAGGTATGCCTCTTTGCTGGCATCCTCCTTGCCGTTGTCCAGCATCCAGGCTGCCTCCCAGGTCAACAGGCGGATGGCTTCGATCTCGGTCGCCATCTCCGCCAACATGAAGGCAATCGCCTGCTTTTGGGCAACCTTTACCCCAAACACTTCGCGTTCCTTGGCGTAATCGCGGGAAAACTCGAATGCCGCCCGAGAAAGACCAACCGCCATGGCTGCCATCGCGACGCGTGAGGCATCCAAAATGGGGGCGAACAAGTGTCCTGCATCCCCTCCAAGGCGGTTCTCTGCTGGGATGCGTAAGTCCTCTAATTTCACCCGGTAGAGCGGCAAAGCGTTGATGCCCATCATCTTTTGCCGCTCGCCAACCTGGAGCCCGGGCGCGCCTTTGGGCACGATAAACCCCTGGGTCATACCCTCCAAATCGGCATAGATGATCATTCCCTCGGCTTGATCAGCGTATGGGACGAATGTTTTCTCCCCATTAATGACATATTCTGATCCTTGCCGGGTGGCTTTGGTGCGGAGCGCATTGGGATCAAAATCAAAGGAAGGTTCGATCAAGGCGGAGGTGAAGGGTTTCCACTCGGCTTCAATCACAGGAGGTAAGTATTGTTCTTTCTGCTCCTCGCTGCCAGCCAATAGGATGGGCATGGCATACAGGCTCGGCGTCAACACCGCCAACGAGCCTGCCAGATCTCCCCAGGCAAACTCCTCGGCTGCCAGGACGCCGGTGACCGCTGAGCGCTCGCCAAAGCCTCCATATTGCTCAGGGATAGAAGCCTGAAGGTAGCCAAGCTCCCAGCCTTTTTCCACCAGACTCTCAGGGAGATGGCATTCCTCATCAGCGTCATGCGCCTTCGCACGCAAGTCCTGGGTGGCAAAGCGGCTGATGGCATCGATCAACATCTTTTGTTCTTCTGTTGGTGTGAACGAAAACATGGGTTTCTCTCCTTACATGGTCATCTGACAATCTAAACGGGCAGAGGACAACCGTTCATCCGAACAATATTTCACTGGGCTCGAACTAACAAACCATTCAAGAACAAATCAGCGAACTGATTTGCAATTTCCCGCGGAGAGAGCACTCCATCTGGTCGGTACCAGGTGATGGTCCAATTCATTACCCCAAGAATGTAACGAGAAGCGAGAGCGGGGTCGGAGCAGTTAAAGAGACCCTGATTTTTACCTTCCTGAATCATATCTCGCCACAAACGCTCAAAGCGATCACTGCGCACCATATGGAGCTCATGGTATTTCGGCTCCAAAGAGCGGTGCTCGAGCAACAAAACCGCCGCCAGGTCACGGTGTTCCAACATTGCCCCAAGATAAGCAGCCATTGCCAATCTCAATTTCTCATCGGCGGGCAATGCCTGCGAGACCACTCTATCGATATCTTCAATCAAAAGGTCCAGGGCGCGATTAAGGATCTCCAGCAGGATTTCTTGTTTGCTGGATACATGGTGATACAGGCTGGCTTTCTGCAGGTTTACCGCCTCGGCGATATCTTGCATGGAAGCCGCGTGAAATCCTTTTTGGCTGAATATTTGGGCGGCTGCGGTAAGGATATCGTCTTTAGTCATCACCAATTCCCTACCGAACGGTCGGTAGTTATAGCATATCAAATTTTTTGATCAAAGTCAAGCGGTCTTGGGAATTTTTCTACGGATGATTCCTGCTTTGTTTAATCTACTCCCCCCAACAACTTCGCCGCATCGCGCAAAATCAACATCGGATCAAAGTGGTTGAATTCTCCGCCCGTCCGCCAACGGATGTAATTGCTGCGTTCCTCTTCGGTATCTTGTGCTCTGTAAAACCCCATGCTGTAAAAAATAGCATCCGCGGGTCCAACACGCATCTCGAGGTGCAGGTGAGGCTCATATGCGTTACCACTTTGACCCACCTGACCCAGCGCCTGACAGGATTTTACTTCCTCGCCCAATATGACCAACGGCGGCTGGTCCATGTGTGCGTATAAAGTATAGACAGATTCCCCTCCTTCTTGGGTGGGCAACAAAGCACTTACTTCGGCAGGAAGCATAGAAAGGGGGGTTTCAATGATCACCACATTGCCATAGGGGTAGGAATCAACCAGCGACATCACTACTTTACCGGGCAAGACAGCCTGTACCCCAACGCCCTGAATCGAAATGCGGTCTCCGTACCGATAATAAGAGAAATCAATTCCGTGGTGACGCTCCTCCTTACCTGGAGGCGGCGGACGATACGGATCTGAGGTAATTAACCTTAGCTCTTCTAATGGATGCAGGGAGAGCGGTGAACAAATCTCGAAAGGGATTTCGGTTGGCTGAGGAGTAAGTACAACTTCTGTGATTGCGTCTGTCGAAAGGAGAACCTGCGGAGAAACCTGAGCAAAATTGTCGGATGACGATGTTTCGAGAATATCAGACGGCTGAAGACGAGGAATATATGGCTCTGAGGTCGTAGCTGGCGTGGTAATGGGACTCTCAGGATCACCTGGGGTCCGATTCGCAGGCGCGTTCACCTGACTCTGACTGCAAGCAGAGGTGAGGAAAAATACGATGAAAAACAACCAGAGAAATATGAACCGCCTGCCAGCGGTCATCTTCTGCTCCCATTTACCCGGGCTTTACTCCCATAGTTTATCCTCTCTCGCGGTGGTTGACAAGTTCACCCCCCTGAAGTAGAATACCATTCGCTCAAACGGGGCGTGGCGCAGACCGGCTAGCGCGCTTGCATGGGGTGCAAGAGGCCCTGGGTTCAAATCCCAGCGCCCCGACAATATTTTTATTATAATTGTCCCGGGGGATTTCTCTTATCGGGACAATTTTTTCAAGGATTTTTTTATGGTAAAGATGTCTCACTATCATAAAATCCGTGTCTTGGTGATATTGTTACTTGCTGGAATATTATTGAACAATCCGAAACTCATCTCAACCTCCCCAGCACAATTTCCAGGGAACATCTATTTACCGATGGTTCTTACCATAGGCAGAGCTATCATCACCGAAGGTGCGCGGATTAACGCGCCATATTTCGATGGCGATATTACTTGGTCACAAACTGCTATTGCTTGGTTTGGTAAGGTAAATCCAACAAATAACTATGCGGATATTCGCGTCGGATATAATAATGACGAGATATTTATTCAATTAGAGATCTTTGACCGCAGATTATGGTATGACGAAAACCCATCCATTGTGAACTTGACTAATTGGGATTCTGTTGTTTTATATCTAAATACAAAAGGCAATCAAGGATCAAACCTTGATGAAAATTCCTACAAATTTGTTGCACAACTCAATTGGTGGGAAGAACGAACGAATTTTCAAACTGTCTACCGTGGTAGTCCAGTAGGATGGTTACCATCTTCGATCCAATTCGATGCAAGAACAGGTTGGCGAGGAGATGCACCTAACAACGATAATGACGATCGAGGTTGGGTAGTTTCCTTTTACATTCCTTTTACCTCGTTAGGGTTCCAATCCACCCCTGAGGTTGCATCTATTTGGGGTGTAGCGATAGAGCTATATGATCGGGATGACCAACAAGGTACTTTGATCCCGATACAATCATGGCCTCCGATTTTTAACACTGATAAACCCGCTACTTGGAATCAAATATCCTTTGGTTTTCCCAAATTCACTCCTCCACAAGCAAAAAATTTACATACAATTACTATCCGGCATAATTTCAATGGAGCAATCGTTAAGGATGCGCATGTTGGTGGTCATACTGTATGCGGTCAAGACTATTCGCCGGTTTTCTTTAATGGATGGGGAGATGCTAACTATGCGGGCTATGACCAAATCAATATTCAAAATCAAGCCGATGTAGCTGACTGGCCTTGCTTCTCGAAATTTTACATAACTTTCCCTCTAGACGAGATACCGCCCCAAAAGACTATCACATCTGCAGAACTTATTATGTACCAGTTTGGAAATTCTGACCCAAGTCAAGCAAAACCCTCCTTAATCCAAGTCCTGACAGTCAATCAAGATTGGGATGAATCCACTCTGACATGGAATAATGCGCCGCTGGCTCAAGAAAATATCAGTCAAGCCTGGGTCGATCCGGTCTTGACATTTCCTGGTTGGCCAGGAGTAGAGAGGCGTTGGGATGTTAGTCTAGCGGTTACAAAAGCTTATCAAATAAAACAACCATTACGTTTGGCTCTCTATGATGCAGATACAGCTTACCATAGTGGTAAATACTTTATTTCATCTGATACAGGTGAGTGGAATGCGACAGGTCGCCCCACATTGATTGTTACTTACGGCGACCCGTGATGTCATCAAGCAGCATGTAAACTGAAAGGAATTCGTGAAACTTATGCGAACGCCCAGCTGAGGGGGGCACCCGGACGTTCGCATCGTTATTGTAGCATAAGAAAATTCTTTTTTCAACGACGGTTAATATTTTTTAATTTCAGTTTGCGTTGCAACTTTTCGGCAACTCGTTACGTTATAATCATTAGACCATGTCCAAAAACATTTCTCGCCGCGATTTTCTCAAGCTCAGCAGCCTGGCTTTTGGCGCCCTGGCTTTCGCTCCCGATTTCCCTCATCCCGGCGATCAGGACTATGGCAACATCGCTCGGGTAACTGTCAAAGAAATCGATCTCTACGCTGAACCGCGGGATGACAGCCAGATTATCGGCAAGCGCTATCGCGACCAGATCGTGAATATCTACTACGAAGTGATCTCTCCGGATGGACCGGCTTATAACCCTCTCTGGTATCGCGTCTGGGGAGGATATCTGCATAGCCGCTTTTTACAAAAGGTCAAGATGCGCTTCAACCCGGTCCTGGATAGCATCCCCGAAGCCGGACAACTTTGCGAAGTCACAGTTCCCTATACAACCGCCTTTCAATATTCCAGCCGGGAGGGCTGGCGTCCCTGGGATGGCGAGAAGCTCTACTACGAAACCACTCACTGGGCTACCCGGGTTGATGAAGGACCGGATGGGCATCCCTGGTACGAAATCACCTCTGAGCTCTCCTCTGGTCTCAAATATTTTGTTCCCGCCACCCATCTGCGCCCCATTAACGACGATGAACTTGCTCCAATCTCGGTTGGAGTACCAGATCATCAGAAACGAATTGAAGTCAACCTGCAACAGCAGACTTTCAGAGCCTACGAGTACGATCATGTCGTTTACGAGGCTAAAATCTCCTCCGGCATCCCCAGCCGCCAGTTATCGGAGAATGATTTGCCCACGGCTACCCCCAGAGGTCGCTTCAGGATTTATTCCAAGCTGCCGACCAAACATATGGGCAGCGTGACCGGCAACCCCGATGCCGTGGGCGGGTTTTCCCTGCCGGGCGTCCCCTGGACTTCATTCTTCTTGCTGCCGGGCGGTTACGCTCTGCATGGGACTTACTGGCACAACAATTTTGGCATTCAGATGAGCCATGGATGTATCAACATGCGCAACGAAGACGCCAAATGGTTGTTCCGCTGGTCAACGCCTGTATTCAAAACCCCCATCGAATCGCGCGCCGACTGGGAACGTCGCGGCTATGGCACAGTGGTTGAAGTCATCTGAAGCTCAACTCTGGTCTTTATGAAGCTCTCGCGCCGCGAATTCATTAAACTCAGTGGTCTGAGCGTTATTTCCCTGGTCAGCAACCCGAACTGGCTTTATTCCCCTTGCGATGAACTGGATGCTCCCGCAGCAGGGCGGGGCAGGGTCACAACCTCCGCCATCTACATCTATTCTCAACCGGATTTCCACAGTGAGCGGCTGGGGATGTTGCACCGGGATGAACTGGTCACGATTTACCGGGTGTTGTTTTCAGAGCATAGCCCTCCCCATAATAACCGGTGGTATGAGCTCAAAAATGGCTACATCTACAGCGCCTATATCCAGCGCGTTGATCACGCATATCTCAATCCTAAGACATTGACCAGCATACCCGAAAAAGGCTGCCTGGGTGAGATTACCGTCCCTTATAGCGACTCAATGCGTCGTCTGCGACGGGGTGGCTGGCAACGGCTGTACCGGTTGTACTATCGCTCTGTCTTCTGGATCACCGGTCTGGACGAAGGACCGGACGGCACACCCTGGTATCAACTGACGGATGATCTCTTGCATGTGCATTTCTATATCCCTACCACACACATTCGTCCGATCAGAGCTGAAGAAATCAGTCCCCTTTCGCCTCATATCGCTGAGGATGAAAAAAGGATTGAAATCTCGCTCGAAAACCAGACATTAACCGCCTTTGAAGGCTCTCAGATCGTTTTACGGACAAAGATATCCACAGGTATCCCAACCAACGTCCCCTTGCCTAACGGGATTCCTACCGACACACCTTCGGGGCGTTTCTACGTGCAGACCAAAATGCCCAGCCGACACATGGGCAACGGGGAGATAACCGCCGATATCGAAGCCTATGAACTGCTGGGCGTGCCCTGGGTATGTTTCTTTCACAAAGACGGGCTGGCGTTACACGGCACTTACTGGCATGACAATTTCGGTCGGAAGATGAGCCATGGTTGCGTCAACCTGCGCAACCAGGACGCGCTCTGGCTGTATCGCTGGACGACGCCGGTTGCCGGACATCAGGACTGGTATTGCCGGGGGATGGGCACCCGGATTGATATCCTATGATCTCCTGATACATGCTCAACAAAAAGATTCCCAGAAAGCTTAAGTCAGTGTAGTCGTTTCCGCCAAGTCCGTCCACCTGACTCGAACAGAACGCAATAAACCCCCCGGAACTAATCTGAGGGGGTTTCCGTCTATGTTGTGCTGATATTCACAAGATAGCATGTTGTTCCAATGGAGCGAGAGATGATTAACCCCAAAATAATACGGATCATTGCCATGATCATCGCTGCGACCGTAACCGGTTGCAGCGGCTTGTCGTCACAAAGCACCTCAATCCCCTCTCATATGGTCACTGAAGTATCTCCCGTCACTTTACCGACAGAAACACCCACAACTACGGCACAGATCGGACTGCCAAACCCCGCCTCCGTTTATTGTGAAGAACAAGGGGGTAGTGTGGAAATTCGCACCGACGACACCGGCGGTCAATATGGCGTTTGCATTTTCCAGGATGGCAGCGAGTGCGATGAATGGGCGTTCTTCAGGGGCGAATGCAAATCTGATGCACACGTTTATATCAACGACGATTACGGTTTTTCCATTTCTGCGCCTGCACCCTGGACATTTGAAGAACATCCAGATTACCTGATTTTAAACAAACCCGGCTACAGGTTTTTCCTTGGCTTTCAGAGAGCGGGTGAAGAGCCGAAACCGTTTCGCACCGGTATGCCCGAAGGCGATTTTGTGGATGACGGCAATGCCACCTTGCTTGGACAGGCGATCCCCAAACGCATCCTGGTCTTTGAGGGCAAAAACAAGGTTGTCGCATACGGCGGCAGGATCAAAGCTGGCGAGCTGATACTGGTCATGTACCTGGACGGAGTCGAGAGCGCCGATACGAATTACCAGGCGATTGATATCTCTCCAGAGGTGATGGCTGAGGCGGACCAGATCATCACCTCTTTTACGCTTAAATCCGGCGACCAGCCAATACTGGAGTTCAATCCGTAAACAACAGACAAAGGCTGCCTCAATTTGGGGCAGCCTTTGTCAAAAACGATAAAAACGGTTGCTACAACAAAGCATCCACCATTAAGACCACAAATAAGAAAGCTAGGTACATGCTGGAATAGCGATACATCTTCCAGGCGAGTTTGTTGCCGCCCTGTTTCCAGACTTTCCAGGCTGCCATTAATAACCATACGCCCAATAATCCAGCGCCGATCAAATAGATGCTTCCACCCAAGCCAAACAGGGGGAGTAAGAGGGTTAATCCCACCAGCTCAATGGTGTAAAGGAATATCTGCGAGCGCGTGGCTGCCTCACCCCGCACGACCGGCAACATGGGCACGCCAGCCCGGGCGTAGTCATTCCGGCGCACCAGGGCTAACGCCCAAAAGTGCGGCGGAGTCCACATGAAAACCACCGCGAACAAGAACAAAGAGGGGATGTTCAGGCTGCCAGTCGCTGCTGCCCAACCCACCAGGGGAGGAATAGCGCCCGCTCCACCGCCAATCACGATATTCTGGACGGTGGTCTTTTTCAAAAAGATGCTGTAAAGCAATACATAGTAAATAATCCCTGCCAGGCTGAGGAGAGCCGCCAGAAAATTGACCAACGCCACCATCAGGTAAAAGGAAGTCAGCGCCAGACCGACCCCAAACGCCAATCCTTCCCCTGGGGTAAGCCTGCCCGAAGGAATCGGACGTTTTTGAGTGCGCTGCATACGGATGTCATCATCCCGGTCAATGTACTGGTTGATAGCTCCCGAGCCGCCCGCCGCCATAAATCCGGCAAGTAAGGTCCAAAACGCCAGTGAAAACGAGGGCAAGGCTTGGGCGCCGATGACCATCCCGGCGAATGTGGTCACCAACAGCAAAGCCACGACAATGGGCTTGGTGAGCAAGAGCAAGTCTCGCCACATTCCTTTACGCCCCTTGATTTGCGCCGCTTCTGCCGCCTCGTCGGCGGTGCTCCGCCCTGCCAAACCCACCGCTGTGATTTGAACCACGAGAGCAGCCCAGGCAGCCATTGCGGTCGCTTGATGCAATCCAACCAGATGGGCAGGAAAACCCTGCACCAGCTTTGCGCCAAGTAATGCCTGGGCAAAGAACAATACTGCAGCAGCAGTCGTCGCCACAATAACGACCGTCTGCGTGCGTTGACTGCGCCAGGCGCGCACCAGCAAGGCAGCCAGTGAGATGCCGGCAGTCAGAACAGTCAGACGGTGTATCAGACTCAGCCAGCCAATTACATCCCGGGGGATTACCGCCCCATCGCAAAACATCCAATTGACACAGCTATTTGAGAGATGGACCCTCGAAAGAATCACCCCACTGATCAGCAGGGCAAAGACGAGACCAATTGTAAAAAGCGAATGCCATCCAAAAGATGAGCCAATGCCAAGCCAAAGCGATCTGCCAGGTGACTGGCTCAGATAAAAAGCCTTCACTGCCAGTAAAATGACCGAACCCAAAATCAATAAAGACACGCCCAGGTGCAGTGCAGAGACAAAAGCACCGCCATCCGGTAGCCCAACCTGAGAGATAAACCAGCCCAAAATAATTTGTAAAACCAAAAGACCTATTGAAACCAGAAGCGTTTTTTTGATTTCTCTTCTGGCGGGAAACCAGCGTTTGGCGAGGATAACAGCCGCCATCAACAAACCGCCTGCCACGACCGTTATGGCGCGATGTAGATAATCAGGCAGGGCGCTCGGTTCGGTGGGAGGTGTCAATCGTCCGAAACAGGTGGGATAATCTGGGCAGGCGCTACCCACCCCATTGACTCGAACCACCCCGCCCAGGACAATCAAGATGAAAAAAGCAATAGCTGCCGCCAGAATCAGGTTTCGGAATATCAGCAGATGAGATTGCTCACTATCCTTCATGGAAATTGTTCTCTGCATCGTTTCACTTGCCCAATGAATTAGTGGTTTCCGCCTTCGTTTTTCGTTCCTGGCGGCGGATGAAAAAGGGATAACCCAGTCCGAGGATGGCAGCGAATGTGAACCACTGGATTGCGTAGCTTTGGTGCGGACCTTCGGATAAATCAAGATCGGGCTGAGTGCGATACGGCAGGCTGTTCCAGGCAGGGTCTGGCGCTTGTTGAATATAAATGGGCAGAAGCGAGTAGGGAACCTGGTTAGCGATGCCCTCAATATTGGCAAAATACCAAATTTTTAAGGGCGGTTCACCCGGGGCAGGTATGTCATCTTTCCGCCTGCCGTAATCTGGCTTGTTTTGCGAAGCGCGAATCACGCCTCGCACCGTAACCGTCCCCGGCTCAGGATATTCAGCCCAACTCTGATAATCTGAACCTTCCAACGGAACCCAACCACGATCAACCATCACCGCCTGGTCGCTGCCCGCAATGCGCAAAGGTGTGAGCAGGTGTAACCCAAGGCGATTACCCCACGCCTGATTGCGCAACGCTACTTCATGGCTCAAATCGTACTCGCCGGTCACCTCCACCTGACGGTATTCCATGTTTGCCAGGTCCAAGGTCAAAGCGTCTCCCCGCAACACCAGGAGCGGCTGATTGATCTGCGTCAGCACCCTCTCATTGAATGCCCGCCGCTGCTCCAGCCGGTCGAGCTGCCAGATTCCCAGACGGATATTGATTGCCACCCCAACAATGACCAGGATGGTCGCCAGGAGCCAGCGTCGGCTGACCAGGCGCAAGATCAAGGGGCGCTGGCGGTTTACCGGTTGAGCCAGCTTTTCCCCGAATGCTCCTTCGGCAGGCGAGGCGACGAGAGTCAGATCGCTGCCCCCTCGATGTTCCTGGCTGGAGGTTTTCTCGCGCATCACTTCGCACCTTCGCCTTTGTTACTCTTTGGCTTTACAGGATAGAGCGCCAGGCTATAAATAAACAGGAAAGCCGCAGTGGTAGGCACGGAAATAAACAAACCGGTCAGGCGAGTTTTCAGGGTTGTCGGCTTTCTGACATCCAATCCCAAATACCGGGTGGGTGTAAACGAGCACGAATATGAGAATTTATTGGCTTCCTCTAAAACAACCCGCCCCACACTGCCTGCAGGAACCCAGATGGGTCCAAGCTGGTGGTCCACACTATCCTGGTTCACTACTTCGAGTACATCACCAATAACGAAAACCGAATTTTCAGGGAGGAGATCAACCACCTCACCTGCTTCAACCCTTTGTGCAGTCCCAGGCGGCACAATAATCTGAACCGTCTTTGGGGCGCGATCGGTCTCATCCCGCTGGATCAGGTAAGCCCCTTCGATCACAATCAGCATTGCGATCAATGAAATCAGCAGGATAACCGCCAGACGAATTAAGTAGTGCCGATACTCTGCCTTCATTTCGATGATCCGTTCTTCAGTAAGTAGCGCACATCCGCCAGAATGTCCTCTTTGCTCATCTCGAAGGGGTATGTGAGGCGCAAGTTACCCTGTTGGTCAATCAGATACGTGCGCGCCGTGTGATCCACCAGGTAACCCGCAGCGCTGCCCAGCTGCTGTTTTGCCTGATAAACGCCATACGCCTTCCAGACGCCCTCCAGAGTCTCGGGGGCAGCCGTCAAACCGATGAACGCAGGATCAAAATTAGAAAGATATTCTTTCAGGACCTCTA
>FWPV01008561.1_pt1 | contig 17814 bp, 16 predicted proteins | sample 2228371 | NCBI WGS metagenome assembly FWPV01 (sample SAMEA103939776, study PRJEB20133) | metagenome | reverse complement strand
CGCACCGTCTATCGGGATCTGGATGCCCTGCAGGCGGCAGGGTTTCCGTTATACACCGACCGGGTGGACGGCAAAAACCTCTGGTCGCTGCCGGATACCCTGAAACACCGCATTCCCATTCCCTTCACCCTCACCGAACTGCTGGCCCTGTATTTCAGCCGGGACATGCTGAAATTTCTGCACCATACGGTCTTCCACGACGCCCTGGACTCACTGTTTGCGAAGCTCAAAGCCACCATTCCGCCGGAATCAAAAAATTTCAGCAGGTGTTTCAATAAAGTCCATTTTTGCGTCACCCCTTAACCATAAATTTTTATCGGAGGCAGTATGAACACACAAAAAATTCTTCTCATTTTCACCTTTCTAATAACCGTTTTATTTCCATTCTGGGGAATCAACGCCACCACAACGAAAGATGCAGTTGCCGTGCTCATAACCGATTGGGGTATGCCTGCAGGCTATAATTTTGAATACGCCTGGAACAGTCATACCATGGCGCGCTTCGGTGATTGGACGCAATATCCGGGGCAACCATGTAAATTCGGGCATGTCGGCGAATTCCCCCATCAGCTTCATATGGGGCTGATGCCGTGGTTGTTCGCTGCATCATGGCCCGGTGGTGCTTCGGTCTTTGATAACTCTGGCATTTATCGGCTTGAAAACAATGTGTATATAAGCATCAATCCCAACATTCCCTCAATAACTTCTGATATGATTCCGCAAGATGTCCCGATTACGCCGGCGCGCGAGATACGAAGCGGGATGACCGGGGAATTGTCTTATCCTCCGGATCCCCGAACCGGCGAGGATCTTCTCGCCGGCTGGTACAAAATTGGTTCAAGCGACATGCCCTTTCCGAATGGGGCGGGCGATATTTATGAAGGAAGCTGCCTGACCTTTATGCGGTATTACGCCGTAATGGGCGGGCCCACTAGACCGCCGGAAGCCTATCTTCCTGATGCGATTGCTGAAGCCATAATGAACAGGACAAAAATGATGCTGGAACATTCGTTTGGCGACAAAATAGATGTTCGATTTGGCATTTATAACAAAGTCACCGCATATACAGAGCTGGAAACCGATGTGGCGGAACAGTTTGCCAGAGAGGGATTCAGAAAAATGCTTCTGGCGCGTGAGACCACTGACCACAATCGGTATGCCAATGAATTTTTTACTCTTAACTATGTGAAAGAGCGCCTGTGCGAGATCGGGGTGCTTGATGATATGGAACTGTATCAAACCCGGCAGGTGGGCAGAACGCCGGAATTTAATGCAATGAACATAGCTAACCTCAGGCAATACATCGAAGCGTATCCCCCCGGGTCAAAAATTGCGTTTGTGTATATTACTCGCGGACTCCCTTGGGGTTCTACAGAAAGTACCGGCCACCCCTGGAGCAAGGAAGTCTATCACGAAAATGCGTATCTTAATTATCTCTCTTGGAAACGGGCCTTGCAAACCGCGTTTGGAGACAAATACGAACTGATATTTACGAAAGGGAATAGAAACAGCGATCTTCTTGAAGACAACTTTTACTGCTACGGCCTGTATGTTGGGGCTAATCTGGGTGGTCATTTTAAAAGCATCAGAGACACGATTCAGGCCATAAAGGCAGATGGGGTAGACAAAATAATACTGGCTCCCTGCCACTGGTATTATGATAATTTTGATAACATCATGGTCATGCGCGAATTGAATAATATCCCTATTGTTCCCAAAGCAGACCTTGAGGCGAGACGCTACGCGCTAACCTATTGCGAAGATGCGGAAGGGAATCCGGTAAACTGCGAACAATCAAATGCCGTTGCCACTATAACTGCGGCGCCATCCTATAGCGGAGTGGGGGAGCTATTTGCCAAAGCGTACTATGTGGTACTGAGAGGCACGCTGGAACGCTTTAATCTTTTTCCAAGAGAAACAAAAATAGTAATTGCAGCTCAGCAGCCAGTCCTCAAACGCGATGGTGGCATCTTGGAAGTGAGCCATGGATTAAGTCCCATCAAAGGCGCCCGCATCGAAATTCCGGCTGATCCTTATCCTGACCGACCCGAATCTTTCACGCCAAAAACGGCAATTCCTGTTAATGATCCGCGGGATACAAATGACTGCATGTGGGAAGACACCGTGATCAACATTGGTCATCAGATCAACCCGCCGCTCATGAAAGGCGTGCGGGCGGTTGGTCCGGCAGTGCACTTTGGCCCGTATAGAACTTTTTTTAATCGCGACGTTACGATTTCTATTCCTTATAAACCCGTGTTAGCGCTCGGTGGCAAAATCAAAGCCTATATTTATAATCATGTTACCAATGAGTGGGACGTGATCGAACCTGAGCAGGCCGCAAACGGGATAGTAACATTCAAAACCCAGGTGCTTGGTTTGTTCAGGGCAGGCGTGGAAAAATAATATATTTAGGCTGTTTCTCCCGCTATTTCAACCAGAGTGTTTTCGGTCATAGCGTATGCGCTCAATACCGCAGGAATTTTTGTGGTGCTGGTGATAGGAACGTTTCTATAGCAGTAATCCGCAATGCAGGAAGGATAAAAATATTTCCTAACCGAACCATTTCGGCATGAATAACACTGGTAACCCGTGCCTCAGATAGTTAGCAAACAGCGACCCGGAGAACATTATTTTGTTTTAAATACTTATCTGCCAGTTTGGCGTTTTTTCGAACTTCCTCACGGCAATTATTCAGGTGCTCTTTCCGTAGCAGCGGCTTCTGCCGTTGCAACAAAAAATTCTGTCATTCTCTGACCTGCGCATAGACCGTCCGGTCAAGATTTCTGAGCAGACCCGGCACCAGCCGATAAGGCAGACACACAACGAGTTCCTCGTCCTGGAGGCGCATAAATGTGCGCCCGCCATGATCGCCGGGCGTAAATACCGGTTTGTTTTCTATGAACGGGAAGGTGATGCTCATCAGACAGGTTGACTTGCCGGCATATCCCGTCATCAGCTCAGCCGTCTCGAATGAATAGGCAGTTGAAATCATGCTCAACTGGTGGCCGTTGACCGGGAACAATATTATGTCTGGTCTGGCGACCGTGCCCAGCGAACCGAGTACCATGCCGCCGTAAACCTTCGGATAGCGGGGAAACAGGGCTCTGTTTTTGGCAAGCAGATCTTTTGTGGCATATAGATTCCCTTCCCCCACCACCTGCGCGTTAATAACTGCGTCAAAATCCTCCTTGGCAACTTTTCTTGATCCAATGCCGATATTTTTGGACCCACCGCAACTGCTTGCCATGCCGCTAAAGAAGACCGGTTCGTCCTGCCCCTCAAAGATGTCGCCACAAATGGCGCACCAGAACGTCGGTCCATCCTCAATACGAACACCGTCTGGCGCTTTGTCGGCAAACTTCATGGCAACAATGTTTCGTTTCAAGGACAGTTTTTCCTTTAATGCCCGGTCGGTTTTTTTATTGTCAAACTCCGTTTTGACCAAGCCCTTTTTGATGGCACCCGTTGAGCAGTAAGCAAGACATACCCCGCAATCACAGCACATATCGGTAATAAAATACTGCTCGCCCCGCATGACAATGGCACGGTTGGGACAGTTGCCGACGCAGGAGCCGCAGGCAGCGCATAGTCCTTGATCAATGATAAAAGGCATAACATCCTCCGTGATCGTTAAAAGAAGTTAATACGTTTCTGTCCTCAGCGCTCAGCTTTTTCCAGTCGAATACGAGCGTACTGCTTATCGGCTTGTTGTTGTTCCTGCTGAGCTGCTTTTGCTCTCTGATACCATTCCATTACTTCTCTGGCAAATGCTTTTGCTGGGGGGCTTTTTTGCAGATGGCTCTCGATATGTGTAAGCAGCATCGTTATAAAGTAATTTTTATCCTTTGAAAAATAATCACATCCTGGTCCGCAGGAACGCAGCTTTTTTGCATACTGCATGACGTCAAAGTTTACCATCTCTGCTACCTTTTTTGCTTCAGCAAAATCAAGGCGACTAAATCCGCCTGTTGCTATCTTCATATCAATTCATCCGGAGAGGTCATAAGGAACTGGGCGGCGCAATTCTATTTTATTAAGATCTATCTTCACATCCCAGACCATTATCTCAACGCCCTGCTGCACAGCACACCGCAACGCGCGTCCATAAGCAGGATCAATATGATCGGCAGGTCTGAAACAGCGCGCATCCATGCGCTGTATGAGATAAAACATAACACATCGGCGCCCGTTCTGCACCTGGTGCTGCAACTCCCGCAAATGCTTTAAGCCCCTCACGGTGACGGCATCGGGGAAATAAGCTGTCTCCTGTTCCACCAGCGTGCAATTTTTTATTTCTACAAAACAGCACCCCTGTTTGCGGCTTTCAAGCAGCAGGTCAACCCGCGAATGAGTACCGTAGGGAACTTCGGAGCACACACGATCATAGCCTGCCAGGCTTCTAATAGTTCCCGCTTGTATTGCTTCCCTGACCAACCGGTTGGGCACCGCGGTGTTGACGCCAACGAGCGAACCGGACATTTGTATGAGTTCAAAGGTATAGTGCAGACGGCGCCTACGGCTACGATGCCGGGAGAGATAAACCGGACGCCCCGGTTCGCAGCACGCGCGCATGCTGCCGGTGTTGGGACAATGGGCGGTTACCATACGTCCGTCGGGCAGTTTTACATCAACCATGAAACGCTGGTAGCGCTTGACGAGAATCCCGCGGATCAATGCCGGCCAAACCATCGTCTGCGTCGGTTCGTGCTTTTCCTTTGCGGTATTGTCGCCGCACGTGTTTTCTCATAGCCACTCATGTAACCGGGAAAACTCCTTGAATCCCTTACAGTTATGCGATATTACTGTACCCGATAGTTATTAGCACATACCATATTCCGGAGCCATAGTATTTGTGAACGATACAAAAATTTTCACCGCCGCTGATTCCAGAAATGTTCTGCTCCTCTCGTCGCTCTATCTTGTGCTGATTCTTTTGTCCCGCGTCTATACTATTTATCCGCTGGATGATGACTGGTCCTACATGCGGGCGGTCCAGACCTTCTATCAGACCGGTCAGATGAAATTCACCCCCTGGACCAGCCCGAGCCTGGTGTTCCAGGTGTGGTGGGGTGCTCTGTTTGCCACGGTGTTTGGCTTTTCCCCTAATACCCTGATAATTTCCACCCTGGTAATCAGCGCGCTCGGTTCAATCTTTTTTTACCTGCTCCTGCGTCAGGCAGAATGGGATGCACAGAAATCCCTGTGGCTGGTGCTGATGTTGATATTCAACCCCTTTTCGTTTCCCCTGCTTTTCACCTTTTTTACGGATCAGCATTTTTTAGCGCTCATGTTTCTTGCGCTGTTTTTTTATGCACGGGCATCCTCCAGGGCAACGCTTCGTTATCTGCTCGTGGGATCTATTTTTGCCTCTCTTGCCGTGCTGGTGCGGCAGCAGGGAATTTTTATAGCAGCCGGAGCGGGATTGTTCTTTCTGTTCCGGCGAACTGATTACGCCAAAGGCATCAAAGCAGCGCTGGTCTGCTGGGCAGCGCCGGCTGTTGTCTTTATCCTGTATACCTACTGGTTTCAAAACATCCACGGTGCTACCTATTCTTCATTGCAACAGGTGCAATGGATTGTCGAGGGCATTCTGCACCCCTCGCACTTGTTTGCCAAACTGTTTCACCGTCCTCTTCTAATCCTTGAGTTTTTGGGCCTGAGTTTTATTCCCTTGAGCTTGGCGCTCCTGCCTGCGCCGACACAGCTGTTCCAAAGGCGCCAGGTATCCCTTCTGTTGATATTCTGCCTTGCGGGCGTGTTGTTTTATCTTGCTGGCGACCATGCCGGCATGCAGTCGTCCATTTATACTTGGTTGAACGGCTTTCACTTTGCTTTTGTGTCCGAATACGGCTACCGGGGGACGGATCATGCGGTGCTGTTCTTTTATAAAATGATTGATTTTCTGGCGGTCTTTTCCATAACATATCTGGTGTGGCGTATCCTTTCCACCAATGCACGGCTGCGCACAGTCAGGCTATCGGCGCTGCAGCACATGCTTCTGGTCATCGGGATTTTGCAGGTGCTGTACCTGCTGCTCATTCGCTTTAAATTCACCCGCTACTATCTGATTCTCATTCCCTTCTTTGTCCTGTGCTTCTGCGATTTCCTGAAAAAGCGGCCGGTGCAAAAAAAATATCTTATACCGGCCCTGTTCGGGTTTATTGCGCTCAGTTTCATGGGCACCCAGGATGTATTAAGCTGGAATGCTGCCAAATGGAAGCTGGGCGAGCGGCTGCTGAGCAGCGGCATCCCGCATCGCACCATTTCTGCCGGTTTCCCCTGGGATTGCTGGCATTCTATGGATTACTGCCTTGCCCACCCCGATGAGATCCAACCGCGTTCTTACGACATTCCCTGGTGGCTTGAGGGGCTGCTCCCGGCAATAGATGCCGAGTATTTGATTGCCAATTCTCCGGTTCCCACCGGTTTCTATACGCTAAAATACTTTTGTACCGAGCAGTATGAGGTGGTGGACACCGCATCTTACTACAGCCTGCTGTATGGCAAATGGATGAAACTGTATGTCCTGAGACGCGTACCCCGTCCCCGCGAACAACCCTCTGCCCCGGAACGGGTAGTATATCGGTTTTTACCGAACGTGGCAGGTGCCGATGTCCGTGGTCCAAAAGAGCTGCACCGCCATTCCTGCAGAATAAACACGGTGACCATTGGCAACACCTCCAAACCGGCCATCATCCAGACGCCGGATAGTGAAGCGACGTTTCGGCTTACGCTCCCGAACCAGCGATGTGCGCTTAAAGTCTCGCTGGCAACCACGCCCGATACCTGGGATAAAGCGGGCGACGGCATAACCATAAAAATTCTTCTCAGTGATCAACTGCTGGAGAATTTGTTTGACGAGATTGGCATGGTCGGCGTGGAACTGCAAAACACGTTCTTAAAACCGCGCAGTTACTTTTTTCCCATGCGGACTATCTACCTGCAGTATCTTGACCCCAAGCATCAGCCAAACCAGCGGACCTGGCACGACGTTGTGCTTGACCTTTCGCGCTTTGCCGGGAAGGTAGTTGACCTTAGTTTAACGGCAGAACCGGGGCCCCGCGGCGACCGGCGCTTTGACGCTGCCGTGTGGGGCGATCCGGTCATAGTAACATATTGAAAGATATTAACGAAGTATCAGCGTCGCAGTGAGCGCAACGCCGATCTCATCGCGCAACCTTTCCTTACCTCGCGTTCCTGAGTAGCGCTTCAGTCGTCAGTAATCGTCGTCCCGTCAAGCGACACAGCCCATCAAAGGCCAGGAGAAAAATGACCGAATACACTTCATAATACACGCGCAGCTCGTCGGCAAAGCCGAACAGCAGAATGCCGGCTCCCAACGGCAGGCACATCCACAGGGCATTTTTCAGAAACGGTGGCTTTTGCGGCCAGCCATAAAACATCACGAGTGCCAATACAACGCCAATGGCCAACCAGAGAGCAACCGTCTCAGGGGGATAAAGCGCATATAACTGCAGATTATGGTCAAACAGGTGCACTTCTACCATTGAACCAGGATTGTGAATAAAAATGACGGTTAGCGTCGCCTTAATACCCAAAAATATGAACACCTGCAGGAGCAGATGGATCTTATATGTCGTACTGCTCAGGCGCTGACGATAATGAACTGCGTATACCAGCGCAAGCAGGATCGCGGTTTCCTTATTCAGGCACGCCAAACCATAGACTACGAGGTATCGATTCCAGTTTCTCTGATACATCAGTCCCATGCCCAGGGTAAAAAGAAACAGCGTCGGGAAATCATACAGGTGGCTGTAATATTTAAAACAGTTGGGAAGCGCTGCCAGGGCAGCAAGGCAGGCAATATCGGTGTATATGCGGGGAGCTTGGTAGAGACTGCAAAAAAGGTAGCGCAGCGACCAGACAAAGCCCTGCAGTGACAAAAACAAAGCCAGCAACCCTACGGCATATTCAGTAAGAACCGGACGATCCTGCGGCTGAGGTACAAACAGCAGAGCGGCGCTGATGGCGTGGAATGTCAGGCTTTCATCCAGAAACCGATCCAGCGCTGTTTTTTTATCGCGGGGAATTGTTGCGGTCAACAGCCTGACGGTAGCCGGTAACAGGGCGCGATGCACATAGGGCTTAAACGCAGTTCCATAAACCATGTCGGTAAACTGCGCCGGTGCAAAGCCGGAAATTCCTTTGGCGATAAACAGACCCAATACACCCACCGACACGAGTGTCATAATGAGAGTATAGAAGAGGCGATAGGCCATAGAGCTCTTGGCAATAACGCTCAGCGCGTCACGTTTTTCCGTTGCCGCAGACGTGCTCACCATATTGATGAAAAAATGTTCTGACTGTTTATATCAGGTGCGATACGAAATCAACCAATCCTTCCCAGTCGCGTATTTTTAAATATCTCATGACATACAGATGAAAAACTGCCAGCACATTTGATGTTGCGATATAGCCGACCGTTAATAAAATTCGGGCCTTATGCGGATGCAGCGCTTCCAGGGCGCGCCGGTGCATGCCCGACGCTATGAGCGGGATTACAGCCGGGAAGGCGAGGAAGAAGAGCCGTGGATTATGCACAAACCAGGGAAACACGCTCAGGAACGCCGCAAGATAAAAAACATAAAATTGTTTGTGTCCTGACGCTCTGCGCCAGGCATGCCAGACAAAAAACCATCCCCAGTGAAAACAAAAAACCGCCGCAGTCAAAAAATATATCACGCCGCGATGGCGCGGCGCCCCAAATGCGACAAAATCCTCTACCGAAAGACCGCACCGCCAGTACACTGCTCCTACCATGATGAGGGGAACCATAAGCTGAATGAGGGCGCTTCCATAGTGCCGCGCAGCGATAAGCGAAAACAGCACAAACAGTAAGCCGATGACCAGGAGCGGCTTGGTTAACAGCGCAAGCCCCAAACAGAGGCTGAGCAGCAGGTTGCGCAGGCAGGCACTCCGCATACTCAGCACCCAATAGTTGGCACTGCTTGCAAAGCCGCGGGAGGGCTTGTCTGCGCAGGGAATTGACGAAGGCGTAGGGAAGCGGGTGAGAAAGATATAAGGAATCAAACCGGCAAAGAAGTAGGCGCCCATGTCCACCATTACCGGCAATCCCCATTCAATGACGGGAAGCGATGTGGTAAAAAGGGCGGCGCCGACAAACGCGCACGCCAAGTCATTCAGCAGCACCTGCAAAAGCCGAAAGAAAATGAGCGCCGTAACATTCCAGAGCATGAAGTTCAGGATCAGGAACGCGGCGGGGACGCCGACAAATGTTCCCAGGAAAGCAGCGGCGCAGGGCATGACCGGGCTGAACAGTCGGTATTTCATCAGCGGCAGATCATCGGCAGACGGCTCTCTGCCCCTGCAGTAATCAGCCACCAGCAAGTATCCGGTGCTGTCTTCAGCATATACCGCAGACCAGTTGTCAATCCTGCTCAGGGTATTCAGATAGAATGCCGCCAAGCTTGCCTGCAGGATTGTTACCGCGATAAGCGCTATCTGGCAGCGCCTTTCTTTGGTCACAGATGTTTGCTCAAACATAGTATGGTTGCTTGAGAGATGTCTGCAGCTTATCGGCTTTGGTACAGGTATCAATACAGTATTCCAGATGCTGCAATCTCGAAGCCGTATGCCGCCACCGCCACATTACCAGAATCCCTGAACCATCACAACCGCCAAAATCTCAGGACGTTTTCCAAAACCTGCCATGCACCACCCACCTATCGGCAGCAAAACAGTGCCAGTGGCGAAGGCGAGACGCAAGGCCTGCTCGCGGCAGGATAGGCAGGGTGCCGGCGTCATGAGCGAAGCCAACCATCCATTCGTAGCGGTAAAAAAGCTCTCAACGCGCAAAAAACCAAAGGCTATTATTAATGTTGGGGACCCTCTTGCTGATAGCTGTTGCCCTGTGAAACACATTGAGACGCTGGCAGTTTTGTGTTATATCCTCTTGCCAAAGAGCCAGCAGCACGAAAAGCAGAGCTAACCTGACTATGACCATAGATATAAGTGTTATCATTCCCTGCTATAATGAAGAGCAGAGCCTGAAGGAGCTCTATGAGCGCCTGTGCAGCGTATTGCAGCCGATTACCGGTGGGTTTGAATTGCTTTTTGTGGATGACGGCAGCACCGACCGCACACTTGCCGTGCTCAAAGAACTGCGAGACAAAGACCAGCGCATCAAGATTATTCATTTGAGAAAAAACTTCGGCAAAGCGCTCGCGCTCTCCCAGGGGTTTAAACATTGCCGCGGAGATAAAGTCGTTACTCTTGATGCGGATCTGCAGGATTTTCCCGAGGAAATTCCCAAACTCCTGGCATGGCTGGGGGAAGGGTTCGATCTGGTTTCGGGCTGGAAACGCAAGCGGGAGGATTCGCTCAGCAAACGAATGGCTTCGCGTGTTTTTAACTTTTTTACCGCTTTTTTTACCGGGGTAAAAATCCATGATTTTAACTGCGGCCTGAAAGCCTACCGTCGAGAAGTCACTGATGAAATGGACCTGTATGGTGAGCTGTACCGCTTCATACCGGCCCTTGCAGCCTGGAAAGGATTTAGAGTTGGCGAAGTGATTGTAAGCCATGGCCCGCGCCGCTATGGCGCCTCGAAGTTTGGCGTCGAACGATTTTTGCGGGGTTTTTTTGATTTGCTCACCGTCATCATGCTTACCAAATACACACAGCGCCCCCTGCATTTTTTCGGCGTTCTGGGGTTGCTGCTCTCGCTGACAGGGTTTGGCATTGATGCTTACCTGGCTATCCTCTGGTTTTCCGGAACCTATATCAGCAATCGCCCTCTGTTAATGCTTGGTACGCTGCTGATTATCATCGGGATACAGCTCATGTTTTTCGGGTTGCTGGCTGAACTCATTGTTTTCTCATCGCAAAAAAACAACGAACACATCATCAAGGATAAATACGGCATTGAATAACGCTGGACAGCGCTTTTCCGAAACTGAGCGTCCCGCGCCCCGCGTGTCGGTTATTATCCCGACCTATAACCGCAAACAGGAGTTGGCCAGCCTGCTGGCCGTGCTGGAAAAACAGACGTTGCCAAGGCGGGATTTTGAAATCATTGTTGTTGACGATGGCTCAACCGATGATACGCTGCAGTATCTGAAACATCTGATAGCCGGCGGCAGGGAATCGCTTTGTTTCTGTTATCAGAAAAATCAAGGGCCGGGTGTTGCGCGCAATCGCGGTATGGCACTTGCCCGGGGCGAATTATTTGCCTTTACTGACACCGACTGCCGGCCGCTTCCGGACTGGCTGGAAAAACTAATTGAACCCTTTTCCGATACCCGGGTGGGAGCCGTCGGCGGTGCTGAAACATGTGATGCAGGAACCCGCGGCCTTGCCCGGGCAATTCATTTTTGCATGACCTCGCACCTTGCAACCGGCGGCATCAGAGGCGGGCGTGGGGCTACCTGGGCGCGCTACTATCCGCGCACCTTTAATATGGCTATCTCACGGGCTGCTTTTGAGCGAACGGGCGGGTTCAAGCCATTGTACCACGGCGAGGACATAGAACTGAGTTTTAGAATAAAAAAAGCAGGGTTCTCGCTTATTTATCAGGAAACAGCTCAGGTATGCCATCAGCGTCGCGCAACCATCAAACAGTTCTTTTTGCAGCTCATGCAGATGGGCGAAGCGCGTGTTGCCCTGGCGCGGCAGCACTCGGCCATGCTGGAACCGCTGCATGTTGTTCCTGCTGCGGCGTTGCTCGCTTTGGGCGTGGCGCTGGTTCTTGCCGTTTTTTCAGAATTTTTTAGAATCGTGCTGTACCTTTTGTGCGCGGTCGGATTACTATTCGTATTGCTGCTGGGCACTGTCGGAAGCAAGGACGACACGGTGCCCCGCACAGAAAAAATAAAGCTCTTTGTTCTGGTGCCGGTTGTTTATATATTGCAGCAGACCGCCTACGGGATTGGCTGTTATCGGGGATTGTGGGCCTGGCTGAAGGAATGGGGCGCGCAACGCCATTCGCGGCAAGAGGCCAATCACTCCTCGTAATGAGTGGTCGGTTCAAGCTCGCATTCCTGGTATTTATCAACCAGTTTTTTCAGTTTTTCGCAGAATATTCTGCCGTCATTGCGGCACATCTCCGTGCCGCTGACAAAACGCGCGTTCTCGCACTGGATACAGATCATGATGTGCTCCACACGGGTACCCAGTTAAAAAATATAATCCAATTATGGTTTTGATGCAACATACAACAGACCGGGACGTTCCCCAAAACATTGCCATGCAACATCCGGCAATCAGCAGCAAAACACGCAAAGAACAAGCCCGGAAAGCGGTGAATTCAGATATGGCGCGCGGGAGGTTTTCGCCCGCCACGACAATGAAATTGCTCTGTTCGTTCACGACGCCGGCACCGAAGCCGGACAGGGTTCGGACCCTCGCGGTCTTGCATTATGAAAATTATTTCCTTTGATTTGGACGGCACGCTCACCACGCCGGCATTTGTGGATGCGGTATGGAGAGTCGGCATACCACGACATTATGCGGCGCAGCAGGCAATCAGCCTGGAAGCCGCTCAGCAACATATCTTCAGCCTTTATGATGCCATGGGCGACGATGAGCTCAACTGGTATGACCTGCCGTTTTGGATAGAACGTTTAAAGCTTCCGGTTTCGCCTGAACAACTACTGGATGATTTCCGGCATTTGATCGCGCTTTATCCTGATGCGCTTTCCACGCTCGCCAGTTTGCAGGCGTGTTATGAGTTGATTATTATTTCCAATGCCAACCGGTTGTTTCTCGATCTGGAGGTTTCGGCCACCGGCATCGGCCGGTTTTTTACCAGCATTTTTTCAGCAACCAGCGATTTCGGCAGGGTCAAACGCGAAGAGGACATCTATCAGAAGGTCTGCGAACGTCTCGGGATCTCGCGTGCCGAGATTCTGCACGTGGGCGATCATCAAGAATTTGATTTTGCCGCGCCGCGCCGCATCGGCATTCAGGCCTATCTGCTTGACCGATCCGGCCAAGAGATCGGTCCCAACATTATCCATAGTCTTGATGAATTATTAACAGTCATTTCAATTGAAAGCCTTCCGGAATTTTATCTGTAGCGGCGCCGGCGCTCTGCGCCGCGGGTGAGATCCCGCTGTTTGGCGATTCAGTTATGAAAAACCGGTCAGTGCCCGGATCTTCCCTGAACTCAAAATGCAATTGTTTTGCCGCCTCAGCATAGGATCCGTGGGCAAGGCGGATTTCATCGCGGGGTGTGATTATGATTGCCGACTCGCCCTGCACCGGGCATTTTTGTTCGCAAAAGCCGCAGCCGTTGCATTTGTGGGCAACAATAAACGGCCGACGCGCTCCCTCGTGCCATTTAAAGATAATGGCATTATAGGGGCATTGCTCATCGCAGATAAGACACAGGGTATTGTCTGCCCACACTAAACACCGCTCGCGGTCTATGATGGCAGTCCCCAGCTTTGCATGGCGTTTTTCTTCAAGCGGCAAATCTCTAATCGCGCCGGTCGGACACACCCGGCCGCACACATGGCACGTCTGGTCGCATCCGGCAAGGCGCGGGACAAGACGCGGCGACCAGAGGCCGTTGGGGCCGCCTTCCCACAGGCAGGGTTGCAGGGTATTGGTCGGGCACGCCTTCATGCACGCGCTGCACCGCACACATCGAGCTAAAAATGCTTGTTCCGGCAGGGCACCGGGCGGACGTATCAAACGGGGAGCAGACTGTTTTACAAACGGCGTTGTTTTGAGGCTGAAGGCGGTAACCACACCGGCTCCCAGCGACCAAAACAGGCTTCTGCGCGTAATGTCAATGGTGCCGTTCCCATCAAGCGGGTGCCGACGCCATGCGGGGGAAAATGATATAGCCCTTTGGGGACAGACGGCCGCACAGCGCCGGCACTGAATGCATTCGGTGTCAAGAGTTTGTGCCGGGTCTGTTGCAATGGCGCCCATCGGGCATTCCCGAGAGCATTTCAAGCACTGATTGCAGGCATCGTTCACCTGCCGCTTACATATTCCCCAGCGGGCGCACACACTCAGAAGCGCCCCCAGGGGACACAGATTGCGGCACCAGAAGCGCTCAGCAAAAAAATTGAGCGCAAGTACTGCCCCGAATATAAGCAGCGTGACAAAAGCCATGTAAAACAGCGGCTGCCGAATGGACGCATGGGAAAGCACAACCATCTGAAACGCGGCGGCAAACGGCCGCAGCACATCAATGCCTGCGTTAAGCAGCAGCACCGCAAAAGGATAGACCAGAAAGGAGAACACTCTGGTTAACAATGACAGGGGGTCAAATAGATATACCAGGTTGAAGCCAAAAAGCGCGCAAACAATCAGCGCCAGCGCCAGGTAATATTTACTTTTCCTCAGCGCTGCGCGCTGCGCGCTGTCGGCCGTTTTGCGTGGCGCCAGCAGCTGCTGGGAGACATCAATAGCCGTTCCCAGCGGGCACACGTAGCTGCAAAAAAAGCGGCCAAATAGTGCACTTGCGACAAGCAGAATAAGGGAAAGGAGCAGGGGCGAATACAGCTCCCGCGCTGCCAGAAAACTGGCAACCGCGATGAACGGATCAAATCTGAAGAACAGGTCAACCGGTACGACGTGTGCTGTTGGATCGGCGGCCAGGAAAAACAGCAGACAGAACAGCACAAAAAACAGCGCCTGAACCCTCCACCTCATACTTGCGCTCTGAGAATCTTGATGGCATGCGGATCCATGGCGCCCAACCCCATGGCATGGGCTGCCACAATATGTTTCACCTGGCTGCCCTGAAAGTGCTGCCCGTACCACTTCGCCAGCGTGACGCCGGTGGCATCAACAGCAACCGGATCGCAGCCGGCAATGATGGTGTTTAGGATTTCTATGTTGCCCGGACCTGAGGGACCGCCATTGACCAGCGCGCGCGACGCATCAAGGACAGTTACCGTTGTCTTAACGGCCGAGGCAAGATCAGCGATAGCCTGGTTAATGTCAACCTTGGCATGAAAATATTCGCGGTCCCACATGATGCCCATGAGGCCCTTCATCCCCAGGCTGACGCCGGTGGTGGTATGCGACTTTGCGGTTGGAATGTTTATAAGGACATCGCTGTCAAGCACATCGCGCATGATTTTTACGGAGGTAACCGCTTTGCCGCCCGGGATTGGAATAGTCCTGAAAAATTTCTCCTCGGTCAGCGCCAGAACATAGGTATGCGGGATTCCTTTGCACGCATCGGCAATGCCGGACAGCCGGACACAGGGTTCGGGACGATTAAAGGGGAAATCAAGCACCAGCACTTCCTTAGCTCCCGCATCCACACAGAGCCGGGCAATGGTTGCCACAACCTCGGGATGCGTGTTGGTGGCGCGTTCCGGCGGATGCGGGAAAGACATGTTAGGCTTGAGAACCACCCTGCTGTCTTTTTTAACAAATGCTTCCATATTGCCCAGAAGCTGGATGGCTTTCCTGGTAGCTTCCACCCTGCTGCCCGTCACCATGGCAATGGTGGATGGGGCAGTGCTGCACCAGGCGCTGTTTCGCAAAAACCGTAACCAGGGAGAAACGCTCAGCACGCCCCCCAGAATGAGGCTCTGTTTAATAAATTCTCTCCGAGTGGGTTTCATGTGTTGTCGCTAACGGTATGGGCGGTCAACCCGATGCGGGCTCAATTTATGTTCCGTGCCCTTCAGCAACCGTTGAATATTGCCGGTATGCTTTATAAAAATCAACAGCGCACAGACCACGCCCAGCAGTACCACCGGTTTTGGGGATCCCATAATGAGAAGGAGCGGCGGCAACATGGCTGCAGCAGTGAGCGAGCCGAGAGATACATATTTCCAAATCCCGACCACCACGACAAAAATGACCATTGCTGCCAGAATTGCCACGGGAGCAAGATAGAGAAAAACCCCTAACGCTGTTGCAACCCCCTTCCCGCCCTTGAATCTCAGATAGACCGGGAAAAGATGCCCGAGAAATGCCGCCAACCCCATAAAGCATACCACCTGTACGGAGGAAAACAGATAAGAGCCGATGCATACCGGCACAAAACCCTTGAGAAGATCGCCGACAAGCGTCAGTACCCCAAGTTTTTTTCCAAGCACCCTTGCCACATTGGTTGCACCGATATTGCCGCTGCCTTCCCGGCGAATATCCCTTCCGGAACATGCCGTTGCGAGAATCACCCCCGTTGGGATTGCGCCGATGAAATAGGAAGCGATAATTACAGCACTATATATATATAACATCAAAATAGCCTTCTTGCTGCAATGGTGCGCTCATACTGAGGTCTGTTTTCTGACCGTTGTTCATGCCCATTCACGCCAGATGATAGCATGCCTGGTATCGCAAAGACGACCAGGTTGCTGCTGAAAATCAATGCACACACCGCGGTGCCTTATTGAGACGGCGATGCCTTATGATAGTGCCGGTTACGCAGGATTGAAATGCTCCGATAGAGCTGTTCCAGCAGAAAAAGCTGCACCATCTCATGGCTGAATGTCATGCGTGACAGGGACAGAATTTCATCAGCCCGTTTTTTGACTGCCTGGCTTAGCCCCCAGGGACCGCCGATGACAAAAATCAGCTTGTTGTGTATGGTGCCGAGGTGGTCGGCAAAGGCAGCAGAGCTGTGCTGTGCACCCTCCTCTGAAAGCGCAAACACATAGCCCTTTTCCTTATTAAGAATATCAATTAATTTTCGTCCTTCTGTCTCTCTATCTGAATCCTTAATCTCCTGGAATGCGATGCGGGCATCACGGCTGATGCGCGCCGTGTAGTCGCTTATCTTGCTGCGCAGGTCAGGATCTTTAACTTTCCCCACGGACAGGACTTTAATATTCATTGCCATATTGCGAAGGGGGGGACGCACACATCATTGCTCATGAGCAACCCTGGGCATTCTTGATCGCCCTTTTATTATTGGATATACCATTTTCGGAGGGCGACTCTGCTGAGGCGCAACAATCCTTTGGGTATGTGAACCGGGCTGTCCATTGCTATTAAAACCGGCAGAAAGAGTTTCAACGATACACCATTCCGGTGTATCATTGGAAAAAACTTTGGCAATGATGAGTGATCGTTCATCCCGTGTTGAATCATCGTCGCCGAACGCAACTATTTTGCAATCCCATTCTGCGGCCAGAGCCGAAGCATTGCTATTTTCTCCCTCTCATTGATGTTATGCAATGCTTCACTCCGCGCAGCATGACAACAATGCTATCTTCCTCATGCTGACAACGCCGCAAAAGGCGGGCTTTTCAGCGCAGACCGGTAAAAGGTTTTTCGGGTTCCCTCCCTGCAGTCATTCTGTAGAATTTGGGGCAGAATGCAGGGAGATTCTGCGTCCCAACCACCTTCGGGATGCAGAACGACCTGAGTTCAAGACCTGTTGACTCCTCTTTAACCGATATTGATGGTAATATCAATAAGATTATGGCTGCGAAACGATGACACGCCGGAAGGGGTTTTATGGGCAGCCCATGTTTGCTGCCGGGATGGAGGGGGCGGTCCATACGTTGGTCTGTCTGCTGAACTGGATGCAGTTTAGCCCGCCGGTCAAGCAGTAAACAGTCTGCTCAGGGAAAAATGATAGCGGCTGCAACGGCAACAATAAACAAGGCAACCGGTATCAGTACGCTAGCGCCATACCGAAAATCAACAGGATGTCTACCGGGTGTTCCCCGTGCTCAATATAAAAAAATTGTTTCAACGTGTGTGGCATCGCCATGTTCACCACCTATTTATCTATACTATAGAATATAAAAATTCATTGCTGTCCAAGATAATTATAACAAGACATAGCGGTATAGATATTACAAATAGTTGCAGAGCAAAAAGCACGTTTATCTGATTCAGGTT
>FWPV01008560.1_pt1 | contig 17816 bp, 16 predicted proteins | sample 2228371 | NCBI WGS metagenome assembly FWPV01 (sample SAMEA103939776, study PRJEB20133) | metagenome | reverse complement strand
CTTTGGCAGGGGAGAAGGGGGATGGCCTCCCAGTTCTCAATGCCTTTACGGAGGTCTTGGACCAATGCCGCCACCACCGAAGGGACGAAGGGGTTTCCACCGAAGAAAGGTCTGCAGGTTTTGTGCTGACAAGACCCTCGCCATCGACTACAAGGACATCAGGACCTTGAGGTTCTTCACGTCGGAGCGAGGTAAGATCATCCCCCGTCGCATCACAGGGAATTGCGCCAAACACCAGAGGGCCTTGACCCAGGCTATAAAGAGGGCTAGACACCTGGCCCTCATGCCGTACACGACTCACACGCTGTGAACTCAGCCTGCAGAGAGGCCGAGGAGCGGGTCCATGACGGGGAAGGAGGATAGAGCTCTGCGACCTGGGCAGTGGAAAAGTGCCTTCGCCGCTACCGCTGGGATGATCGCTTTTTTTTTCTCCTTCAGTGGGCCTCCCTCCCTGTACGGTTAGGGCTGTTTCCCTTTGCGCCGTCGATCAGTGCGCTGGTCTACAGACTCCTGGGCCCGACAGTGGGCCTGCCGTGTGCGGGTGTTGCCCTGGCCATCGCCGAGTCGCTCTCCCCCGGGGGACAGTTGCAGTGGATATGGATCGTCCAGTGGACTTTGATGGGCGTGATCTTTGTGGAGGCCTTCTCCCGCGCCAGGACCGTCGAGGGCGCCATGGCGGGGGCCTTGGCGGTGACTGTGACCTTGCAGATCCTGTTCGTCGCCGTGGCATCATGGGAGTTGGAGGCCCCTCCTTGGGCCTTGGTGAGGCGGGGCATGGAGGCCACCCTCCACAAGGCGCTCGGTGCTTACGCCCAGGCGGGGCTCCCACCGGACGGGATGGAGCGAATCCGGGAGGGGATCCCGGCGTTGGCCCGAGCCATGGCGTGGGTGGTGCCGGGGTCGGTGGTGGCCATGGACCTCCTGCTCTACTGGTGGACCCTGCTGGTCCAGCGCAAGGCCCTCCCCCTGCTGGGTCTCCAGAGCCCGGGGTCGGAGGCCCTTCACGGCTGGGGTCTTCCCTATGCGTGGGTTTGGGTTACGATCCTGGGAGGGTGCCTGTTGCTCCTGCCTGTGGAGGCCTTGCGGTGGATCGGGGTGAACATACTGATCCTGATGGGGACAGTGCATTTCTTCCAGGGGATCGGCGTAGTCGCCAGCTTCTTCCAGCGAAAGGGTGTGCCGCCCTTTCTCAGGGGGATCTTCTACGCCCTGGTGTTCTTGCAGCATTTCGTCCTCTTGGCGGTGATGGCCATAGGGCTCTTTGACCTTTGGTTCGACTTCCGCAAGCGGTGGAACCCGTCCACCTAGGCGTAAGAGGAGAGGAGAGATGAGGGTCATATTGATAGAGGATGTGGACGACTTGGGTCGGGCCGGAGAGATCTTGAACGTCAAGGACGGCTATGGCCGTAACTACCTGATCCCGAAGAAGAAGGCCCTGCCTGCCACGCCCCAGAACATCCAGAAGATGGAAAGGATGAAAAAGGACCTGGAGGCGGCAAGGAGCAAGGCTCGAGCAGAGGCGGAGAGGTTGTCGGAGAGGATCCGATCCCTCTCGGTCACCTTTTCCCGCAAGGCCGGGGAAGGGGACAAGCTCTTCGGTTCTGTCACATCCATGGACATCCAGCGGGCCTTGAAGGAGCAAGGGGTCGAGGTGGATCGAAAGAGGATCCTGTTGCATGAACCCATCAAGAGCCTAGGGGTCTTCCACGTCCCGGTCAGGCTCCACGCCGACGTGACCACCGAGGTCAAGGTCTGGGTGATTCAGGAGTGACGGGTGAACCATGGCATCCGGTGTGGCAAGGTCGACGAAAGTCCCTCCCCACCATCTGGAAGCGGAGATGGCAGTGCTCGGGGGGATCCTTCTGGACAAGGAGGCCCTGCCCAAGGCCTTGGAGATCCTCAGTCCCGAGGACTTCTACAAGGAATCCCACCGGATGATCTTTCAGGGGCTGCTGGAGCTCTTCGAGCGCAACGAGCCGCCCGACATCGTGACCCTCTCCAACGTCTTGAGGACGCGCAACCAGTTGGAGGCAGTGGGTGGGATGGAGTATCTCACCTTGGTGGCGGATCAGGTACCGAGCTCCGCGAACATCGCTTACTATGCCAGGATCGTCAGGGAAAAGGCGATCCTTCGAAGGCTCATCCGCAAGGGCTCGGAGATAGTGGAGGAGTGCTACGGGGACCAGATCGATCTGGAGGAATTCCTCGATGAGGTGGAGCGTGGGATCTTCCAGATCGCTGAAGATCGAGTCCGCAAGTCCTACTTCCCCATGAAGGATATAGTCAAGGCGAGCTTCGAGACCATCGAGAAACTCTACGAGCGCAAGGCATTGATCACTGGGGTGCCTTCCGGGTTCGTGGATCTGGACACGCTCACCGCTGGGTTCCAGGCCTCGGATCTCATCGTGGTGGCTGCCCGCCCCAGCATGGGGAAGACCGCCCTGTGCCTCGACATAGCACGTCACGCCGCTGTGGTGGCAGACATCCCGGTGGCCTTTTTCTCCTTGGAGATGTCCAAGGAGCAGATCGCCATGAGGCTCCTCTGTGCCGAGGCCAAGGTGGACGGATCCAAGCTTCGCCGTGGCTTTCTCAAGGAATCGGACTGGCCCAAACTCACCACCGCGGCAGGAGTCCTCAGCGAGAGCCCCATCTTCGTGGACGACACCCCTGACTTGTCGGTCCTGGAGCTGAGGGCCAAGGCCAGGAGGTTGAAGGCGGAGAAGAACATCGGGCTTGTGATCTTGGATTACCTGCAGTTGATGAGGGGCAGACACGGGGTGGAGCGAAGGGAGCAGGAGATCTCAGAGATCTCCCGATCCCTCAAGGCCTTGGCCAAGGAGCTCAATGTCCCGGTCATCGCCTTGTCACAGCTCAACCGCCGGGTGGAAGAACGCGGGGACAAGATGCCTCAGTTGTCCGATCTCCGCGAGTCTGGGGCCATCGAACAGGACGCTGACGTCATCTTGTTCATCTACCGGGACGAGGTGTATAACCGTAGCCCAGACAACCCAAAGAAGGGGATAGCTGAGATCATCGTGGGCAAACAGCGCAACGGGCCCATGGGAAGGGTGAAACTGGCCTTCCTAGAGCCCTTCGCCACCTTCGAGGATTATTCCCCGAGGGGAGAGGCGGTGGCGGAGCCATATTGACAGCTTCGGCCCCCGTGTGTTAGCAGGGACTTGATCACGCCCTTGGGGCGAAAGGTCCCAAAGATCAGAAGGAAGGAGAAGACGGCCGATGAGCGCAGAAGGAAATACGATCCATTTGAGCGATGCGACCTTCGAGGCTGAGATCCTGAAATCAGATATCCCAGCCCTGGTGGACTTCTGGGCCCCCTGGTGCGGTCCTTGCCGTGTGGTGGGTCCGGTGGTCGAAGAGCTCGCCCAACAGTATGCGGGGCGGATCAAGGTGGCCAAACTCAACGTGGACGAAAACCCCATCACCCCCAGCAAGTACGGGATCCGCGGGATCCCAACGCTCATAGTCTTCAAGAACGGTGATGTCTTGGAGCAGGTTGTAGGCGCTGTGCCCAAGGGGAACATCGAGGCCATGGTGAAGAAGGCCCTGTGAAGCCGTAAGGATAGGGACACATGGCGCAAACTCCTCGAGACCCCGAGTGGGACATCCTCATCTTGGGGGGAGGGCCGGCGGGCCTCACCGCCGGGCTCTACGCTGCCCGTGGGGCCATGAGGACCTTGCTCATCGAGAGACTCGTGGCAGGGGGGCAGGTAGCGACCACGGAATGGGTGGATAACTACCCAGGCTTCCCCGAGGGTATATCTGGGGTGGAGCTATCCCAGAGGATGGAGGAGCAGGCGATCCGGTTCGGATTGAAGACCTCGCGTGAGGAGGCCACGGCCTTGAGGGTCTTGGACACTGAGCCTAGATCCTTCGAGGTGGCCACCGACCAGGGGGTCCACAGGTCGCTCTCGGTCATCATCGCCATGGGGGCGAATTACGCCCGGCTCGGGGTGCCGGGAGAGGAGGAATTCAGGGGACGGGGGGTCTCGTACTGCGCCACCTGCGACGGCCCTTTCTTCAGGGATCGCGAGGTCTTGGTCGTGGGTGGCGGGGACAGCGCCGTGGAGGAAGGGATCTATCTGACCAAGTACGCCAGCAGGGTGACCGTGGTGCACCGGAGGGATCGACTGCGGGCATCCCCTGTTATCCAACAGAGGGCCTTCGCCAACCCCAAGATGGAGTTCCTGTGGAACAGCGTGGTGGAGGCCATAGAAGGGGATCAAGGGGTGGAGAGGGTCCGTCTACGAGACCTCCAGACAGGACGCTCATGGGAGAGGCAGTGCGCCGGAGTGTTCATGTTCGTCGGGACAGTCCCCAACACCCAGTTCCTCAGAGGGGTTGTGGAGATGGACGAGAGGGGGTACATCGTGACGGACGGGGACATGATGACCTCCGTCCACGGTGTCTTCGCCTGCGGGGACGCGCGTAAGAAATTGCTTCGACAGGTGGTGACCGCCTGCGGGGAGGGGGCCACCGCCGCCTTCGCGGCACAGAGGTATGTGGAGGAACTGAGGGGGACCTCTTACAAGTAGTCCACGGCCTGCCCTCTGCCGGCCTTCGCACAGCGACGGTCCCTTGGCCTCGAACACCGAACAGAGGGGTGATCCAAGAGCCCGGTGGGCTGGGTTGGTGGAAGGCGGACAAGACCCGGATAGAGAGGTGAACTCATGAAGATCCGAATTCGAAAGGCCAAGCCGTCCCAAAGGCGGACCCGGCCAGCCGACGAGACCAAGTTGGGATTCGGTCTGCACTATTCTGACCACATGTTCCTCATGGAATATCGAGAGGGGGAAGGTTGGAAAGACCCCAGGATAGAACCCTATCGCCCCATCCCGCTGGAGCCGGCAGCCTTGGTGCTGCATTACGCCCAGCAGGTCTTCGAGGGCCTCAAGGCCTACCGGCGCAGGGACGGGGGCATTCAGCTCTTTCGTCCGCAGGACAACTACGAGAGGATGAACCGATCGGCCAAGAGGCTCTGCATGCCCTTCATCGATCTGGAGACGTGGCTTCAGGCCTTGAAGGAGCTGGTGGGATTGGACCAGGAATGGGTCCCCAGGACAAAGGGGGCATCGCTATATATACGTCCGACCATGATAGCCACCGAACCGCACCTGGGCGTCAAGATCTCATCCGAGTACCTGTTCTACATCATGACCGGTCCGGTGGGGGCCTATTACCCAGAGGGGTTCAATCCCACCCGGATATTGGTGGAGGACAGGTATGTCCGGGCGGCAAGGGGTGGGGTCGGCGAGGCCAAGACAGCCGGCAACTACGCGGCGAGCCTCCTTGCCATGGAGGATGCCCACAGACAGGGCTACACGCAGGTGCTTTGGCTCGATGCGGTGCACCGAAAGTATGCGGAAGAGGTCGGCACGAGCAACATGTTCTTCCTCATGGACGGAGAGCTTGTCACCCCCCCTCTGACGGGCAGCATCCTGCCGGGTATCACCAGGGCCACGGTGATCCAGTTGGCCAAGGACTGGGGAATTGCCGTTTCCGAGCGCGAGATCTCCATCGATGAGATCGCGGAGGGCATCCGCTCGGGCAGGCTCAAGGAGATGTTCGCCTCGGGGACTGCCGCGGTCATCTCACCGGTGGGTGAGATTGGCTACAAGGGCCAAGCGTTCCAGGTGAACGACGGGAGGGTTGGCCCCCTTGCCCTTCGGTTGTACGAGGAGATCCAGGGTATCCAATACGGGGAGCGCCCGGATCCGCACGGCTGGATCGTCCCCGTGACCTGATCGATGGATGATGGTGGACTCGGGGGCCGAGGCCCCCGAGATGCCCCTCGCCAGGCCAGAGCCGGGCCTCACGGCCCCTCAGGAAGAGCCAATCAGACCCTTTCTCCCCTCAAGAAAGAGAGGTATTCCTCCCATTCCATGGGGAGGAGCGAGCGCTTCTTGGTGTTGCACTCCTTGCAGCACGGGACGCAGTTGCCCTTGGTGCTCCTCCCGCCTCGGGCTAGGGGAACTATGTGATCCATGGTGAGATCCCGGGGGGAGAAGCTCCTTCGACAGTAGTGACAGACCCCTCTGACGATCTTACGCTTCCACCACTGGGTCTGGCGAAGCCCCCTAGCCCTCTCCCTCTCCCTTCGGAGATCCTCGGGAGAGGGGTAAGGCCCTGCTTCCTCCGGGGGCTTGAGCGCCTTGCGACGCCTACGAGCCTTTTCGCTCATCTCCCTTCCCTCGCGCGAGCAAGGGCGGCTCTACCGTTATCCGTCTTCCCGCTGATCCTCTGAGGATCCTGCCAAAGAGATCGCAGGCCTTGTCCCATGCGGATGATCTCGCCGAACCCCGTATACCGGTATGTTGCCGGCTCCCACGCTGGCCAGACTGGCAGGCCCGAAACCGTCGCACGGCCGTGAGCCCTCTCACGACCCAGGCGGCTGAGGAGGCCTGAAGCGAAGGGGCCCTCGGTGGAAGGGGAGCCAACAGGGGGCGCCAAGGCTATGAGAGAAGGGGATCCCCGTAGGTCTCCACCCTTCGATCCTCACGACCAGCCTCCATGAAAGAGACGTCTGAGGGGGAGAAGGAATCGAGACACTGCCTTCCGATCCAAGGCCTTCCTGATATCGCCTATCCTCTCCAGCGCTGCCCTCTCGCCCAGGTCCACGTGTTCGGGCATCTTTTGAAAATCGTACCACTTGGCATCACCCACCCCGGGCTGTATGAGGACGTCCGCATCCTGCGTCTGGCAGCGCGTGAGCTCCGCCCCCATGATGTCATCGGCCCGGAAGAGGATCTCAATGCCGGAGAGCCCCTCGATGGACTCGCCTATACAGCGCTCGGCGTTGACCGCCACAACGACATCGGCACCGAGGCCGCGGGCCGCCCTGACGGGCACCATGGATACCACCCCGCCGTCCACCAGGAGGCGACCGCCCCATCGCACGGCCTCCACCACCCCCGGATAGGTGCAACTCGCATAGACCGCCTGCAGCAGGGAACCCCGACGGATCACAACCTCTTCCCCTGTCTCCAGGTCTGTGGCCACAGCGGCGAAGGGAAGCTGCAGCTCCTCTATCCGCATGTCCGGGATGAAGAAGCCTAGGCTCTCCATGAAACGATCCTTGGAGATCAGGTGAGGCCTGGACAGGGCGAGGGTGAGGATGAACTCCTTCTTGATGAAGGAGGCGATGCGGGTCAGGATACCGAACCTCGTCTCGGCCGATGTCTCAGCCATGAAATTGAAGCGTGCCTTGCGGAAGGCCTCGCTCTCCAGGTACTCCCGGAGGCGCCGCTCTATGGCCGTTGCGCTTCGGCCGGCAGCGTACATCGCACCGACCAAGGCCCCGATACTCGTGCCTGCCACGCAGTGAATGGGGATCCCCTCCCTCTCCAGGACCCTAAGGACCCCGATGTGAATCCCACCCCTGGTCCCACCTCCCCCCAGGGCTAGGCCGAGACGGGGCTGAGTTCCTCTCCTCCGCAGAGCCATAGTGTTATCCACCTCTGCCTTCCCAGCGCAGGCAACGAGGCACCTCGCCTCGGGCCGAGGCTAAGCATATCCAAATCGCGGATGGGGATCAACGAAAAACGCCTCGATTTGCAATCGCCTTCGCTCGATGGTATACGGAGGGTCGGGCCGCTCTTTGTCACCGGGAAAGGGTGAGGTGCTTAGGCCCCCCAAGCGGGCTGGGACAGACACTGTGCGTTTGACGCCGGGGGTGATCTTGGAAAGCAAGGACCTGATAGTGATCGGTGGTGGGCCAGCTGGGTATGTGGCGGCCATACGCGCATCTCAGTTGGGGGCAAGGGTGTTGCTCGTGGAAAGGGGGGAACTCGGAGGCACGTGCCTCCACCGGGGCTGCGTGCCGACCAAGGGCCTGCTTCGGGCAGTCGAAGTCCTCGACACAGTCCGCAAGGGCAGGCGTTACGGCATAGACACAGGGGAGGTGGAAGCCGATTTCCCTCGGATGAGACAGTACAAGGACCAGGTCGTGAGGACCGTGCTCTTGGGGATTCAAGGCCTGATGAGGGATCATTCCATAGAGGTAGTCAAGGGGGTGGGTAGGCTGCAATCCCCAAGCGAGACGGAGGTGGAGACCGAGGGCGGGAGATCCCTGTTCCGGGCGAGCAGGGTCATCCTCGCCACCGGTTCCTCCTGGGCCCTCCCCCCCATTGCGGGGATACAGGGGCCCAGGAGGGTCGGGGCCGAGGAGCTCTTCTCCCTGGATGAGATCCCGAGGAGCCTCGCCATCATAGGGGGTGGCCCAAGCGGGGTGGAGATCTCTGCAATCTTCGCGGCCCTCGGCACCAAGGTGCTGCTCGTAGAGATCCTTCCGCATCTCCTGCCCAACGAGGACGAGGACGTCGCAGGGGCCGTGGGCCGATCCTTGAAAAGGGCCGGGGTAGAGATACTCACACGCACATTCGTGGAGGCGATAGAGGACGACCCTGAGGGCCACCTCGTGCTCATCCTCAGAGGGGAGGGTGGGGAGATCCGGAAGGCCGTCCAAATGGTGGCAGTGGCCGCTGGGAGGAGGCCCAACTCCCAGGGCCTGGGCCTGGAAGAACTGGGGATGAAAACGGACAAAGGAAAGATCCTCACCAACGAGAGGATGGAGACCAACATTCCAGGGATCTACGCGGCGGGAGACGTTGTCGGCAGGGTCATGCTGGCCCATGTGGCCTCCAGGGAGGGGGAGGTGGCCGCTGAAAATGCCTTGGGGATGAGATCGAGGATGGATTACTCGGTGGTGCCGCGATGCGTTTACGCGAGGCCCGAGGTGGGCAGCGTGGGCATGACCCAGAGGGAGGCAGTGGAGAAAGGGCTTCAGGTCAAGGTGGGCCGGTTCCCCATGGCGGCCAACAGCAAGGCCCTCATACTCGGGGAACGGGACGGGCTGGTGAAGGTGGTGGCCGAGGGGGAGTCAGGCCGGATCTTGGGGATCCACATCGCTGCCCCTCACGCAACCGAGTTCGTTGCGGAGGCCGCGGCGCTCCTTCAGATGAAGGCGACCCTGGACCATGTTGCCTCCATGATCCACGCCCACCCCACGCTTCACGAGGCCATAAGGGAGGCCGCACTCAATGCCCAGGGGAGGTCCCTGCACGCCGCCAAGTCCCTATGAGCCGGTCTGCGCGAGGCCCTGTGTCCCTGTCCTCGACCTCGAGGTCGACCACCACCCATCATCTCTATCCCCTTCGGGGTTCGCCTCTAGCAGGGATCCGCGAAGATGATGGATCACAGCGCTTCGGCCCCGGGGCAAACATGGATGCAGGGTCCGTGGCGTGATTGGCGAACCGGCCAGAGCCGGTTATACTCCAAGAAAAGGGTGTATTTCACTCAGCGCGTGGTCAAGTCATGACGAGATGCAAGTTTCATCCAGAGCGCGAAGCGGTAGCCCTGTGCGAGAAGTTCGAGGTGGGGTACTGCCAGATATGCTGCGAGGATCCCTCCTTGCCCGAGGGCTGCGCCTGCTCCAGCCCCACTCAGCATTGTCGTTTCCGCCCACAGTGCATCGTCTGGGAACGCTCCAAGGAGAGAAGAAGGCGGCAACGTGACGGCCTTCAGGGCCAGTAGCCAAGGCCTTGGTGCCATTCGTGCGGGCCGAGGAGCTCCCGAGGCCAAGGGCGGCCTAGTCACTGCTGCATGAGGATCCCATGTCGCCCTTCAGGGGGTATGGATTATCGCGTGCCACGGGTCTATAATGCTAGTTGTCTGATCTAGAGGAAAGACCCTCGGGACGGCTGCCCATGCTGAAGCCAATGCAGATTTGTGAAGGGAGGATCACAGAGGGCGCTCACCGGCAGTGCCAAATCCTGGTCTATGTGAACCCTGACGAGGCCGAGCGAAGGTACCTGGTAGAGGATCTGGGTATCGATGAGCACACCTTGAACTCGGCCCTTGACCCGGATGAGCTGGCACGCATGGAGTTCGAGCCGAATCACCTGGCATTGATCATAAAGCGCCCCAAGAGCTACTCCTCTGTGGACAACTTCCAGTTCAAGGTGGGCTCCATCGGTCTCTTTCTCTTCACCGACAGACTCGTCATCGTCCTGGCCGAGGACATCCCCTTGTTCGAGGGCAGGCAGTTCATCAAGGTCAACTCCCTGCAGGATGTCGTCCTGAAACTGATCTACAGGTCCATCTTTCACTTCGAAGAGCACCTGAAGGTGATCAATGCCTGCAGCGAGCAGATCGAGGGGGAGATCAGCAAGGCTATGGAGAACAGACACCTGCTGAATCTGTTCACCCTCGAGAAGTGCCTGGTCTATTACCTCAACGCCATAAGCTCCAACAGCCGAGTCATAGAGAAGCTGAGGGTCAACGCGGAGAGGATCGGCCTCACCCCCGAGAACCTCGAGCTGCTGGACGACGTGGCCATCGAGAACAGGCAGTGTCGCGAGCAGGCCGAGATCTACTCCCAGGTCCTTGCCGGCCTGATGGACGCACGGGCCTCGGTGGTGGGAAACAACCTGAACGTCCTGATGAAGAGGCTCAACATCGTGATGATCGCCCTGATGCTCCCCACCCTTTGGTTCAGCCTCTTCTCCATGAACGTCCCCATACCTTTTCAGCACTCCGCATTCGCCTTCTGGCTCATCGTGGTGACCAGCGTCATGCTGGTCGGCCTCCTCTTGGGGCTCTTGTGGAGATCCAAGAGGTGGTGAGGTCCTTTTTTTCCCGCTCCAGCCGCCAAGGGATTCAGGGTCTCTCCATGGCCAACCGGCAGCGATTCAGGATGGAGAGGACCTCGAAGGGCTCCTCGATGAACCCAAAGGTAGGCACGCCCCTTGGTTCCAAGAAGTCCTTGGCCTCCTCCATGCAACCCTTGTCCCCGCTGAAGGAGACGTATATCGGTTTTCCAGTGTACCTCCTGGCCAGTCCCACTATGAAATCCAGAGGTGGGACCCCCGTCGCCTGGGTCAGCAAGAGTATGGGGATCACGGCATCGACATTGGGGTCCCTGAGCACAGCCTCCATGGCCTCGCGGTACGCGTACTCGATGCCATGCTGATATGCGGCGGGCCATATGTCCACTGGGTTGCGCATGTTTATGTACGAAGGGCTGATCTCTTGTAGGCGCTTCCTTGTGGCCTCTTCCACCTGTGGCACCTCCAATCCCCACCTCTCCCTGCATAGGTCGGTGAGGACCACCAGCATGGCCCCAGAGGGAGCAAGGAAGCTCACCCTGTTCCCCTTGGGGATGGGCATGGACGCCAGGGCCTTGGCTGCCAGGATGAGATGAGAGTAGTCGTGGATGCGCACGATCCCCGCCTGTCTCAGGGCCCCGTCCGTTACCCTGTCGTCTGAGGCCATGGCCGCGGTGTGGGCTCTAGCCGCTTGGGCCCCCTCGGTGGAAGAGCCGCCCTTGAGGAGGATCACCGGTTTGATACTGGTCACCTCTTTGGCGATCTCCAGGAAGAGTCTCGGCCTCTTGAAGCCTTCGAGATAGACGAAGACGGCCCTGGTCTCGGGATCACTGGCGCAGTACCGCAGCACGTCGCATTCGTCCAAGTCCACCTTGTTGCCTAGCCCCACGAAGCGTGCCACCCCGAAGTGCTCGGCAGTAATGATGTAGCGCATGGTATGGGTGGCGAAGTTCCCGGTCTGGGCTATGTAGGAGATGGGGCCCTTGGGGACCTTCCCCAAAGGGAAGAAACTCGACGTGAAGTTGCACGGGGTGGAGGTATGTCCAGAGGTGTTGGGACCGATTACCCGCACGCCGGTCTCGGCAATGACCTCCATGAGTTCCTTCTGGAGGGCATCCCCCACATGGTCCACCTCGGAGAACCCCCCTGCTGCCAGCACTATGGCCTTGATACCCTTGGAGGCGCATTCCCTGATGGCACGGGGGTTTTCCTTGGCAGGGAGGATGATGATGGCCAGGTCTATGCCCTCTGGAAGCTCCTGGATGGAGCTGCAGACCTTGAGGCCCAGTATCTCCCCTCCCCTCGGGTTGACCAGGTAGAGATCCCCCTTGTATTCATTGGCCAGTATGTTCCGAATGACGTCGTTTCCTGGCTTATGGGGGGTCGCCGAGGCCCCGACAACAACCACGCTCTTGGGTTCGAAGAACTTGCTCAGGTCCTGGCTCAAGCTCCTGCTCCGTACTGGTGCGGTCGCCCTCGGGAACCGCTCGGCATCCGCCTGCAGGCGCAACCAGGGGAGGACCTCAGGGAATCATCTCTCGCACAGTTCGAGGAGGACCCCGTGGGTCTCCCTTGGGTGGATGAACGCGATACGCGCCCCTCCCGCACCTATTCGAGGCCTCTCGTCGATCAGGCGGACGCCCTTTTCCTTCAGTTCCTTGAGGGCCGCCTCAAGGTCGTCTACGCGAAGGGCGATGTGCTGGACTCCCTCTCCCCGTGACTCTATGAACTTGGCCACAGGGCCGTCCGGCTTGGTGGATTCGAGGATCTCCAGTTCCCCCTCGCTGAGGGGCAGAAACGCCACACGCACAGCCTGGTCCTCTATGGTCTCGAACCCAGTGGCATCCATCCCCAGCTTTTCCGTGAAGAAGCTCAGGGCCGACTCCATGTCTTTGGCGGCGATCCCTATGTGATCTATGTGCAGTATCTTCATGGTCCTCTCCCTCACTCGGCCTCAAGGTGGCCCCCCTGAGGGGGGCACGGATACAAAACCCTCCTGCCAGGGGGGACTTTGATCGCCCTGCTCGGTTCGTCGTCAGCAGTTCGTTTTCCGGTGCGACCGGCGACTTACCGGCGGCAGGTCATCCCCTCCTGGGTGCATGCTCCTCGATATACTTCACGATATCACTGGTGAATGTGCCAGGACCGAACAACTCCGAGATACCGGAATCCTTGAGGGCGGGGATGTCCTCCTCCGGGATGATCCCTCCTCCCAACACGAGGATCTCCTCTCCCCCCTTTTCCCTGAGAAGTGATGTTATACGCGGGAACAGGTAGTCATGAGCGCCAGAGAGGCTGCTCAGGCAAAGGACATCCACGTCCTCTTGTATGGCCGCATTCACCACCTGCTCTGGGGTCTGTCTGATCCCGGTGTATATGACCTCCATGCCAGCGTCCCTCAACGCCCTGGCGAGGACCTTGGCCCCTCGATCGTGTCCGTCCAGGCCTGGTTTGGCAACCAGGACCCTGATCTTCCTGCCGCTCCCCATGAACAGATCCTCCTCAGAATGTCACAGATGCCTGGTATTCCCCGAACACCTCCCTGAGCACATCGCAGATCTCCCCGAGGGTGCTCTGGGCCAGAACGCACTCAAGGATGACGGGCATGAGGTTATCCGTGCCTTGGGCTGCCTTCCGAAGCGCGTCCAGCTGGCGCTGCACCTGCCCAGCATCCCTCTCGGCGCGTATCTCCCGGAGCCTCGCGGTCTGCCTTTCCCGAACGGCCGGGTCTACCCTGAGCAGACCAGTCAGCGGGACCTCCTCTGTCTGGAACTTGTTTATGCCGACGATCACACGGTCTCCCGACTCGATCTGTTTCTGATATTGATATGCCGCATCCTGGATCTCGCGCTGAATGAACCCCTGTTCTATTGCCTTCGGCGACCCCCCCATCTCGTCGATCTTGCGGATATACTCCATAGCGCGTTCTTCTATCTCTTGGGTGAGGGCCTCGATATAGTAGGAGCCCCCCAAAGGGTCCACGGTATCGGCCACACCGGTCTCGTATGCGATGAGCTGTTGGGTCCTAAGGGCGATTTGCACCGCCTCCTCCGTGGGAAGGGCGTAAGCCTCGTCCATGGAGTTGGTGTGGAGGGACTGGGTCCCGCCCAGGACCGCTGATAGGGCCTGGAAGGCGACCCGGATGATGTTGTTCTTGGGCTGCTGGGCCGTGAGCGTGCAGCCAGCGGTCTGGGTGTGGAATCGAAGCATCCAGGATCTGGGGTTCTTGGCCTTGAAACGTTCGCGCATGATCCTGGCCCAGAGGCGACGCGCGGCCCTGAACTTGGCCACCTCCTCGAGGAAATCGAGGTGGCAGCAAAAGAAGAAGGCCAGCCTGGGTCCGAAGGTGTCCACATCCAGCCCGGCCTTGAGTCCAGCCTCCACGTAAGCGATGCCGTTGGCCAGTGTGAAGGCCACCTCCTGCACGGCGGTGCAGCCCGCCTCTCGCATGTGGTACCCACTGATGCTGATGGTGTTCCAGTTGGGGACCTCTTTGGAGCAAAAGGCGAAGATGTCGGTTATGATACGCATGGAGGGCCCTGGCGGGAAGATATAGGTCCCACGCGAGGTGTACTCCTTGAGGATGTCGTTCTGGATGGTCCCATTGATCCGGTCTCCTGAGACGCCCTGCTCCTGGGCCACGGCGATATACATGGCCAGGAGTATCGCCGCAGGGGCGTTTATGGTCATGGACGTGCTCACCTTGTCCAGAGGGATCCCATCGAACAGGATCCGCATGTCATGCAAGGAGTCCACGGCCACTCCCACCTTCCCCACCTCAGCATAGGCCTCTGGGTGGTCCGAGTCGTATCCGATCTGTGTGGGGAGGTCGAATGCCACGCTCAGCCCCGTTTGGCCATGCTCCAGGAGGTACCTGTAGCGGCGGTTGGTGTCCTCGGCAGTGCCGAAGCCTGCATACTGCCGCATGGTCCAAAGCTGTCCCCTGTACATGGTGGGCTGAACCCCCCTGGTGAACGGGTACTCCCCTGGGAGGCCCAGATCCTGCTCGTAGTCCAAGGACTCAACATGGGAAGGGAGATAGACCCTCTCCACCGGGATGCCGGATACGGTGAGGAAATCCGCCTTCCTCTCCGGTCGCTTGGCAAGGATAGGGCTCAGCTTTTCTGCCCAGGCCCCGTAGGCCTTCCTGATCCTTTCCAGTGCACTCTTGTCGAACATGGCCGTCACCTCGAGATAGATGCATGGTGGAGCATACACGATGCACGATCCACTATGCAGGGGACAAAGCTGGAGGGGCCCCGAGCCCCAATGCGCTTGGAATCCCGTGTCGTGAAATCATGGATCCTGCATCGTGCATCCCTCAGAGGGGTATGTTACCGTGCTTCCTCCTGGGGCGCAGGTCCTCCTTGTCCTTGAGCAGCTCCAGGGCCTTGATGACCTTCAAGCGGGTGTCCCTTGGCTCTATGATCTCGTCGATATAACCGAGGGAGGCGGCCCTGTAAGGGGTGGCTATGGTCTCCCTGTAGTTCTGGACCAGTCGCTCCCTCTCCTTCTCCTTGTCCTCGGCGTTCTGGATCTCACGGCGGAAGATGATGTTGACCGCCCCCTCGGGCCCCATCACCGCGATCTCAGCCGTGGGGTAGGCGAAGTTGATGTCCCCCCTGAGGTGCTTGCTGGACATGACGTCGTAAGCCCCACCGTAGGCTTTTCTCGTTATCACTGTGATCTTGGGAACGGTGGCCTCCGCGTACGCGAAGATGATCTTCGCACCATGTTTTATGATGCCCTTTTCCTCCTGCTCTATGGCCGGGAGGAAACCAGGCACGTCCACGAAGGTCAGAAGGGGTATGTTGAAACAGTCGCAGGTGCGGACGAAACGCGAGCACTTGAGGGAGGCGTCCACGTCTATGCAACCCGCCAGATGAAGTGGCTGGTTCGCCACTACGCCCACGGCCTGGCCTTTGAGCCTCGCGAATCCCACCACCATATTCCGCGCGTAATCCTGGTGCACCTCGAAGAAGTATCCGTTGTCCACCACGGCCCTTATGACCTTCTTTATGTCATAAGGCTTCTTTGGGTTTGCAGGCACCATCTCCTGAAGGGCCTCCTCCCTCCGGGTCGGATCATCATCGCAAGGCACACAAGGGGGCTTCTCTCGGTAGTTCTGAGGGAGAAAGGTCACGAGTTCCCTGATCATCTGAAGACAGGCCTCGTCGTTGGGTGCCACAAAGTGCGCGACCCCGCTCCTCTGGGAGTGGACCTTGGCCCCACCCAGCTCCTCGCTGGTCACCTCCCTGTGGGTCACCGCCTTCAAGACCTCTGGTCCTGTGATGTGCAGATAACTGGTCTTGTCCACCATGAATATGAAATCGGTCAGGGCAGGGGAATACACTGCCCCCCCTGCGCAAGGTCCCATAATGGCGGATATCTGAGGTATCACCCCGGAGGAGAGCACGTTCCGCAAGAAGATCTCCCCGTAGCTGGCGAGGCTGACCACCCCCTCCTGGATGCGGGCCCCCCCGGAGTCGTTCAGGCCGATTACAGGACAGCCTGACTTGACCGCCAGGTCCATGATCTTGCAGACCTTCTCGCCGAAGGGACCGCTCAGGGAGCCTCCGAACACGGTGAAGTCCTGGGAGAAGACGAACATGGGCCTGCCGTGGATGCGACCATAGCCAGTGACCACCCCATCGCCCAGGATGCGTTTCTTATCCATATCGAACTCGTAGCAGCGATGGACGACGAATTTATCGAACTCCTCGAAGGTGCCTGGGTCCAGGAGCCTCTCTATCCTCTCCCTGGCCGTGAGCTTGCCCTTGGCGTGCTGGGCCTCGATCCGGTCCAACCCCCCGCCCAGTTCCGCCTCGGCGTTCATGGCCCTGAGCTTCTCCAAGTGCTCCTTTAGCTCCATGGATTCTCCTCCTCCCTGTCGAGAAACGCCCTGCGCCCTTGGCACACAAAATTAGTGCGTAGATCAGGCGCCGTACGCGCCGCGGTTGAATACAGCACGCCGACCTCCTTTGAGACGAGCCATCCCTAAGGCGTGGGGCCCAAGGCCCCTGCCATGGCCTCTGCCACGCCAGCCGGCGTCCGGGCCACTGTGACGCCCGCCTCTTCCAGCGCCTTGCACTTCTCGGCGGCCGTCCCCTGACCGCCTGAGATTATCGCCCCTGCATGGCCCATGCGCCGGCCTGGTGGCGCAGTCTGGCCGGCGACGAAGGCCACCACCGGTTTTGGGAAGCCCCCTTTGATGAAAGAGGCCGCTTCCTCCTCTGCTGTGCCGCCGATCTCCCCTATCATGACAACGCCTCGGGTCTCCGGGTCATCGGCGAAGAGCCTGAGGAGGTCCACGAATGTGGACCCGACTATGGGGTCACCCCCTATGCCGATACAGGTGGACTGCCCGATCCCCTTTCGGGTCAGCTGATCCACCACCTCGTACGTGAGGGTACCGCTCCTGGATATGACCCCCACCGGACCTGAGAGGTGGATGGGGCCAGGCATGATCCCGACCTTGCATCGGCCAGGGGCTATGACCCCCGGGCAATTGGGTCCGATGAGTCGCGATCCGGACGCCTTGACGGCCTCCTTCGCCGCGATCATATCCCTCACAGGGATCCCCTCTGTGATGCAGACGATCAGCCCGACCCCCTCGCTGGCCGCCTCCATGATGGCATCGGCCGCAAAGGCCGCAGGGACGAAGATCAAGGAGGTATTCGCCCCTGTGGCACGGACAGCCTCCCCCACCGTGTCGAAGACGGGGATCCCCTCGAAGCTGCTGCCCCCTTTCCCGGGGGTCACCCCGGCCACGATCTTGGTGCCGTAGTTCAGGCACTGCCTCGCGTGGAACCCTCCTTCCCTTCCGGTTATGCCCTGGACCAGCACGCGGGTCCTTTCGTCCACGAGGATCGCCATCACAGCCTCCCCAGCTCCACGACCTTTTGGGCGGCCTCCTGCATGCCCTCGGCCACCGTAAACGGGATGCCCGAAGACCTCAGGATCCCCCTTCCCTCCTCGACGTTGGTCCCCTGCAGCCGCACCACCATCGGGACCCGGACATCCATCTTGGAGGCCGCGCCTACGACCCCCCTGGCGATGACATCACAGCGCATGATCCCTCCGAATATGTTGATGAGCACGGCCTTCACCTTGGGATCGGAGAGCAGGATCTGGAAGGCCCTGGAGACCGCCTCCTCGTTGGCGCCCATCCCCACGCCACAGCAGCCCAACGCA
>FWPV01008555.1_pt1 | contig 17819 bp, 14 predicted proteins | sample 2228371 | NCBI WGS metagenome assembly FWPV01 (sample SAMEA103939776, study PRJEB20133) | metagenome | reverse complement strand
AGCCACGACGCGCTGGCTGTGGGCGTTGTTCGCGCTCACCGGTGCCGCCCTGACGGCCGCCAGCCTCTTTCTGACGCACGGCGTGGGGTTGCGTCCGTGCCATCTGTGCATTTTCCAGCGCCTGATGTTTCTGCTGTGGGTGCCGCTGGGACTGTGGGCATGGCGCTACCCCCACTGGCCCGCGGTGCTTTTGCCCGCGCTGGGTATCGAAGCCGTATCGCTCGCGGGTGCGGCAGTGGCGTGGCAACAAATCCAACTGCAACGGCATCCCCCCACCGATCCTTTGGCCTGCACCGGGGCAGAACTTGGCCTCATCGAGCGGTTCGTCGAGTGGCTGGCGGACTTGTCCCCGTGGTGGTTTATGCCCACTGGCTTATGTTCGGACCTCGCACTGGTGGTATTGGGTGGATCGCTGGCGCAATGGGCGTTTGTCGCCTTTGCGCTGGGGGTGGCAGCGTCCAGCCTTGGAATCGTCCTCACCCGACGCGCATTGCCCTAGCCCCTCTCTTTAGGTGATATCTTTACTGAGCTCGCCCTTGTGGCACCGTAAATCGGGGATACAATCGCGCTTTGAGCTGCCTGCCGCTGGAGTACCCCGATGATCCTGGCTTTCGTGGTTGCCTACCTGCTCGTCTCGATCGCCATCGGCTTGTGGGCGGCGACGCGCGTCCACAACGCCCGCGATTACATCGTCGCCGGACGAAACTTGCCGTTCATGGTGGTGCTGGCGATGGTCTTTGCCACCTGGTTCGGTTCCGAGACGGTGCTGGGGATCTCGGCGACTTTTCTCGAAGAAGGACTGCTGGGACTGGCTTCGGACCCCTTCGGCGCTGCTGCCTGTCTCGTGCTTTTCGGCTTGATCTTCGCTCGGCCGCTCTATCGCATGAACCTTCTGACCCTGGGCGACTTTTTCCGTCAGCGCTACAACCAGACGATCGAGATGGTGCTGTCGGTGTGTATCGTGATTTCCTATCTCGGTTGGGTGGGCGCTCAGTTCGCCGCGCTGGGACTGGTGTTCGATATCCTTTCGGGCGGCGCCATCAGTTCGAGCTGGGGCATTGTCATCGGCGCCACGGCGGTGTTGATCTATACCGTTTTCGGCGGCATGTGGTCGGTCGCCTGGACCACTTTCGTGCAAATGATCCTGATTGTCATCGGGTTGTTGATCGTCGCGGGATATGCGAGCAACTTGGCAGGCGGCGTCGCGCCGGTACTGGCCCACGCCAGCGAAGCAGGCAAGCTCGTCTGGTTCCCGCCGCTGTCCGAACCGTGGGAAATCCTCGGGTGGCTGGCGGCGTTTGCGACGATGGCGCTGGGGTCCATACCGCAACAGGACGTCTTCCAGCGCGTCAACAGCTCCAAAAACGAGTTCATCGCCGTCTGGGGCACGGTCGCGGGCGGCCTGGCATATTTCTTTTTTGCCGCGGTGCCGCTGTTCATCGCCTATACGGCATTTCTTGTCGAGCCAGAAACCACGCAGCAATTGCTGGCTGAGGATGCGCAACGTATTTTGCCGCAGCTGGTGATCACGCACATGCCGTTGTGGCTTCAGGTCGTGTTTTTCGGCGCATTGTTGTCGGTCATCATGAGTACCGCCAGCGGTACGCTGCTCGCCCCCTCGGTGACTTTTACCGAAAACGTCCTCAAAAGCGCTTGGCCTGGCATGAGCGACCGTCAATTGCTCGTCGCGACTCGCTTCACCGTCGTTGGTTTTTGCGCTTTGGTCACGATTTACGCGCTGTCCTCGAACGCCACCATCCACAAAATGGTGGAAAACGCCTATCGCGTCACTTTGGCCGGCGCGTTCGTGCCGCTGGTGTTTGGACTGTTTTGGCGACGTGCCACATCGTTTGGTGCCACTCTGGCCGTTGTCTTCGGCATCGGCGTATGGTTGTTCGGTGAATTCGTGTTACCCGAAACCATCCTGCCGCCACAGGTACTCGGCATGCTCGCTGCCTTAGTAGCGATGATTATGGGTAGCCTGTTCGGCCCCCCGGACTACCGCGGTGGCGAGCCGGCAAAGCAGGATCACCCCGCTCGGCATCTCGTCGCCGCGGCGACCCATCACCCGCGGCGGTAAGCCGATGCGTCCCGCAGTGGCCGAAATCCATCTGCCGGCGCTGGTCGCCAATTACCGCGCCCTGTCGGCGTTAGCCGCTCCCGCACGCGTGCTTGCGGTGGTCAAAGCCGACGCGTATGGTCACGGCGCGGCGGCGTGCGCGCTGGCGTTGCAACGCGCCGGCGCTGCCGCCTTTGGTGTCGCGGCGATCGAAGAAGCCTTGGAGCTGCGCGCCGCTGGTGTGCGCGCGCCGATCGTGCTGCTCGAAGGGGTGTTCGAACCCGGTGAGTACCCGATCGTCGCGAAAGAAGGCTTCTGGCCGGTCCTGCATCATGAAGCGCAGCTTTGCTGGTTGGAAGAACACGGACGGCGTGGCCAGCCGTTACCCGCCGCGATCTGGGTCAAAATCGATACCGGGATGCACCGGCTGGGTTTTGCGCCTCAGGAGGTCCCGCGCCTGTTTGCGCGTCTTACCGCCTTGGGCACCTCACCGCCAGCGCTGGTGTGGATGACGCATCTGGCGTGCGCTGATGAACCGGGTAACGCGCACACCGAAGCGCAACTGCAATGTTTTGACGCAGCGTTGGCGGCGTTGCCCAACGCTCACTCTCCGACCGTCAGCCTCGCCAACTCCGCCGCGCTGCTTGCTTGGCCGGCCACCCGGCGCGGCTGGGTGCGACCGGGGCTGGCGCTTTATGGGGCCAATCCGCTCGTTGCTGCCGCGGCTCCTACCCGGCCGTTCTTGACGGATACCGCGCCCACCGACGGCAGCGCAGCGGGCAATACGAAGGGCAGAACTGGAGCGCCGCAAAGTTTCAGCACTTCTGCGCAACTACGCCGCCTGCAGCCGGTGATGAGCTTACGTTCGGCGCTCCTTGCCACGCGCTGGATCGACGCGGGCGAAACCGTCGGTTACGGCGCGACGTTCGTCGCTGCCCGCCGCAGCCGCATCGGCATCATCGCGCTGGGCTATGCCGATGGGTATCCGCGCGAAGTGCCAAACGGCACGCCGGTGTGGGTGGGCGGCTGGCGCGTACCACTGGCTGGCCGCGTGTCGATGGACATGCTCGCCGTGGATCTCACGGACGCGCCGGAAAACGCCACCGGCGTAGGCGCGCCGGTGGAGCTGTGGGGGGAGCACGTGGCGGTGGAGGAAGTCGCTGCCGCTGCCGGTACGATTCCCTATACGCTGCTGACTGCCGTGCACCGCGTGCGGCGCAAAGTCATAATCGCGAACGAGATTACACCTTGAAACGTTTTGCCCGCTCCAACAGGGCATGCGCCACCGTCTTGAGCTGCTCGGCTTGTTGCAGCACACCGCGGCTTGCTGTAACGTCCTCTTGTGCTTGTTGCGCGACTCGAGACAACTCTTCTGCCAACTGCTGCGCTTTGCTGGCTTTTTGCGACAGCTGACCGTCCACTTCGGCCACCTCCTCGCTTTGGCCCTGCGCGCGCGCCTCGATGTTGGCGATGACTGCCCTGGCTTCTTGCGCTCGTTCGGCGCCCAAACGAACTTGCGTCACGCCTTCTTCCATCACGCCGACCGCATCCGTGGTCGCCGTTTGGATCTTCTCGATCATCGCCGAGATCTCAACGGTCGCCGCACCGGTACGCTCGGCGAGTTTGCGCACTTCGTCGGCGACCACCGCAAAGCCGCGGCCGGCTTCTCCAGCTCGCGCCGCTTCGATCGCCGCGTTCAAGGCCAACAAATTGGTTTGATCGGCGATTTCTCGGATCGTCGAGACGATGACCGAAATCTGCCGCGAATAGTTTTCCAGTGAACCGATCCGCTCGGCGGATTGTTCCACGAGTTGCGCGATGCGATTCATTTCGTCAATCGCCTGCGCCACCGTACGAGTGCCTGCTCGGGCTTCCAAGGCATTTTCCTGCGCACGCTGCGCCACCGAACGCACCCGTTGTGCCAGCGCTTCGAAATCCGTTACGAACGCTTTGATCTCCTCGGCAATCCGTTGGGACTGACCCGCCCCTGTCGCGATCTGAGCTCCGACATGGCGCAACGTCGCATCGATCTCGTCGGCGCCGCGCTCCACGTTCATCGCTTGCGCTTGCACTTCTCGGATCAATCCGGCCAGCCGCTCTTGCATCTCGGCAAACGCTCGCGCCAATCGGGCAATTTCGTCGTTTCCGTCGGCCACCACTCGTGAAGACAGATCGCCATCGGCCATCCGCTGAGCGGCGGCAACCATTGCTGGCAAACGAGACAAGGCGCGCCGCAGCAGCCAGAGAATCAAGGCAGCGAGCACGAGCGAAATCGCGATCGTCGCCGCAGCGGTCTGGACGATGCTGCGCGTCAGACTCTCGGTCAGCTCGTCATAAAAGGTACCAACAGCGACGGTCCAACCCCAAGTGTCGAAGGTTCGAAACGCCACGATCTTTTCTTTGGGTTTTTCACCTTCTTTCGGCGGCCAAAAGTAAACCGTGATGCCGTTGCGCTGCTGCAGCATTTCTTCAACATACGCCCTGCCGGTAACAGGATCTTTGAATTGCTTGACATTTTTTCCTGCCAAGGAAGGGTGCACTACTACAACACCCTGCCGATCCAGCACATAGGGATACCCGCTTTTCCCGATGATCATTTGCCCCAGACGCGCGCCAAACTGTTCGAGCTGACCTTGCATGGACAAGCCGATGAACCAGACGCCGACCACGCGGTTTTGCGCATCACGCATGGGGTGATAGGCCGTCATGTAATAGCGCCCGAACAACTGCGCCATGCCCACATACGACTCACCCGCCAGCAAACGCGCGTAGGCAGGATGCTGTCGATCAAGCTTGGTCAGAAAAGCGCGCTTGCCGTTTTGGTCCTTGAGCGATGTAGCAATGCGCAGAAAATCATCGCCGACGCGAACGAAGATCGTTGCCACCCCTCCAGTCATCTGGTGAAATGCATCGACCTCGATAAAGCGCTCATTGACCGGTATGCCGCCGATGGACAGCTCCGGTGCGGTCACTTTCTCAGGCCCCATCTCGACCATCACCTCCGTGTTGAGTTCAGCGCGGGTACCGAAAGGGAATAACCCCTGAAAGGTAAGAAGGAGTTTTTCGACCGCTTCGGCCGCGGCCAGATGCATGCCTTCCAAACCGAGCACCAACGCCTCGGCGCGATCGGCAAGTTCGCGCTCGATGCTCGCTTGCAAGCGACGGGATTCGACTTGCCAAGCGATCGCGATTGCGGCCATCGTGGTTACCACCACCACCAAAAACGTCATCATGACAATGCGCCGAAGGATGCTGCTGTTCATCGAAAAGCTCCTTGCTGGGGTCCGTCAAAATCAAAAGCTTGTTTGAAATTTGCGATAGGATAGTTTACGGCAAGAGTACAAAAAACTTTAGCGTCTCGCCGCACGACGCGCTATCATAGCGTCATGAACCGCTACCTGCGTTTTGTCCTGCGCTGGCGACGTCGGTTTGCCGAGCGCTTTCACGCCACGCACGGCTGGGAGGTGGCGGGCGGTCTGGCGTTCGAGACGCTTCTGGCGATCGTGCCGCTCGCGACCGTCACGGTGATCCTGTTTCGCCATTTCCCGGCGTTCCAGGAATTGGGCGAGGCGCTGCGGGAGTTTCTCGTCGCCAACCTGTTGCCGGAAGCCTACGCGGCGATCGTGGCGCAGTACGCCGAGAGTTTCTCGCAAAACGCCGCGCAGCTTACCGCGCTCGGGGTGGGCGGGCTGATCCTGGCGGCAGTGCTGCTTCTCACCACCATCGAAAACGTCTTTAACCGCGTCTGGGGGGTAGAACGTGGGCGCGGCTGGGTGCGGCGGCTGACGCTGTATTGGTTCTTCCTCACCGCCGGTCCAATCCTCATTGGCGGCAGCATCGTCGCGGCAAGAACCTTGGCCCAAGAAGCCACTGTGCTGGCGATCGAAGCGGCGCATCTGGATGTCGAAGCCACGGCATCTTTTACCGAGAGCGCTCTGGCGTTTGCGGTACCACTGTTTTTGCTGTGGTGTTTTTTCGCGTTTTTGTACTACGCCGTGCCGCACCATCCCGTGCGCTGGCGTACCGCCGCCGCCAGCGCCCTTGGCGTTTCGCTCGTATTGCTGTTGTTGCAAAAAGCCTTCAATGCCTTCGCAAGTGCCATTCCCACTTACACGCTCGTCTATGGGGCCTTTGCGGCGCTGGTGCTGTTTTTACTGTGGCTGTATGCGTTGTGGCTGGTGATCCTGGCCGGTGCCATCGCTGGTGCCGCCTTCGAAGAAGCGAGCACGGAACTCGTTGGTATGCCGCGTTTTGCCGGCAACGAGGCACTCGCGGCCACCGCGATCCTCGAGCTCCTTTGGCAGGCACAAAACCAAGGTGGCACAGTAGGCGAAGAACGGTTGCGATGGGCCACTCGCTTGCCGCCGCACGAAACGGAAGCCCTATTGGCACAGATGCGGGCTTTGGGTTGGATCGAGCGCAGTGACGCTGGCGATTGGCTGGCGGCGATCGCGCCGACCGCCCTGACCCCCCAGGAGGTGCTGGCGCGGTTTGCGTTGGACACGACGGCGTGGCGACATCACGCCAGCACACCGCTCGCGGCCGCACTGGGGGAGGAACTCCAAGCCGCCTGCGCGCCGCTGGCCACCCCTTTTGCGGCGCGCTGGCCCAGCGCCACTGGCTCCGCCACCTCCTGCCGCCGCGTACCGCCAAGCCAGGCGCTGCCGCCAAGCTTCACGCCAGAGCTGCCCCGGTCAGCCATGGAAAGTGCCGGTCTCACCGCAGCGTCCGGACAAGCTTTCGCGCTAGAGCACGGTCATGCCCACAGCTCACACCTGCCGCCGACGGCTCTCGAACGCCCCAACCCAGCCCCTCCCCTCTGATTGCCCCCGCAAATCCCATCATGTGCCGCGTGCCATCGCCCGGTCACCCCTCCAATCCGATGCGCGGGGAACGCTTGTCGGCACTTCGCGACGGGGTTCGTCGCCGCGACGTTTGGGCGTGGGCGATGTACGACGTCGCCAACTCTGGCTATACCACGGTGGTGATCACCGCGGTGTTCAACGTCTATTTCGTCAGCGTCGTCGCCGGCGATGCCCCTTGGGCCACTTTTGCCTGGACGGCGGCGTTGAGCGTCTCTTATGCCTTGGTGTTTCTGACCGCTCCCGTCGTTGGCGCGTATGCCGATGCACGCGCCGCCAAAAAGCGCTTGTTGGTGTATTCCACCCTCGGCTGCGTCGTGACGACCGCGCTACTGTATTTCGCCGGCCCAGAAACCATTGCGCTGGGAATCGTTTGCCTCATTTTGTCGAACCTCTTTTACGCCACGGGAGAAAACCTCATCGCCGCGTTTTTGCCGGAACTTGCCGATCGCCATGGTGTGGGACGGGTCTCGGGCTGGGGGTGGGGGCTGGGGTATTTGGGCGGCATGCTCACGCTGGGATTGTGCCTGCTGTGGATTGATTGGGCGCAACGGCAAGGACACGATGCCAGCGACGAAGTTCCTGAGACGATGCTGATGACCGCAGGGGTGTTTTTGCTGGCGAGCCTGCCCACCTTGCTGATCTTGCCCGAACGCGCCCCAGCGTGGCATACGGAAAAGGGCATCGCGCAGCTGTGGCAGCAGGCCTGGCAAACGGTGATCGCCACGCTCAAAGAGGCGCGGGCGTTTCCCGACTTGTGGCGTTTTCTCAGCGCTGCGGTGTGCTATCAAGCCGGCGTCTACGTGGTCATCACGCTTGCGGCGGTCTATGCAGAACAAGCCCTCGGCATGAGCATGAACGCAATCATCATGCTCATTTTCGTGGTCAACATCGCTGCTGCCGCGGGCGCGCTGGGTTTTGGGCCGATACAGGATCGCTTGGGGCACGTGCGCGCGATCGTGGTACTGCTCCTCGGCTGGCTCATCGCGCTTGCGCTCGCCGCTTTGGCGCGCAGCAGCACCGCGTTTTGGGGCGCGGCCATGCTGGCGGGTTTATGTCTGGGTTCGATCCAATCCGCGACCCGCGCGTTTGTTGCCGTGCTCTCGCCACCGTCGCGACGCGGCGAGTTTTTTGGCTTCTGGGGACAAGCCACGAAGCTTTCGGCGGTGTTGGGACCGCTCGGCTACGGCGTCACCACTTGGGCAAGCGGCGGTAATCATCGCCTGGCCTTGTGGATCGCCAGCTTGTGGTTTATCGTCGGCCTCATTCTCATTTTGGGCGTGCGCGCCGATCGCGGACACCGTGCCGCGCTCCAGGCGGAGCGGCGTTGGTATCGAGCACACCGCGATCGTTCCTGAAGACGCCTCGGCTTTAGCGCCATCACCCGTTTCCCTCCCCACGCGTGGCAGTGGAACGTAATCGTGCCAAGATGCCTTTTCTTGGTGTGCAGCTGAGACGACTTGCGCGCTTTCCAGGTTGCAGTGCAACGCAAACGCGCTATGATGTCATTACCCTTCGCGTAAATTGCCCCATGCTTGCGTCCGGTACGACATGCGACGAGCTCCTGGCGCTGGTACGATTGCTCGCGGCGCAATTACAGCCGCAAAAGAAAGACCATTTCGCCACCCTCACAAGCCAGCATCGTCTGAGCGAAGACTTTGGACTGGACAGTCTGGCACGCGTCGAGCTGGCGGCGAGGATCGAGCAACAGTTCGGCATTGCCGTGGGCGAAGCGGCGCTGACCGCCGCAACGGTGGAGGAGTTGTGGCAATCCTTCGCGTCGCAACACCCGGTGAGTCCGGTGGCACCGAGCGAGCGCGCAGCGCTCGAGCCGGGAGGACAGAATTTTGTGCCGGCCCCTGCTTCACTCTCAACGCTCATCGCTGTTCTGGACTGGCACGCGACGCATCAACCCCAGCGCACCCACCTCATCTTTCTGGATGAGCACGAACACGCGCATGCCCGCACCTACGGGCAGATCGCGCACGCCGCACGGCAAGTGGCCGCACGGCTGCTGCAGCTCGGTACGGAACCAGGAGCGCGGGTGGCGCTGATGCTGCCCTCAGGCCCAGGGTTCTTCGCGGCGTTCTATGGCATTCTCTACGCCGGTGCCGTTCCGGTGCCGTTGTATCCCCCGGCGCGACCGCAACTCCTTGCCGACCACCTGCGGCGGGTCGCGGGCGTGCTCACCAACGCCGAAGCGCAGTGGCTGGTGAGCGACGCGCAAGTCCACCGCTTCGCCGATGCGTTGGCTGGGCGGGTCGATTCGTTGGCGGGGGTCTGGGACATCGAGGCATTGTGTTCTGGCGCCCCTTTGTCCGCCGCGCCGCTGCTTCGAACCGAGGATCTCGCGCTTTTGCAATACACCTCCGGCAGCACCGGCGATCCCAAAGGCGTGATGTTGACCCACGCCAATTTGCTGGCCAATCTGCGGGCGATGCAGCAGGCGACGAACGCCAGCGATCGCGACGTTTTCGTGTCGTGGCTGCCGCTCTACCACGACATGGGGCTGATCGGCGCTGCGCTGGGAAGCATGCTCGTCGGTTTTCCGCTCGTGCTGATGTCGCCGTTGAGCTTTCTGGCGCGGCCGGCGCGCTGGCTGCAGGCGATCAGCCGCTATCGGGGCACCATTTCCGCGGCACCCAATTTCGCTTACGAGCTGTGCGCGCAAAAGATCCGCGACGAGGAACTCGACGGTGTGGATCTGAGCTGTTGGCGCTTGGCCTGCAATGGCGCCGAGGCGGTCAGCGCCGCCACCCTGGAGCGATTTGCGGCGCGCTTCGCCCCCTACGGTTTCGCGGCGAACGCCATGACCCCCGTCTATGGACTGGCGGAGTGTTCGGTCGGTTTATGTTTTCCCCCCCTGGGGCGTGGCCCCAGAATCGATCACCTCTCCCGTTCCCGCTTGATGCACGAGGGCGTCGCTGCCCCCTGTCCGCCCACCGATCCCGAGGCGCGGGCGGTCGTCGCCTGCGGCTATCCCCTGGTGGGGCACGAGGTGCGCGTCGTTTCCCCGAGCGGCGTCGTTTTGCCCGAACGCCACGTCGGTCGCATCCAGTTTCGCGGCCCTTCAGCTACCGCAGGATACTTCCGCCGTCCGGATGCGACTCAAGCCTTGTGCGATGGCGATTGGCGCCACACCGGTGATCTGGGTTATCTCAGCGAGGACGGCGAGCTCTTCCTCACCGGGCGGGAAAAGGACTTAATCATCCGTGCTGGACGCAATGTCTATCCGCATGAGCTCGAAGAGGCGATCGGCACCCTTGACGGTGTGCGCAAAGGCAACGTTGCCGTATTTGCTGCCGCAGACGCCGACACCGGGACGGAAAAATTGGTCGTGTTGGCCGAAACCAAGCAGTTGAGCCTGTCGCAGGCCACGGCGTTGCGTCAGGAGATCGAGCAACTTGCCATCGCCCTCACCGGCATCGCTCCCGACGATATCGTTCTTGCCCCTCCCGGCACGGTGTTCAAAACCTCGAGCGGCAAGATCCGTCGCTCGGCCTGTCGCGAGGCGTACGAGCGCGGCGTGCTGCTTCGGCAGGCGCAGCAAAACCGGCTCGCCCTTGGGATGGTGGCGCTGGCATCGCTGCATGGCAGGCTGCGCCAGCACTTCCGGCACGCTCAGCAGGCTCTGTGGTCGCTGTGGGCGCGGGCGGTCTATCTTTTCGTCGGCAGCGCGTTGTTGACGCTGGTGGGCGTCTTGCCAACGATCAATGCCCGCCGGTGGGCCGTGCATTGGGGCGCGCGGGGGATCTTGACGCTCGCGGGCGTTGCCTGGCGCGTCGAAGGCCGCGAAAATCTGCCCTCTTCTGGTCCCTGTGTGGTCGTTGCCAATCATGCCAGCTACGCCGATGGGCTCGTGTTGAGCGCCGCGCTACCGCCCCGTTTTGCCTTCGTTGCCAAAGCCGAACTGCAACAAGAACCGCTTTATGGCTGGTTGCTCAGACGCTTGGGAACCCTTTTCGTCGAGCGTTTCAAAGCCGCAAAAAGCGCCGCGGATGCCGAAGCCATGCATGAGGCACTGTGCCAGGGTCAAGCGCTGATCGTTTTTCCCGAGGGCACCTTTCGCGACGCACCAGGATTGCTGCCGTTTCGCTTGGGGGCGTTCCAGGCCGCAGTCAAAGCAAACGCACCGCTGGTTCCCATCACGCTGCGTGGTACTCGCCCTTTGCTCACCGGTGAGCAGCGCTGGCCGCGGCGGCATCCCGTGGCGGTGATCATTCACCCGCCACTTGCCCCTGAGCAGGAGTCGTGGGACGAAACACTGCGTTTGCGGGATCTGGCGCGCGACGCGATCGCTCGCGGCTTGTCCTAACGCGCGCGCTTTTTCTCTTCCTCGGCAATCGCCGCTTCCACTGCCGCGCGGGCCTCCGGGTTGTCTGCGGTCAGCGGCAACAAGCGCGACCAATAGGCAATCGCTTGATCGGGGTTCCCGCGCTCGGAGGCTACCGCTCCGGCCAAGGCCAACGCGCGCGGCGAGTTCGGCGCCTGCGCCACAGCCGACTCGATCAACCGCGCCGATTCTTCGTCAAAGCCGCCGCGCGCTGCGGCCAACAATTCGCCCCAGTCCAAACGGACATCCGCATCCGCTGGGACTTTGTCTTTGAGCCGCTGCCAAGCGCTTTCCACCGCCGCGGTTTCCTGCAGCACGAAATACGAGCGCGCGAGCATGCGCCAGCCGGCGATGTCCTCGGGTTGTGCCTCGAGCCGCGCCGCAAGATTTGCCACCAACTGCGCGATCTGCTCGGGGGTGATGCTTGGTTGCCCTGCGGCGTTGGCGCGCGCCTCGGCGGCGATTTGTGCCACCCGCTCGTCATCGGCGAGCGTCGGCGACCCGACGATCATATAGATGAGGCTAGTGACGAGGACCAGCCCTGCGGCCGCCACCCCTGCCGCCAGTCGATCAGCGGATCGCGCAGACTCTGGTGGCGCCGATGATTCCGTTCCTTCTTCCGTTTGCGTTTCCGCCAGCACCCGCGCGCGCAGTTCTTCCACCGCCGCCGCGTGCGCCGCTTCGCTGATCAGTCCTTGCGCCAGCGCTTCATCCAATTGCCGCCGTTCCTCACGCAACGCCGCAAGCACCGCCTCCCGATGCCGCGCGCGGCGATCGGTTCGCACTCCGCGCCATAGCGGCCAAAGCACATACACGAGCGTCAGCGCAAATAGTGCCGCTGCGCCGATTATCCATATCGTCACGTCAATCCTTTCACGCTACGGCAGCAGGGGTTTGCGCCGGCAAATGTTCGATTTGCAACGAATCGAGCTGAAACTTGACACTGGCGTGCTGTAGATCGATACCCACCACATTGCCCTGCTCATCGTAATCGAGCAAGATGCCGTCACCGACTTCTTCCGAATCGGCCGCGGCTTTTTCGCTCAGATGAATGTACAGCGAATCGGTTTTGGGATCGTAACTGATCTTCATGGCTTGAATCTCCTATCCGGAAACGCGTTGTGTATCGTTTGACCATCTTCCAGGGTTACGACGCGCAGATAACGCCCGAGTTCATCCACCCAAACCCAATGGCGGATCCGTCCGTCTGTTTGAACCTCTCGTTTGTTGGGCAGGCGATGGCACGTTCGCACCATTCGAGCCGTAAATAGGCCCTTTTGTGCAACACGTTTTCACGAAAATAATCGGTCATCCGCAGCGGCATGATCAAGACCGCAGCAGCTCATCGGCCCGCCGCCGCTCTTCTTCGGACAAGGCAGCGGGCGCACGCCATGCCTCATGGCCGCGGCGACTGATGCCGCGCCATAACCCCCAGCCGGCCAGCAGCGCCAACGCAAACGGTCCCAGCCACAACGCCAGCGTGCGCACATCAAACGGCGGCTGGAACAGCACAAACTCACCGTAGCGTTCGACCAGAAAAGCAACGATTTCCGCTTCCGATTTGCCCTCTTGCAGCATCTGGCGCACCAGGTTCATCAAGTCATGCGCGAGTTCCGCGTTCGACTCGGCAATCGACTGGTTTTGGCACACCACGCAGCGAAGCTCGTGTCCCAGCTTGAGCGCCCGGGCTTCCAGCGCCGGGTCGTTGAGAGGCTGCGCGATCTTGGCTTCCGAAGACGGCGGCGGGACAGGGGCGTCCGAGGCAAAAGCGACTCCCCCCGACGCACCCGTCACCGCCACCAGCAGCAATACCGCGAGAAAACGAACACAACGGGGATCAACACAGAATGCCACCGACCAGACTCCCCGCAACCATTGCCCGAGGATAACGCTAGGCATTTCCAACCTCATCGACCGCCATAACCCCACCATGCTCACCCCCCTTTCTGCAGTGCTTGCCATTTCGCCGCGAGCTCACGTTGCCAAATTTCTGGGGTAATGGGGCCAATGTGCTTGTGCCGAATGATGCCGTTGGCATCGACGAAAAACGTCTCCGGCGTGCCATAAACGCCCAAGTCGATCGCCGCGCGACCGTCCAGATCCACCAGCAGCAGCGCGTATGGGTTGCCGCCCTCGCGCAACCAGGCACCGATGCGCTGCCAAGCCAGCTTTTGCTGCTCCTCTGGACTCAACCGCCGCGCGTCGAGCTGCGCGTCGCCGCGCACCTCCTTGTAGTTCATCCCGATGATGCGCACCCCCTGCTGCGCCAAGCGCGTCAACACCGCATGCTCCTGGCGGCAGGACACGCACCAAGTGGCCCAAACGTTGAGCAAAAACGGCTGACCTTTGAGCTCGGCGAAGGACACCGCTGTGGTAGGTGCATCAAAGCGCGGCAAACTCAACGCCGGCACGGGTTTACCGATGAAGGGCGACGGCACTTCGCGGGGATTGAGGGTAAAACCGAACGCGAACAAGCCCACCAACGCCACCAAAACCACCAGCGGTATGACATACTTCCAGCGCATCGTTGCTCTTATCCTTCATCGAATTCGATTATCCAGCGCCCACCCGAACACCACGAGAGAACGCCGCCATTGTGCTTTGCTTTCTGCGAATCCGAATGTCACCCGGCCCGTACCGAAGTTTGTCATCTTTCACGACCGATCCGTCTCATTCGGGGTCGGTTCGCGCACCGATGACGCCTCGGCGCTTTTGCGCAAAGCCCCCTGTAACACCCGCGGCTATGCTCGCCTCCTTCACGCCAGCACTGCCGCCTGCGGCACCTCAACCGCCGATCGCAAGCGCCGATAGCGTGCATCGAGCGCCGCCACCACCCCGCCAAGCGCCATCAAAATCGGCCCCAGCCAGATATAGAGCACCATCGGCTTATAAAACAGCATCACCACCCAATGCGTCTCGTCGATCGGATCACCCAGCGAGACATACACATCGCGCCAAGGGTTGGAAGCGATCGCCGCTTCGGTCATCGGCATTGCCGAAAAATGGTACGCCCGCTTTTCGGGCGACAAGCTGGCCACCCGCTTGTCGCCGCGCCACACTTCGATGGTGCCACGCTGCGCGGTGTAGTTCGGTCCGCGCACTTCCTGCACACCCTGGAACACGAAGCGGTAACCCGCCAGCTCGGCCACTTGACCAGGCGCCATTTTCACATCCAGCCGTTGCTCAAACGCCCCCAGGAGCGTCGCCCCCATGATGAACACCCCCACCCCCAGGTGCGCCAGCCACATGCCCCACCAGCTGCCCGGGATGCCCACCAAGCGCTGCAACCACGCCTGGCCGCGTTGGCCCGCCGCGCGCTCCCACAGTTGCAGCGCGCACGTGGCAAACACCCACATTGTCAGCGCCAACCCCATCCAGGCGCGCCAGGTCAAATGATCGAGCATCCACAGCAGCACCAGTGCGACCGTGCCACTGAGCGCAACCATCACCAGCACACGGCGCGCCACCCGCGGCCACTCGTCCTTTTTCCAGCGCAAGAACGGCGCCAACCCCATGAACGCCACCGCCGGCACCATCAACGGCACGAACACGGCGTTGAAATACGGTTCGCCCACCGAAAGTTTCCCCAACCGCAGCGCGTCGATGATCAGCGGATAAACCGTTCCCAGCAGCACCGCCGCGGCCACGGCCGCCATCAAGATATTATTGATGAGCAGAGTCGTTTCGCGGGAAAACCACGCAAACGCCCCGCCGCCCGACAGCATCGGTGCCCGCCAAGCAAACAGCGCCAGCGACACTCCTACGGTGACCGCCAGCAGCCCCAGAATGAACAAGCCGCGTGCCGGGTCGGAGGCAAAGGCATGCACTGAGGTAATCACTCCGGAGCGCACCAAAAACGTCCCCAGGAGCGACAGAGAAAAGGCCGAAATCGCCAGTAGCACCGTCCAGGCGCGAAACGCGCCGCGCTTTTCGGTGACGATGATCGAGTGAATGAACGCGGTGAGCACCAGCCAGGGGATGAGCGAGGCGTTTTCCACCGGGTCCCAGAACCACCAGCCCCCCCAGCCAAGCTCGTAATACGCCCACCAGGAACCGACCATGATCCCCAGCGTCAGGAAGACCCACGCCGCCAATCCCCACGGCCGCGCCCAGCGGCACCACGCCGCATCCATGCGCCCGGTGATGAGCGCCGCGAGCGCAAACGCAAACACCACCGCCGTGCCCACATAACCCATATAGAGGAGCGGCGGATGGATGATCATTCCCGGATCCTGCAGCAGCGGATTGAGATCGCGTCCTTGCTCGGGCGGTGGCACCAGTCGCGCAAAGGGGTTGGACGTCAAAATGAGAAAGAGCAAAAACCCCACGCTCACCGCCCCCAGCACCCCAACCACCCGCGCGCGCATCGCCTCAGTCAGCGCCGTACTCTTGATCGCTACCGCCGCGCTCCAACCGGCCAGCGCCAGCGCCCACATCAGCATCGAACCCTCGTGGTTGCCCCACGCGGCGGTGATCTGGTAATACCACGGGGTCAGCGTCGAAGAATTGGTCGCCACCAGCCGCACCGAAAAGTCGCTACGCAAAAACAGCGCGATCAACAACGCAAACGCCAGCGCGAGCAGCGCCGCCTGCACCACCGTGGCACGCCGTGCCGCCACCATCCACGCCACGCGTCCTTGCTGCGCCCCCGCCAGACCAAACCCCGCCTGCAACAACGCCACCGCGAGCGCCAGCGCTAGCGTCCATTGTCCCCACTCAGCCAGCATTTCGACTCCTTGCCATTTCCTGCTGCGCCATGCTATTGACCCATGCTGCTTACGATACGCTTGGCGGCATCATCCCGCGCGCCGTAGGGACGATCCGAATCACTGCCTCACCGCGAAACCCAAGCCAAGACCATTCATCTGGGCAGAAAATTACTCACGCAACGAGCGCTGCGCCTTTTGCGCCTGCTCGAGCGCATGACCGGCTTCCGGCGGCATGTACGTCTCGTCATGCTTGGCCAAGACCTTACGCGCCTCAAAAACGCCGTCGGGCCGCATCACCCCTTCGGCAACTGCCCCCTGGTTCTCCGCAAAAAGATCGGGCAACGCGCCGCGATACACCACCGGAATCGCATGCGCGGTGTCGGTGATGCGAAAACGCACCGTCAGCCCGTCCCCTTCCCGCTGAATGGAACCCACCTCGACCAACCCCCCGATGCGGGCCGCTTGTCCGATGGCCACCTTACCCGTCGCCGCTTCGGTGGGGGTAATGAAAAACACCAAGTTGTCCCGGAACGCCGATAGGATCAGTCCCACCGCCGCGGCAAAGAGGGTCATTCCTGCCACGATGAGCGCAAGGCGCTTTTGCCGTGCCGTCATACCGCCTCTCCACAACTCACGCTGTCGTTCTGTGACGAGGCAGCAGGCATTTGGTTCAACGCCTCGTCTTCGAAGCGCTCGCGCAGCTCATTCCAACTGCGGCGGCGTGACCAAAAAAGATGCGCGAGTTCAAAAACGACGAGCGCCAGGGTCACGAAATAGCTGCCCCACACGTACCACGCGCGCCCGCCCATCGCCCAGAACGCCGACCACGATTCCCACTGCATGCTCGATGCCCCTAAGTTTGCGCAACCTCCCTTGACCACCAGCGCCCCGTTGCTCATTCAACGGGGTTGCGATCGTGCTTGGCGGCCATCCACACCGCGATCACCGGCCACCTCCGATCAACGCCCGCACCCAGTCGGTCTGCGCCTCGCGCACGAGCACGATCCGCTGCGCCCGCCACAGCGCCACCGCGATGGTGTAGCACCACACCGCCACCGTCATCACGAGCATCGTCACGAGCATGATCGTGGCCATCGACGGGGCTTTCGTGAGACTCACCGACGCCCCCTGGTGCAGGGTATTCCACCACTGCACGGAAAAATAGATGATCGGCACGTTGATCGACCCCACCAACGCCAAAATCGCCCCCGCACGGTCGGCGCGGCGCGTGTCTTCGATACTGGCCACCAGCGCCATGTAACCCAAGTACAGGAACATCAACAGCAACTGCGTGGTCATACGCGCATCCCACGCCCAGTAGGTTCCCCAGGTGGGTTTCCCCCACAGCGCGCCGGTCCACAGCGCCACGAAACACCACAGCGCGCCGGTAGGCGCCAACGCATGCGCCAGCATGAACGACACACGCGTGTTGAGTGTCAAGCCCACCACCGCCCAAAACGCCATTGCCAGATATACCACCATGCTCAGCCACGCCGCCGGCACATGAATATAGATGATGCGATACACTTCGCCTTGGCGAAAATCCGACGGCGCGACGAAAAACGCCATGTACAGACCGATCACCGCAGTCACTGCCGCTACCGCCGCAAACCACGGCGCGAGTTTGCCCGCCAACCAATAGAACTCCTTGGGTGAGGCAAAGCGCCACAGGCTCTTTGGCGAACGCATCCGCTCCTGCGCCTCGGCGCGCCAACGATCCAATCGACTCATGCACGATCCTTTGCCAATGACCCAGGCATCACTGCTATTCCAAACGTGCGCAAACATGCGCATGTTCTTCTTCCTGCCCCGATTCCAGTAGGGAATCGTTTCTGACAGGCGTGACTTTCCCGACT
>FWPV01008554.1_pt1 | contig 17821 bp, 20 predicted proteins | sample 2228371 | NCBI WGS metagenome assembly FWPV01 (sample SAMEA103939776, study PRJEB20133) | metagenome | reverse complement strand
GAGCCGGGGTTAAAGAACAGCTTGAGGAAACGTATAACCTCGAGGATGCGCTCGTTGTGGCCCTCTTCCTCAACACCTTCATCCGCAATGCCCACATCGTCAAGATTGCCAACATGGCCCAGCTCGTCAACGTCATCGCGCCCATCCGGGCTGACGAGAAGGGGATGTGGCTCCAGACGATTTACCACCCGCTCTATTTATTTGCCAACCGTTGCTTCGGCAAATCGCTCGATGTTTTCGTCGAGTGCGACACTTATGATGCCGGGGATTATAAGAGCATCCCTTATCTTGATGTTTCAGCAGCCTATAACGCCGAGAAGAAGGAGCTTGTCTTAAACGCAGTCAACCGTCATAAGGAAAAAGACATTGAAGCGGACATCATCAGCCAGGAAGGCCAGTTTTCCGGGAAGGCGGTAATCGAGGAAGTCAACGGTCCTGACATCAAGGCCGAAAACAGCTTGACGGAGCAGAAGGTTAAAATCTCGACCAAAGAGTTGCCTGTATCAGGCAGCCGCTTCCGCTACCTTTTCCCCGCCCACTCCTTCACAATGCTCAGAGCAAAATTGACTTGACCGATTGTTGGTCGGGACATGTCTTAAGATTGAACAATAAATCTTAATATTCGACAACAAAAACCACTTTCAGGGAGATGGCCGCAAAGCCCCAACTTGCATCCTGTTCTATCCCCAACACAACTTTGATGTTACCATACTGTTTCATGAACCCGGTCTTTCGTTTTTTTAATAGTTTATGGGATAATTAGGGTAAAAGGAAAATTGTGCTTTTTCCTCACGGGAGGAGAACGATGAAAGAAACATCAAGAAAGCATATTATTATCATCTTTGCTTTTTTAGCCCTTCTCTTTTTTAGACCCAATGCTTATCTGGCACAAAAAGACATTGTTCTCACAAACCTTGCTGGAACCTGGATCGGTTACGGGGCAGGAGAAGAAGTCAGGTTCAGAGATAAGGCCAGACTTCTTACTCTGACAGTAACCCATAAAACCGAGTTCGTTTTTCATGTTAATGAGAACGGGGAAATACAGGGGGAGGGAACGATTGTCTATGACCTTACCAACAACACTACCGGACTTGACAATCTCGTGGCGTCGGTTCATTCCCTCATGGGACTTGCACAGGTCCCCTCAATCGGAGTAAAGGGACCAAAGGGCGATGCCGCTCAAGGAATTGGGGATAAAGTAACCGATGCGCCAGGCGTCACGAAGATACAGTATGTCGCTCCCCACTTAAAATTCGGGCCTGAAACAAGACATTTTAAATTTACGGGCAGAATAAAAGAAGGAACTATAAAAGATGATTCCGGAAGAGAAAGGCAAGAAGTCCTCATTGAACTTGATGAAGTGTTAAACTTTGCGCTCATTGGAGGTGAACCAAATAATACGTTGATTGCCGAATATGAAGTGAACAGAGTTAAGACGGAATCCACATTTCCCTGCTGGTCGCCCTTCATCGAGGGCAGCGGGATAATCAGGGAAGGAGCCGGGGGTATTTATATCGCTGAATTTCAAGAACAGGGGACCCACAGAAAAGGAAAGAAGGTTTGGGAGGAATATAGCTACGTCTGGGTTGCCAGAAAAGTGTCATCGGATAAAGGTTCCTCTTTGCCGAGATAGGTATAGAAGATTTTATTTGTTCTTTCGAGAGGAAATGACTACTTTTTTGTAATTTCCAGGAAGATTTCTCTCCTCCACTCATCGAAAAAGGCTGATAAAGTTTCTATCGAGCAAGGCTTCACCATAAGGAGCATTTCCGGAGAATCCGCAGAAAATTCCTTAACGCGTTCAAAGGCAGTGGCCAGCCAATAAAGGTCGAAGCCAGGGTCTTTCTTTTTCGCCATCAGGATGAGGTCTTTTTTCTCAAATTTCTCCCTGACCAGAAAAAGAACATCGACAAAATCGCGCAGCGTGGCACGGCCAAAAATGGCCAGAAGTTTATTGGCGGCAATATCTTTTAGGCTGTCAATTCTCAATCCCGGGAATTCTTCGGCCATGATTATCGAGTCGAGCCTATAGGGAGAATCGAGAGCAAGGTGAATAATTGTCGATTCTGAAGGAGCGCTCACAACCAGCTCAATAAATGAACGGAATCCTCGCTTTCGCTCAACATTGAACCCTGCTTTTTTGAGGGCCGCTTCGATTTTGAGGCTGAAGGGCTGGATGAGCTCTTCTTCAGAGGTGAAAAAATCCAAGTCGTTGCTTTTTCGATGACCAAGATAGAACTTGGATAGAGCCGTTCCTCCGGTTAAATAGAATGCCTCAAACTCAGGGATGTCTCTAAGATAAGTGAGGATTTCCTTTTGGATGTCCGCCAGCACTTCCAAGCCCGTCCTCCCAAAATTTTCTGACTTCCTTAGGCAAGTATTTCTTGATCCGGCCAAAGGACTCAAGAAAAGACTCGGGCGAAAGAACTCTCAGCATCTCCCTGATGTCCTCAACTCTTCCTTGAGAAAGAACCTGCTGAACATACATGTCAACATGGCATGGATTGCCGAGGTCAAACTCCTGACCGTCCTTGAGATACCAAAAGAGCCGCTTCTTAGCCGCAATTTTCATTTGGTTCATTATATCACAAGTCACCGCGACTCTAAGGAGTTTCTTCTATTTTCTTACTCTGACCATAACCCATAAAACCGAGTTCGCTTCTCTTGCCCAGGTGCCCTCAATCGGAGTAAAGGGTCCAAAGAAAAAGAAAGAAAGTTTGGGAGGAATATAGCTACGTCTGGCTTGCCAGAAAAGTGTCATCGGATAAATGAAGCTTATGAAAACGTCTATTTTCGTTGTTAGCCCTCAAACTCCATGACGTGGAGAGGCCGAGGCATTTTCCAGGCTCCGCGGGTGAAATCCGGGAAATCGAACGGACGGCTGCGATTGGCGACTGATTTCTCGCTCAGCGCCGAGACAACACTCCACGATGCGGCGTCATAGACATCCATATCGAGCGGCCGGCCCTGGCGTAGAGCTTCAATCAGGCGATAGTCCTCGATAAAGTCCATGCCGCCGTGACCGGCGCCTCTCGAGCGCTCCTCGAGCTTCCGCCAGATAGGATGGTCGAACTCTTTGTAATATTCTGTTAGCTCTTCCCACTGGTGGGCAGGACTGCGGCCCTCGATGTGCACCCGGTCGGGATACTTCTCGAAAATTCCCTGCGTCCCCTGGACAATGTGGATGCGGCTGTAAGGCCGGGGCGAGGAAGTGTCGTGATAGAGGGTGATGATTTTTCCCTTGACTGTGTGAATTAAAGAGACGTTGACGTCACCGAGGGCATAGCGCTGCCGGGCCTGGGGGGAATCCGGCCCGAATTTCTTGGCGCAGTAAAGGTTGAGGCCCATCGACTTGCTGCTCATCGAGACAAGGTAGTCGAAGCGGTCGCCCCGGTTGATGTCCATGCACTGGCTGACCGGTCCGAGACCGTGGGTCGGGTAGAGGTTGCCATTCCGGCGCACAGAGTGCTGGGGCCGCCAGAGGGATTCGCCATGGCCGCTAAACTTCACTTCCCGCAGGTCGTGGAGATAGCCGGCCTCAGCGTGGAAGATTTCGCCGAGCAGCCCTTTTTTAACCAAATTTAAGCAGAGCATCTCCGGCCGGTCGTAGCAGCAATTCTCCATCATGATGCAATGGCGTCGCGTTTTCTCGGCGGTCTCGACAAGCTCCCAGCATTCGTCGAGCGTTACCGCGGCCGGAACCTCAGTCGCTGCATGCTTGCCAGCTTTCATGGCTGCGACACAGACGGGCACGTGCCATTCCCAGGGAGTAGCCGTGAAGACAAGGTCGAGGTCATCGCGGTCGCAAAGCCTGAGAAAATCCCACTCGCCCCGCCAATAACCTGCCGGCTCAGGCTGGCCCGCCTCGACTACCCATTGCTGGATGCGGCGGACCTTTTCCTCGACGATATCGCAGACGGCCTTGATTTGGACGCCTTCGATCTTGAGGAAATTCTGGACATGAGCCGAACCCATCCCTCCTACGCCCACAAACCCGATGCGGACAGGGTCGATGGGCGGCACCCTGAACTCGATGAGCGTTCTGGTGGCTGGTCCGGCGGTGGTTGAAGACAAAGTGCCAGCCGCAACATTGGAAGATAGAAACCCCGTTTTGCCAGCCAAAGCGCCCAACCCGGCTGCAGTTCCTGTTTTTATGAACTCCCGCCGGCTTAAAGCATTATCGGATGATTTGCTCATTGTTCCTCCTTCAAAATGAGATAATAAGAACTCCTTTTTCTGGGTCATAATCTGGTCTTATATATCATAGGATGAGCCACAAAAAAATCGGGTCTATTGTGATCTCGACTCGATTCACCTCAGCCACCGACTCTTGCGTCGTTCGAGAAATTATTTTCGCGGGGGAGCCTGGCTGAGTATTTTCTTGATGAGCGCCCTATCTTTGGGAAGTTGCCCAACCTGGGGTAATCGTTCAACCAGAATGGCCCAGTTCATGTCCATGGCGAAGACCTTCTTAAAGAGGGGCAGGCTTTCTTCGACTCGCCCTGTTGAAGCCAGAGTGACAGCCGGCCAGAAAATCATCTCGGCGTTTTCTGGAAACATCTCCATGGCTTTGGTATAGGATTTCATCGCCTCCTCGACTTTGTTCTCAGTGAGGAGCTCGTCGCCTCTGTTCATGAAATTGTAAGCCTTGTTCAGCCGGATGAGGCGCTTGAGCTCTTCGAGGGGCGCGGGATGGTCCTCCACCCGGAGGTCATAAAGCCTGTCTTTCCACCATACACCGGAGCTTTTGCCGCGAACAACGATGATGGCTGCCGATTGTTTGCCGCGGATATCGCCTCCCTCCGCTTCGGCGGCTTCGAGCGCAGCCATGAGCCTGTCGACAAGCTCGCCTTTTGTCGATTCAAAAGCGCGAGCCATGGCTGGCCAAACGGTCTTTTTGAGCATGAGGTTTGCCTGGCAGGAGAAGCCATTGCCGATAAAATGGCCAGCTTCGGGGATGCAATTTTTCCCCGTGTGGACAGCAACGTTGCCTTTAGCGTCGACCATGGCCACCTGGCGGACATCTTCGTGCTTATCGGCTTTGATTAAGCCGGCGAGCGCCTCCGGAGCGCTCTTTCCGGCGCGCATAAGCTCAAGCCCGAGCGGACCGTAGGAGGCTTCAACAAAAGATTGGGTGCAAATGGCGCCGATTTCTGCTTCGACCCAGGGCACGATCGAGCCGACTGAAAACCAGTGGGACTGGACAGCCGCTCCAAGCTCACCCGTGGCTTTGTCGATGGCGACAATCGAATAAGTGCAGGCCGGCCGCGCTGCTTTTGGTCTGGTGAGCTGCTCTGCTAGGTCTCGTCCGAGGCCCCTATCCGTCGCGGTGACCGTGAAGAAAGATGAAATTAAAATATATAAAATCGATAGAATTGATGGGAACAGTAGTAATTTTTTCATTTCTTCCCTCCTGGCCGCTAATTTACCCCTACGGCCGTAGATTTTCAAGCGTGGCGATAGGCGCAATCGAGCTTTAAAGCGGCATCCATCAAACAACGGTCCTCCGACCATAGCGGTGCTCCGGACAGAAGCGCTGATGCCAGAAGATGGATATCAACGTACCCGAGGCCGAGGCCCATCAGGCGACGGCTTTCAATCATCCTCATGACTTCTTCATGCTGCGCCACTATGGCTTGCGGGAGGGCTTCAAGCAAAGAGAGAATTTCTTTCCTGTTTCTCAGGTTTCCGCAGGCTAACTCCCCGGTGATGAACGGATGGCAGGCAACCCTACCTTTCTCCAGGAGCTCCTGAAGATGCGCCCGGCCGTGCCGAAGATGGAATACCCAGACGGACGTATCAACAAGGACCATGATGGTTAGAGCGGCGCTTTCCTTCGGGGAATCGGGCGAAGCGCTTTTTCCGACCCGCCGAGCCTGGCCAGCCTTTTTGCGCTCTCCAGCGAGATCAAGGCTTCGAGCCCCCGCCTGACCAGTGTCGTTTTCTCCCTTATCCCAGTGAGCTCGGCGGCTCTCTTCAGAGTTTTGTCGTCGATATTAATTGTTGTCCTCATATGCATAAATATGCATAAATTATGCATATTAGTCAAGTGCTTCGGGAACTTTGGCCTGCAAAATAATAGACGACGGCCAATTCTATTTTTCTCAAACTTGCGGTAAAATTACGAAATCACGGGGTTGGACGTCAGTAAACATTTATTTTCAATAAAATAAAAATCAGCTTTCTTTTTAATAGTTCAGCTTGCCTTCAGCATAGCGCTTGCTCAGCACGCTCAGCATATCTGCGGTCATCTTGGCCAGATCATAATCCGGCTTCCAGCCCCATTCCTCTCGCGCTGCCGAATCGTCGATCGAATCCGGCCAGGAATCGGCGATCGCCTGCCGGAAATCGGGCTCGTACGTGATGGTAAACTCGGGGATATGTTTCTTGATTTCAGCGGCGAGCTCGCCGGCCGAAAAGCTCATTGCCGTCACGTTAAAGTCCGCATGGTGCTTGAGCTTGGAAAAATCCGCTTCCATCAGGTCAAACGTAGCCTTGAGGCAGTCGGGCATGTACATCATCGGCAGCCGGGTGTCTTCTTTGAGGAAGCATTTGTAGCTTTTGTTCTTCACGGCCTCAAAGAAGATGGCCACCGCATAATCGGTCGTGCCGCCGCCGGGCAGGGTTTCATAGCTGATGATCCCAGGGTAGCGGCAGCCGCGGACATCAACGTTGAAGCGGCGGACATAATATTCACAGAGAAGCTCTCCCGCCACCTTGGTGACGCCGTACATTGTCTTCGGCTTGAGGATGGTATCGTTTGGAGTGTTGACGCGGGGCGTCTCTGGCCCGAAAACGGCGATCGAGCTGGGGACAAAGACCCGGACCAGATTATGCTCGCGCGCGGCCTCGAGGATGTTGTAAGTGCCGTTCATGTTGACGTCCCAACAGAGCTGGGGGTTTTTCTCGCCGACCGCCGAAAGGATGGCTGACATGTGGTAGATTGTGTCGATGTTGTACTTCTTGATCATGGCATCGATTGTTTCCCGCTGGGACACGTTGATGAACTCGAACGGGCCGGAGTCGCGGAGAGTGGGGGAGGGCTGGGTTTTGTGACCTGTTGCCAGGACATTCTCGTTGCCGTACTTCTTGCGCAGAGCCATGGTCAACTCGGAGCCAATCTGACCGACCGCTCCGGTGACCATAATTTTCTTCATTTCTCTTGCCATCAAAGGACCTCCAGTTTTTAGATTTATCCTAATAGGAAAAATAAGGGAGTCTCTCTTATATCATAGGCCCTGGACGAAGGCAATAGTCTGCGTAAGCCCCAAGCATATCGATTTTTGGCGCTTATCGTTTTACAAAAAGCAGCGGAGTGATAAGCACCCGATTTCCTGCTCCTTTACTGGGTGAAGTTATGCACTCTCGGGGTTTGGTTAATCCAGCTTTCTACTCCCTGAGGAAGAGATTTGCTTGGTCTTACCAGCGGGGTTGAATTTTTAACCCATAGAAATTTTTTTCCTTCGCCGACCTGGGAAAGAGGACAAACACATGGCTCGGGTCAGCATCCTGTCCCTGAGGCACGAGGACATATCGACATCGCTTTTCGGTGGGAAAAGAGAGAATTTCGCCCGAAATCTCTTGCTTATCCCCACGAGATTCTGCCTTCAAGATGGCCGGGCAGGAGAAAGGGTTTTTAACTCGGCAGGGCTCGCCCGCTTCGCTCAGAATCTCGACTCTCAGGATTTTGCCTTCCCGCATGACAGCTGAAACGAGGAAGGCGCCTTCGGCTCGAAGGTTGATGAACGAGGCATCTTTCCAGGCATCCGGAAGTGAGGGGAACACCCGGATTATTCCCCGCTGGCTCTGAAGGAGCATCTCCATTAGCGCCGCCGCGAAAGCAAAACCGGCTTCCAGAGTCATCGGCTCGTAAGTCCACTGCGAGTAGCCGAACTCGCGGTAATCGCCGTTGACATGGAGCGTGGACGGCGTGATGAATCCGGTGGCGTAGATGTCGAGCATGGCCCAGCTCATGTTCGGATAGCCGGCCCGCGACGCAATCGCTGACGCCCAGGGAAATGACCATCCCGTCCACATCATGTAGCCCGTTCGCCGCCAGTGCTCAACGGAGCGGCGGATGAGTTCCCTTGCCTTGTCGCCGTCTTCCGGACTGAGCAAATCGAGAGGATAAATCCCCATAAGATGGGAGTGATGGCGGTGGGAAAATTCGAGGCCCATCTGACGGGAAATTCTTAGCCCGGTGTCATCGGTTTGATAATCGGCCAGTCGGTCGAGCGTCTGTTGCCATCGCTCCGCTTCGGGGTCGTTCAACCCGAGAATCCTGTCCGCCTCGAGGAGCGAACGGGCGAGAAACCGGATGAGGAAGAGGTCGCAATTGGGGTCCGATGTCCAGGCCAGGATGCTTCCTTCATGATATTCAGGCGAGCTCGAGAGCGGGAGATGGAGTTTCCCATCCTCTCCTTCTTCGAGCAAGTTCATATAGGTCCGGAGAAACGGCTTCATAAAGAGAACGGCTTTATCACGGAGGAAATCTCGGTCCATGGAGTACCGCCAGTGCATCCAGTACTGACAGGCTAGCCAGGCGCCGTTTCCCGGCCAGAATTCTGTTGGCGGGTAGCCATGGACTCTCGCTCCTCCGGGGCCGAGGGCGCATCCCGACCAGGCGCCGTCAAAACCGAAGAAGTCGCGGCAGTTTTTTTGAAACCGCGGCAAACATGCGAGGAAAAAATCATAAAGGGACAAGCCAAGGTCCAGGTGGTTTGAGGCATAGATGGGCCAGACGCTTTGCTGGACGTTCATGTCTAAGTGATAGTCGCCCGACCAGGGCGGCATGCGTCCGTCCAGCGTCCACAGACCCTGGAGGGTGATCGGCCATCCGTTCGGCCGGGTGCTGCTGCCGAGCTTGTACATCTCTGCATAATAGAGATTTTCCAGCCTTGAGTCTGGAACGGCAAGAGCCGACGCCTGCCAAAATTTTTCCCACCAACGCTGATGGTTGTGCCGGAGACGCTCGACCCCCACGGCTCTGCCCGAAGAAAGAATATCGAGCGCCCGCGCGTCGGCGTCGGTTGTCTCGCTTACTACAAGAGAAACCCAGAGTGTCATCCCCCGTCGGTCGAATTCGGGGTACCAGGCAACCGCATAGGACCCTGGCGAGGGGAAGCCTTGATAAAGCAAGTGGGTTTGTGCTTTTTCGCGGTACTCCGGCGGCGGATATCCCCAGTCAGAAAGGAGCGCCTTTGTTCCCTCATTCAAATGGTCAAGAGTGACTCGAATTGATGGCTCATTTTGGGGGCGCAGTCCATCGAATTGGACGATGAGAAGGGGAGCTCCGTTCTGCGTCCAGGCTCTCCACGAGATTCGTCGGCGCTGGTGGGAGAATTCGCCTTCCACCATCCCCTCATGAAGCCTTAAGCGCGCCCGGAAAGCGGCAAAAGGTTTCGATTCGTTGCTTCCTCCAAACTGGACCTCCACCCTGGGCATGGGAAGCCTGGTGACCTTGGGCAGACGCTTGGCCCCTTCCGGCCGGCTACTGCTTCCGGGAAACATTGTCTCCCAGATTTCTTGCTCGCGCTTTTCGGAGACAGCTCGACTCAGCCATCGATAGTTGTATTTTTCTGGGTCGACCGAAGCCTCCCGCATCTCCCAGGCGGCATAGCTGTCAAGAGTGATTTTCAGCGGATTACCGGTTCCCCAGACCATGGCGCCGATTTCCCCATTGGCCAGAGGAATGCCATCAAGCCATCTTTCCGGTGCCCGTTCATAAATCAGGTCATGCTGGGATAAATAAGACGCCATATCGGGAGGATGGCGGATTAATGTGGGATGGCTAGCGGTGGTTTCCCGGATACATGCGACCGGCAAAATGAGAAGCGCCGACGAGGTCAGAAGAGATAGAATCAAATGCCAATCTTTGCTCTGGATTGCAGCCATCGTGACATCCCTTCCTGTTTAAACGTGTACCTGCCTTTAAACCATGTTTTAGAAGAAAGGTCAAGGCGACAAGTCGTTGTGGCTATGGATATCAGGACGAAGATTGACATGGGATCAGCCGAAAATGCCCGACATCTTTCCGTTCCTCCTGATCATCCTCTCGAGGGCCTGAAGGTTGAGCATCAGGTAGCGGGGATGGTGAAAGTTCTCTGCCCTTCGCGTCCCATCGCGCTTGTCGAAGGTCACTTTTCGGTCTGCTCCGTCTATCCAGAGGGGGAAGCCATAATTTTTCAGGGGGAGCTTATCCATGACCCAACTGTAGAGCTTGGCGAAAAAGTGTTTGGCCCACAGGTCGGCTGTATGCTCGATGAGGCAGAGAGCGCCGATCAAAGCTTCCTGCTGGAGCCAGGTAACCTTGTCGACTTTCCAAATATTTTTATCAACATGGTCGAGGCTCCGGAAAAGGCCGCCGTAGACATCGTCCCAGGCAACGTCGCAGTGCCGTTTGAAGACTTCGGCAGTCCGGTCGAACAGCGCCTTATCCTTTCGGCGGACGGCTTCATAGAGGACCATCCACAAGGATTCAATGGCATGTCCGGTATAGACGAATTGAGTCAGGGCCTCGTCCCTGCGGCTGAAATCGTGCTCCAGGACCTCGTTAATGAGGCCAAAATCTTTGTTGTAGTGCTTGTCCAGGATGGCCTCGACACAGCGGTCGGCCAGTGTTTGAACTTCTCTGTCGGGCCTTGCCTCGAGCATGCTTGTGCATTGGTTTAAAAGACAGAACCAGACGCCGACAAGGCGCGTTCCGCCTGGATAAGCAGGAACCTCTTTACCATGGTAGTCCTGAAGAGCGTCCGGGTAGTGGCCGGGTGCGTCATACAGCCGGACGCACTTAAACATGGTCTCTTTGGCCAGGTCCCAGTACTTTTCATTGCCTTCGATTTTCGAGAATTCCGCGAGGCCATTGGCGATGAACAGGTCTTCATAGATCCGCTTGGGAGGGCCCTCGGTGACCTTCCCTTCTCTCGAATATCTGTTGGGCCAGAGGTCGTTGCCGGAGGGCCTGTGTTTCAGGATAAATTCGACCGCTTTCCTGGCAGCCTCATAATGCTTCGGATTCTGGTCGAGGTTGTTGTAAAGGTAGGAATAGGTCCAGATTCCGCGCCCGATATATCTGGCCGTCTTCTCGAAAGAGATGGTTGGTCCATTCCAGCCAGTGTGAAGGGTGAATCCACCGTACTCATGGTCGACGACATACTTGTCATGGAAAGGAATATAATCCTCGAAGAGCCAATACCGAAGCTCATCCCGAAGCTCTTCCAAAGTTTTTCCAGCCAGCTTTCCTTCGTCGGTGGTCGAAGATGGACAAGAGTCAAGCTTCTCCCGGGCCCCCATTGCTCCTGGTCCCCCGACGGAAAACGCAGAAGCCGCCACCAGAGTCTTCATAAAACGTCTTCGCTTCATGATGAGGTCCTCCATATTCAATTATTTCTTTTCTCCCTCAGGAGCGCCTTTTTGAAAAAGGGTCACCTGGAAATTTGATGCACCTCCCAACAAATTTTGACCTGGAGATGTCGTCAGGAATTATGCGGATATTGACCACCACCGTCAATCCTTGTTTATCAATTTTGAAAAAAGGGGAGGACAGAATCCAATTAGAAAAATCTGCGCCGAAGAGACGGAGGGGTCGTGGCCTGGATGAAAGAATTTCGTAACCCATCGTATCAAGGGTCTGGCCATAAGCCCAGGATAGTCCGAAACTGAAGTTGGACTGACTGAGAACGCCAATCCCCATTCGTCAAGAAAGGAGATAATTTCCCCTTAGCCGGAGAGGCATGCCGGACCCCGTGGTGAGGGAGATGGCCCAGCTTCCCTGGACGATATCACGATTCAAACCTATTCCCCGGTCGCGATCGAAACCGTAGCCTTCCATGACCAGAGTGGGCAAGAGATGGGCGTGAGTATCAAAGACAGAGGATAGCCCGAAGGCCGGGCGGTTGTGGCCGATCCAGAGGTCAGCAAAAGGAAATTTGAACTTGAAATAGGCATTATAGACCTGAGGCTCAAGCGTCCGTTTGGCCTCGGCGTTGATGGCCAACCGGCCCTGGAAAGCCAGCAGGGCGAAGTCTCCGCGAGCAGTGGAGAATCGCTTCAAATAATCCAAACCCAGGCTTGGCTTTTGATTCGCTTCACTCTGATGCCGCGAGAAAAAGATCCAATCATTCTTTGCGGTTGAGTAGCCGCTCACCAGCTGAGCTTCAGCATAAAGGAGAGATGACTGGGCAAAAAGAAACGAGGATGCCGGGACAAGAATCAGAAATAAGACAGGCGCAATCCTCTTAAACACGGAAACGGAAAACGCCCCGGAAAATCGCATTTTCACCCTCGAAAAAAGTTAGCTTGACTTCCCATTCTCCCGGCATGACGATGTGGATGGGCAGTAGATAATCGTTTTTCTTGTTCAGTTTGAACTCATAAATAAAATAAAAATTTTCGTTAATCTGACACTTTTCACCGGGACGCGGAAGGTTCTGAAAATGGATAGGTTCAGCCTGGCGGGGAGATAGGTTTGGGTCCGTTGGAGGCGAAGAAGTAGCAGGCGACCCAATTCTGCCCCCGACCGCAAAGCTGATGGAAGTCCAGGCCATGAGCAAACAGAAAAGCTTCGTTTTCATAGAATCCTCCGGACGAGAATATTTTCTATTATTTCTATAGTTCCTATAGAAATTATAAGAAATGGGCGCTATTTTGTGAAATGGACTCGGGAGAGATGCGGCGGGCGTTGTCCCACCATCCAGAAAATTTACATTAGAGAAGAATTGAGCTAAGCTCAGGAATGGAGAAAGGAGATGGATTTCCCGAGGAAAGTCCCGCTCGGGGTGATAAGCATAGCCGTCATCATGTTTTTTGTCGCCCTGGCCACCGATGTTTTCTGGATAGGAAGGTGGGTGGCGGCCGCGTTCCCTTCAACGATGCCTATCGAGGACCGCGTCTATAAGGCTTTTGCTGCCCCGGACCTTATCCTTTCTCTTTTTCTTTACATCGGGGCTTATGGACTTCTCCGCCTGAAGAAATTTGGTTTTGTGACAACTTTCCTGGCTATGGGGATGTGGCTTTTTGATTCGGTCCTCGTGCTCGGAATCACCGGTCTTTCCCGCATCACCATCATCGGACCAAGCCTATTCTTTGTCTTTTTCACGCTGATTTATCTGTGGAATCATCGCCATCTTTTCACTTAAAAGGGGACGCCTTCTTGGCACCCCTTCCTTTGCTGCTTGCCTTATCTCCCGCCTTCCGATATCATCTTTGCTTATCAATATCAGAGGAGGAATCACCATGCCCATAATTATTGATGGACATAACCTGACCATTGAGAAGGTGGTCGAGGTCGCCCGAAAAAATGCCCCCATTGAGCTCCATCCTGAGGCCAAAAAACGCATCGAAAAATGTCGGGCGCTGCTCGAGGATAAAATCAAGAAGCGGGAAATCATGTATGGCGTCAACACCGGCATCGGCGAGCTCTCGGAAGTTGTCCTCACTCCGGAACAGGTCGAAAAATACCAGAAATACATCATCTACAGCCATGCCGCCGGTTACGGGAAGCCTTTGCCCGTCGACATCGTCAGGGCTGCCATGCTGAGTCGGATAAGCTGCCATTGTCATGGCCATTCGGGGATAAGGCTTATCGTGACTGAGACGATGAAGGAGATGCTCAACCGGGGGGTGACCCCGGTCGTCTGCGAAAAAGGCTCGGTCGGAGCGTGCGGCGACCTGTCGCCGATGTCGCAAATTGCCCTGGCCGTGATGGGCGAAGGGGAGGCCTTCTACCAGGGTCAGAGGCTTCCAGCCGCCGAGGCCCTGAAAAAAGCGGGGCTCCAGCCCGTGGTCCTTGAGGCGCGCGACGGACTGGCGGCGATCAACGGCTCCAACTTTATAACCGGGCTCGGTGCGCTCGAAATTTATGACGCCCACCGCTGGATCAAGAATTCAGAGATTGCTGCAGCGATGACCCTCGAGGTCTTGAACGCGAACATGAAGGCCTACGATGAGCGTCTTCACCGCGTCCGGCGCTACCCGGGTGCTCTTGAATGTGCGGAGAACATCCGCCGCATCACCGAGGGAAGCGAGCTCCTGGCTCGACTCGGGAAGAAGAAAGTTCAGGATGCCTATAGCCTTCGCAGCACCCCCCAGGTCGTCGGCGCAGCCCGGGATGCCCTTAAGTGGGCCCGCTACATGATTGAAATCGAGCTCAACAACGCGGCCGACAACCCGGTCTTCTTTCCCGATGAGGAGCTTGTCCTGACCGGCGCCAACTTCCAGGGAACGCCCCAGGCTTTTGCCCTCGAGCTCCTGGGTACAGCAGTGACGACCGTGGCTGTGATTTCAGAGAGGCGGCTTAATCGCCTGATGAACCCTCATCTCTCGGTCGGTCTGCCAGCGTTCCTCACCAGGGGAGCGGGCATGTTCTCAGGAATGATGCTTTCTCAGTACACGGCTGGCGCGCTCGTCTGCGAAAACCGCATCCTCTCTCACCCGGCTGCCACCGGCTCCATTCCCGCCGCCGCTGACCAGGAGGATTTTGTCAGCATGGGCTGGACAACCGCTCTCAAAACGCGCGATATCCTTGACAACGCCCAGGCGGTCGTGGCCATCGAGATGATGGCCGGCGCCCAGGCCATCGATTTCCGGGCTCCCCTTAAACCCAGCAAGGGAGTGCAAGCTGCCTACGATGTTATCCGAAAATATGTTGCCCATCTCGACGAAGACAGGCCGCTTTTCGACGACATCAACAAGCTCAAGGAAGTTGTGGCGAGTGGCGAGATCCTCGAAGCTGTCGAGAACGCTGTCGGCGAGCTCAAATAGATTCTATTTTTTGGCAGGCTTCCTCTTGACCCAATTCTCGAGGAAGCGGCGGCCTGACGGTTCTTCTTTGCCCTCCATGAGCAAAGATTCAAAAATAGCTTTGAGGTGGGGGTAGGGGAAAGTGCCGATGACCATCCGGTTGTTGATGATCATCGTCGGTGTCGACCGGATGCCGTGGGCGTAGCGGTCGGATGTCTTCTCGTATTCAGCACCCGTGTTGATGATTCTCTGGACAAGTTCCTTGGTCGCTGGGTCAGTGAGGGCTGCTTCAACCCCGTGTTTTTTTGCCAGTCGGGCTCGCCAGGCTGGGTTTCGGGCTTGAGAGAAATTCTCGAAGATCTCATCGTGGATGGCGTTGAACTTGGCTGGATCATGGGCGGCGATATAAGAAAGCTCACAGGCGCCCGGGTGCAGGTTCTTCTCCACGACCTGGTTACACTGGGCATCGAGCGGAAAGAACTGGAAGGCAATGTTTATTTTTCCCTTGTATTCCTGCTTGAGCAGCTTAAGCTGTTTGTAAAGGAAAAGACAATCAGGACAGAGAAAATCGACGTATTCGATGACCTGGATGGGAGCCTCTTCGAAACGCTCGGTTGACCTGGCCACCCAGTAGGGAGAAACGAAGCTCGGGTTCTTGACGGTTTCCAGGCTGTAGTACTCTTTGACAATTTTGAGGCTGGCACCGCCAAGCTGGGCCTCTTTTTTTGCTTCATAAAACGCGCTAAATCCATACCCACCTGCTGCCAAAAGGACAGCCGAGACAGCCAGATATTTCAGCGAAGGAAAAATGAAACAAAGAAAACGCCTCAAAATTCCTTGCCCGGTGCTCTTAAGGCCGTACTTCCAGAAAAGGAAAAAACTGAGTAGCGAAAATAGATAGTAGCCTGCGCAGAGGAGGCAAAGGCTTTTGAGGAAAAAGACCGAATACACAAGAAGACCAACAACTCCCAGAGCATTCCAGAGAGAAAAGGATTTATTGGTTCTTTCGAAAGCAGGCGAAGGAAAGAGAGCCCCCAAGATGACCAGGACGCCGAGAAACATCCCGAAGTAACCCAACGGGACACCCCGGAAGTGGGCGATTGGAGAATAAGCAGAGCTGTCGCAGTTGAAAAAGGCACTGATATCACAGAAAGTCCCGGCAAAGATAGATTCGGGAAAGTTCGCCAGGAAAAAGTGCCGGATGGTAAGAAAGGCTGAACCAGCCATGCCGGCACCGGCAAAAAAGCTGAGGCCTCGACGCCATGGATGGCCAGCAACGGTAAGCGAGCGCTCCATGGTCTACCTCCTTCTTTAAAATTTTTTATATTCTATCAAAAAATGCTTTCGTTGGGGCAACATCCCGAGCGAAAAAGTTTGGCATGACCAAGAATAGCGGCCCTGAGATCGATGAATATTGCCCTCTTCCGAAGAATGACTTTCAGGGACAGCCTTCAAGCGGGTTGCCGGCGAACGCTGAACGTCACCGTGCCGCCTCCCGTCCTTTCTTCCGGGTCGAGGCACTGCAGATAAGCAACTTTGCCTTTTTTAGCTAGCCCGAGCACAACTGGATTTACTCCCTTGGCGAGAGCATTGTAATAGGGGAGTAAAGAAGCCAGAGAATGGAGGCAGACAGCATCCGTCTTCTTGAGGTTAAGGCGATAGCCTTCATCCAGGATGATCCTGTTGCCGACCTTGTAGACGGGACATTTTCCCTTGATGGCGATGACTTCTATGACCAGTTTCATCGGCTTTCCTTTCGACCTCAAGTTTATTCCCACTCTGCCTCGTAGGCAAGAGGATAGGCAAAACAAGAGAGGATTAGCTTAATTCGGCTCTTCAACGTTAGTTCTTTCTTACCGAGAAGCAGAGAGTTGTGCATGCTCATATCTTTCATAAGCTCCACTTGTTTTATTGATTGAACGAGAATTTTATGGAATTATAACCTATAATAAAAATGGATGTTGAGTATCAGGGATTAGAAGCGAGGCTGCCCGATTTCCTGGTCGTCGGCGCTGCTCGTTCTGGAACGTCGACCCTCTGTTCTCTGCTCGAGTCCCACCCGCGGGTATTTTTGTCAGCCAAAAAGGAGCCGATGTTTTTTGCCGTTTACGGGCACAATCGCCATTACCTCGATATCCGTACAAGAAGACCAGTCAATTTTGTGGTCGATCAACTCGACGACTACATCCGTCTTTTCAGAGCCGCCCGTCGCGACCAACTTCTCGGCGAAGGGTCAACGTGGTATCTCTATTTTTTCCAAGAGACGATAAAAAATATCCGCTTGATTTATGGTCAAAAAGCCTCAGCTGTCAAGATTTTTGTCGTTCTCCGTAATCCTATGGACAGAGCATGGTCTCACTATTTATTTCATAAGAGGAATGGCGAAGAAAGCATGCCGTTTGAGAGAGCCATCCAAAAAGATGTCATTCAAGAGAGACAAGAGAAACATTTTCTGCCCGGCTATGACTACCTTGGTTTTGGCCGTTACTCTTCTCCCGTGAAGGCATACCAGGAGGCTTTTCCTCATGTGAAGGTTTTGCTTTTTGAGGACCTGGTAAAGCATAATAGGGCGGTCATGGATGAAGCTTTTGATTTTCTTGGCCTGCCTGCCTTTGGCCGTCCTTCCAGCCAGGTGAAGCTCAATGTTGCCGGCAAGCCTAAAAATCCTTTATTCGCCTCGCTGGGTAAACTCGTTTATCAGCCTAACGCTTTCAAAGCCTTTTTCAAAATCTTCTTGCCTTTCCGGACAAGGGCAAGATGGAAATACAGGTTGAGTCGGGTCTTGTTTACGGCCGAACCCATGCCCAGACCAATCCGAGAGAAGCTCAAGGAAGTTTATCGGGAGGATATATGCGCTTTGAGTTGTTTGATTGGGCGAGACTTGAATTCCTGGCTCGCGTGATGAACTATAAAGCTTGAAAATGAAAATCTGTCTTGTCTGTTCGGCGGGAGGTCATTTTTTCGAGCTTTATAGCCTCAATGCGCTCTGGAGGGAACACGATTGTTTCTGGGTTACCTTTAAGAGGGAAGACACCGAATTTTTGCTCCGAAGAGAAAAAGCCTATTGGGCTTTCTGGCCGAC
>FWPV01008551.1_pt1 | contig 17823 bp, 15 predicted proteins | sample 2228371 | NCBI WGS metagenome assembly FWPV01 (sample SAMEA103939776, study PRJEB20133) | metagenome | reverse complement strand
CCTTGCGCTACATCCCGCTCGCGGCTTTCTTCAGCGTTTCCCTAGGGAACACTGAATCAATCCCCTCGCCCCCGCTTGCGGGGGAGGGTAGGGTGAGGGGGCTTGAGAAATCAAAGCGTCATCACCCTCACCCCCACCCTCTCCCAAAGGGAGAGGGAGTTCTTCAGCGTTTCCCATACGGTGGAGATTGGGATGGGGTGACGTCAATATCGTGCATTTCAGAGCAATCGCCCCAAGGAGACGGGTGCGGACCATCGGTATGTCGAGAACCCTTTCATCCTGCCCAAGCGGGCGATGGCCTGCCGGCTGCCCTGGGCCAGGGCCTCCTTGAGGCCGCACACCATCTCCTCCTCGCTCAGGGCGAGGCCAGCGGCCCGGGGATCCGGTTTCGTCTCAAGCTTCCGTGCCTTGCGCAGGAGCTGGTCCACCCAGTCGGCCCGGGCGGTGCCGGCAAGAAGCGCGCTCAGGATGAGGATGGAGACGGTTTGTATGCGGCGCATGGTACAGGCTGTGGGGGAATGGCATGACTCGAGCGTGTTCTACGACCCGTCTATGAGCCAGTTTACATGCAGACCGCCCTTGCTCTGCTAAGCTATTGATCAGAAAAGCTTGTACTTGAACGTCACCCCCACCCTGACCCTCCCCGTCGAGGGAGGGGATAGTAAAAGGTCAACTCGGTTCGTTTCGGATCAATCATCGAAAGCCCCTGCCTGGTGGGCCGTGCCTACATTCATGGAGAAATGCAATATGACCACCATCCTGCCCCTTGCTCTCGTCTTGGCCGTCGTCCAGTTGGCCGGCTGCGAATCCCATCCGCCCGGATACGGCGAGGTGGTGGTTAAGGATCGCGACGCCAGCGTGCGCATCGTGTTCAGCGACCAGGATCGGGCCATCATCCGGGCCTGGTACGAGGAGCGGCGCAGGTCCCTGCCACCCGGGCTCGCCAAGAAGGGGAAGGTCCCCCCGGGACATGCCAAGCGTTGGGCCCCCCGCGATGTGTTGCCGCCGGGGATGGCCTATCGCCACCTGCCCGTGGAGCTGGAGCGTCGATTGTCGCGTCTGCCCGATGGCTACGTGCGGGTCATCGTCGACACCCACATCGTGCTCATGAACACGCGCACGCGCGTCATCTTCGACGTGCTGCCCGACCTGGTCGACGACTGACGGCGGCCGGCTCCCGCCGGGCGGTGTGGCACGGCTAAAATAGGGTGACCTCCAACGCCCGAGGCCGCCGTGACCGCGAACGCCGAACAGAACACCCCGCCCCACGTCTCCATCGTCATCCCCATCTACAACGAAGGGGAAAACCTGCCGGATCTCATCGCCCAGGTGGAACAGGCCATGGGGCAGGCGGGGGTGCCCTGGGAGCTCATTTGTGTGGACGACGGCTCGCGCGACGGCTCCGACCGGCTGCTGGCCGAGCTGGCGCAGACCCGGCCCTGGCTCAAGCCCCTCTATCTCAACCGCAACTACGGCCAGTCCACTGCCATGCAGGCGGGCTTCGACGCCGCCCGCGGCGCCATCCTCGTCACCCTGGACGGGGACCTGCAGAACGATCCGGCCGACATCCCCCGGCTACTGAAGGAATTAGAGGCCCGTCCGGAGATCGACATCCTCTCCGGCTGGCGCAAAGACCGCCAGGACAAGACCTGGTCGCGCAAGATCCCATCCTGGATCGCCAACTGGATCATCTCGCGGGTTACGGGCGTGCACCTGCACGACTATGGCTGCTCTCTCAAGCTCTACCGCCGCGCGGCCCTGGAACACGTCAAGATCTATGGCGAACTGCACCGCTTCATCCCGGCCCTGGCGGGCCAGTTCGGGGCGCGGGTGATGGAGCTGCCGGTCCATCACCGGCCGCGCACCCGCGGCCAGTCCAAATACGGCCTCGACCGCACGGTGCGGGTGTTGCTGGACCTGCTGTGGGTCAAGTTCCTGCTCCGTTTCTTGCACCGTCCCATGCACGCCTTCGGCGGTCTAGGCGCCGTCATGCTGCTGGTGGGGCTGACCATCCTGCTCGTGCTGAGCTTCGAGAAACTTTTCCTGGGTGCCCAGATCGGCGGCCGCCCCTTGCTGCTGCTGGGGGTCATGCTGACCCTCATGGGGGTGCAGTTCCTGGCCCTCGGCCTGCTCGGCGAGATGCTCACCCGCATCTACCACGAACCCGGCGGCGGCAAGCAGTACATACTGCGGGATGCGCCGCGGCCTCGGCGCGAGGTATAAGGCGACGCCGATGACCCGCCTGCGCCGGCCTGCATCCCATGCCCCATCCCCTATCCCCCATCCCCCACGCGCCACCAGGGACTGGCGTCTGCCACCCTTGTTGCTGCTGCCCTTCCTGGCCCTGGGGGTGCCGCCCCTGTTCGACCTGGACGAGGGGGCCTTCACTGCCTCCACCCTGGAGATGTTCCTGCGTGGCGATTTCCTTTCCAGCCATCTCCTGGGGGAGCCGCGCCACGACAAGCCCATCCTTATCTATTGGCTGCAGGCCCTGTCGGTGTCCGTCTTCGGCTTTGACGAGTGGGGTTGGCGCTTGCCTTCGGCGCTGGCCGCCGCCGCCTGGATCTGGCTTACCCATGCCTTCGTCGCCCGCGTCCTGGACCGGGAGACGGCCCTCTTGGCGGCCCTCCTTGTCGCCACGGCCGCCGGGCTGGTGATCATCCAGCGGGCGGCCACCGCCGACGCCCTGCTCAATTTGTGTCTGGCGGCCGCCGGCTACGCTGCCTGGCTGTGGCTCAAGGAGGAGCGACCGGCCTGGCGCTATGCCAGCCACGCCGCCATGGCCTTGGGCTTCCTCACCAAGGGCCCCGTGGCGGTGCTGGTGCCGGCCGGGGCCGTCCTGCTCTGGTGTGTGAGCCGACGGGAGCCCCGGCGCTTCCTGCGCTGGGCCCTGGAGGCGCGGGCGGTGGCCTTGTTCCTGGCCATCGCCGTGCCCTGGTTCGCGGTACAGACCTGGCTCGAGGGGCCCGGCTTTGTCGAGGGCTTCTTCCTGAAACACAACGTGGAACGTTTCGGGTCGGCCATGGAGGGACACGGCGGCCGGCTCTGGTACTACCTGCCGGTGGTGCTCTTGTCGCTGCTGCCCCACACCGGTTGGCTGGCTGCCTTCGCGCGACCGCGCACCCTATGGCAGGACGAGCTCCTGCGCTACGGGTTGTTTTGGTTCGGGCTGGTCTTCCTGCTCTTCTCCTTCTCCGGCACCAAGCTGCCCCATTACGTCTACTACGGCTATGGCGGTCTCGTACTGATCCTCGCCCGCGAAGCGGCGATGAACGGCAACCGCTGGCTACTCCTGTTGCCCGGCAGCCTTTTCTTCGCCCTACTGCTCCTGCTGCCGGAACTGCTGGCGGGACTGGTCCCGCGCCTCAAACCGGATGACCGGCTGCTCTTCGCGGACCTCGCCCAGATCTTCGGGCCCACCTACCGGCTTTGGTTCGGCGGGGCCTTGGCCTTGAGCTTGGCCCTGTTCGCCCTGCCCCGCCGGAAGCTGCGGCTGGGTCTGTACACCAACGGCGTGGTCGCCGCCCTGGGCCTGGCCCTGATCCTCATCCCGGCCGTGGGCGAGGTGCAGCAGGGGCCCATACGCCAAGCAGGCAAGCTCGCGGCCGGACTGGACGGCCCCTTGGTCATGCACGGGGTCAATACCCCCAGCTTCCAGACCTATGCCGGCCGCCAGGTGGTCAAACGCCCCCCCCGGCCAGGGGACCTCATCCTCACCCGTGAAAGTCGGCTTCGAGACCTGCCTGCCGCTGAGGTGATCTACCGGGAACGCAGCTATGTGCTGGCGCGGGTCCAGGCCATGCCATGAGGGGGGCATGACGGCCCAGGCGAGGCAAGGGGCATCCCCGGCGCGATATCTCCCCCATCTGGCCTGGCTCCTCCTGGCGCTCGCATTGCTCACCCTGTGGCGTGTACTGGCCGTCCGGCACCTGGAACTGGAGCTTTACGCCGACGAGGCCCAGTACTGGTACTGGTCCCTGACCCCGGACTGGGGCTATTACTCCAAGCCGCCCATGGTGGCCTGGCTGATCCGCCTGGGCACCCTCGTGTTTGGCGACGGTGAGCTGGGGGTACGCGCGGCCACCTTCGCCCTCTGGCCGGCCACCGCCCTGGCGATCTGGGCCCTCACCCGTTTTCTCTTCCGGGGACAGCCTTGGGGGGATCGCGCCGCCGTCTGGTCGGCCCTGGCCTTCGCCACCCTGCCCATGACCTTCCTGGGCGGGGTGTTGATCACCACCGACGGCCCCCTGCTACTGTTCTGGGCCCTGAGCCTGTACTTCCTCGCCCGGGCGCTGGCGGAAGACGCCTGGCGACACTGGCTGCTGGTCGGCATCTGCGCCGGGCTGGGGCTGCTGTCCAAGTACAGCATGGTATTCCTGGCCCCGGCCTTGCTCCTTTATCTGGGTGTTTCTCCCGAACACCGGCACAAGCTCCTGAGCCCCAAGCCTTATGCGGCGGCCGCCTTAGCCCTGCTCATCCTGGCGCCGAACCTCCTGTGGAACGCCCGGCACGCCTTCGTGAGTTTCCGGCATACGGCCGAGATCTCCCAGCTCGACCGAGCCTGGCTGCATCCCGAGGCCCTACTGGAGTTCGCAGGCGCCCAGTTCGGGGTGTTCGGCCCCCTGCTGGCCCTGGGGCTCGTGCTCCTCCTTCTGCGCCCCAGGGCCTTACTCGGCGATGCACGCCTGCGCTTCCTGGCCGCCTTCAGCCTGGTACCCCTGGCGGCCTTCCTCGCCCTGTCCCTGCTCTCGCGCGCCTTTGCCAACTGGGCCGCCTTCGCCTACGTGGCCGGCACGGTCCTGGTGGTGAGCATGTGGATAGCACGGGACAGGCGGCGCTGGCTCGCCGTGGCCCTCGGCCTCAATCTGGCCATAGGGGCACTGCTCTACCACTGGCACGACCTGGCCCGCGGCCTGGGGGTGGAACTTAGCCGCAGGACCGACCCCTATGCCCGTGTGACGGGCTACCGGGCGCTCGGTCGGGAGGTGCAGCGCAGGCTGGCGGCCCAGCCCGGGGCGCGCCTCCTGGGCGACGACCGCAAGACCTTCGCCTGGCTGCTCTATTACGCCCGCCCTCTAAGCCGTGAGGCGGCCTACTTCAACCCCGGTGGCCGGATCGGCAACCACTTCGCCCTGACCCTGGAACTGGCCCGCAACCCCCACGGCCCCTTCGTGTTCGTCACCCGCGGCCGCAGCGCGGCAGAGCTGGGGCGATGGTTCGAGCGCGTGGAGCCGCTGGAATTGCTGCACATCCGCACCCATCGGGACCACGCCCTGGAATACCAGGCCTGGCGGGTGGAGGGCTTCAGGGGCTATGGGGGATGAGGGATGGGGGCGGGAATGAGTCTCATTGCCCATCACCCATTCCCCATCCCCCTTTACCCTTCACCATGAATGAAACTCCCCGTCCTGCTCCTCGCCCTGGCGCTTGCCGCCTGCGGCAGGGAGGAGGCCGCCCCGCCCGCCGCCCCTGCACCCGCGTCCCAGGCCCCGCCTACATCCGTGCCCGAGGCCGCCGCACCGGCGCCGGCAGCCCGGATGGCCGAGGGTGAGGCCAAATACCGGACCACCTGTGCCGTCTGTCACGGTCAGCGGGCCGAGGGCATGGGTAACTACCCCAGACTGGCAAGCCAGTCCCCGGAGGAGATCCGCAGCAAGCTGCTGGATTACCGGGCCGGCAAGCAGATGGGGCCGCTCACCGCCATCATGGCCGCCACCGCCAACGGCCTCACCGATGCCGACATCGAGGCCCTGGCCGCTTACATCCCGGCGCTCTGAGGGTTGGCCCTGCTATCTGGGGGCGAGCGCCGCGGCTACTCGATGGGCCACATCCACGTCCAGGAAGGGCTGGATGTGGGCCTGGATCAGATCGCCGGGGGCGGGGATCGGGCCGGACGGGAGGAGGGAGGTGGTCAGGTGCGCTACCCCGGCGGCGGGCATGGGGCCTCCCAGGGGGTCCCAGGGGGTGTACACGTCGATCCAGCGCTCCAGCCCCAGGTCCTGTGGGCCGGCGAGGGGCGAGGCCGGGTCCGTAAGGGGCAGCCCTGGATGCATGCGGGTGAGCCACAGGCGCAGGGCTGGCCGCCCCAGAGGGGAGGCGAGGCTCACTAGGGCCCGTGCCAGCACCCCATCCACCCCGTTGCGCAGGGCCAGATAGGCGATCACCGAGCCCAGGGAGTGGGCGAGCAGCACCACTTCCCGCCCCTCCAGCCGGGCCGCGCGCAGGGCCGCCTGCACCTCCGCTACCGCCTGCCTGAGCCCTGCGGTGTCGGTGGGGATGCCGCTCCAGGGGATGCGCCGCACCTCGGCCCGCAGCTCCCGCGCGAGGGTGGCCACCAGGGGCGAACGCTCCAGATAGCCCTCCTCCAGGGCGGCCAAAGGCTGCAGCTTGTCGCCGGTCAGGGGGGTGAGCAGCCGCCACGGGTTGACCCCCTCCACCACCAGGAGCAGCGGCTGGGCCCGGGCGTGTCCGAGGAGGGACAGCCCCAGCAGCAACCAGGCGAGGGATCTCATCACGCCCGTCCCCAGGCCGCGAACAGCGGGTCGCTCACCTCGCGTTCGGCCGCGTACTTGTCGTCCTCGGGCCGTTTCTCTCCCCGCAGGGTCTCACCATGGAGGTCGCGGAAGCCGGCCTCGCGCAGGAGCCACAACACCATGCCCAGCCGCTCGAAGGGGTGGAGCTCACCCCAGACCCGGATGGCCTTGGGGGGAAACCAGCGGTCGGAAAAGGTGATCGCCAGCACCCCACCGGCCCGCAGCACCCGCCGAAGCTGTGCCAGCACCTCCACGGGCCGGGTCAGATATTCTACCGAGGCCGTGCACACCACCGCGTCGAAGTGGCCGTCGGGAAAGGGCAGGACAGGGTCGGCATTGAGGTCCTGCACCCGCCAGTGGGCAAGCCTTGGATTGGCGGCGAGCTCCGCGGCGTTTAGGCCCAGCCCGGTCACTACGAGGTCCGCGAGCCCTTCGGGCAGATGGCTCTGCCAGCTGGCCATGAGGTCCAGGACCCGCTGGCCGGTCTGCAGCAGCCGCCCGTAGAGCCGGGCCACCTCCGCCCGGCAGGCTGCGTCCAGGTGATGCACGAGCCGGGGCTGGGCATAGAACACGGCATCTGGCGACTCGTCCGCGCGGGCGAGCGCCCCCTGGGGCAGATAGCAGGCGCCCCCCTCGACGGGCGGCCGCTGCATGCCCGGCCCATCGAAGAGCTGGACGAAGCGCACGCGCGCAGCCACCGCCTCGCTCCGCCGCAGGGTGAGTCGCGCCCCGGGGCCGGCCAGGGGATGGTTGGGGTCCACCCGCAGCCCGGTCGGTCCTGCCGCCAGCAGGCGGCAGGGACGCAGGTCCCGCACCCCCTCGGCCAGACCCGCGAAGGCCAGGCGCGGATAGAAACGCCCTGGCAGCGGCTCGCTGCGTAACTGCCAGGACCCCTTGGGCAGCAGGATGGGCGGCTGCCCCGCCGGCAGGATCCAAGGGGTGGGATCCAGCGTCACGGGCCCCGCCTCCAGTTCCCGCGCTGCCCGCAGCAGGCGTCCATCCGCCTGCAGGGCGGCCTCCGGCAGGAGCAGGCGGTCGCAGTGCCGCACACCTCCGGCCTCCCATTCCAGACGGGCCTCGATGGTGCTCATACCGTCCCTCGTCGCACCAGTCTGGTGCGGGCTGCACCAGGGGCAGGCGCACAACCCCTCTCTGGCCCCCGACGTTCCATATGGAAATCAATGGGATAGCTCATGGCATGGCCCTTGCTTGTCTCTGGGACAGTCTTGCATGGAGCGCAAGGCGGTCAGGGACAACGGCGTCCGGCGGCTACGGCCTTCCGGACGCTTTTTTTTGGAGTGAATGCGTATGGACAGACCCAGGCTCGTAGTCGTCGGCAACGGCATGGCCGGCATGCGCACGGTGGAGGAGCTGGTGCGGCTCGCCCCGGACCTGTACCACATCACCGTCTTCGGAGACGAACCCCATCCCAATTACAACCGCATCCTGCTCTCGCTGGTACTGGCGGGCGAGCAGAGCCTTGAGGGGATCGTGCTCCATGGGCGGCAATGGTACACCGAGCGGGGCATTCGGCTGCACACTGGCAGTCCCGTGGTGCGCATCGACCGGGGGCGACGCTTCGTGGAGACAGCCGACGGCACCCGCGCCGGCTACGACCGGCTGCTGCTGGCCACCGGCTCGCGTCCATTCATCCTGCCCGTGCCTGGCGCCGAGCTGGACGGGGTACTGGGCTTCCGCGACATCGCGGACGTGGAGGCCATGATCGAGGCGTCCCGGCGCTCCCGGCACGCCTGCGTCATCGGCGGCGGGCTACTGGGGTTGGAGGCGGCCAACGGTCTCAAGGCGCGGGGCATGGACGTGACCGTGGTGCACATCGCCCCCTGGCTCATGGAACGCCAGCTCGACGAGCCCGCGGCGCGGCTGCTGCAGCAAAGCCTGGAGGCCAAAGGACTGAAGTTCCTGCTGCAGCGGCAGACCCAGGCGCTGGTGGGCGGGGAGTCAGGCCGCGTGTGCGCCGTGCGCTTCAAGGACGGCAGTCTGATCCCCGCCGATCTGGTGGTGATGGCCGTGGGTATCCGGCCCAATACGGCGCTGGCCGAATCCGCGGGTCTCTACTGCAACCGGGGCATCGTGGTGCATGACACCCTGCAGACGGTCACCGACCCGCGCATCTATGCGGTGGGCGAGTGCGTCAGCCACCGGGGCGTGAGCTATGGCCTGGTCGCCCCGCTGTTCGAGCAGGCGCGGGTGGCCGCCAATCACCTGGCGGGGCATGGCATCAGCCGCTATACCGGCTCCATGACCTCCACCAAGCTCAAGGTCACCGGCATCGACCTCTTCTCCGCCGGCCGCTTCATGGGTGGTGACGGGTGCGAGGAGATCGTCTTCCGGGACGCCGCCCGCGGGATCTACAAAAAGCTGGTGCTGGAAAACGACCGGCTGGTGGGTGCGGTACTCTACGGCGACAGCCTGGATGGCGCCTGGTACTTCGAACTGATGCGCGACGGCACGGATGTGTCCGCCATCCGGGAACGCCTCGTCTTCGGCCGCCGGCACCTGGGCGACAGCGGCCACGGTGACGACCGGCAACGCGTGCTCGATCTGCCCGACACAGCCGAGATCTGCGGCTGCAACGGCGTGTGCAAGGGGCAGATCGTCGCGGCCATCCGGGAGAAGAGGCTCTTCACCCTGGAGGAGGTGCGCGCCCACACCAAGGCCTCCAGCTCCTGCGGCTCTTGCACCGGCCTGGTGGAGGCACTGCTCGCCGCCACCGCGGGCGGCGACTACTCCACCGCCCCCTCCCGCAAGCCCGTGTGTCCCTGCACCGAGCACACCCACGACGAGGTGCGCGCCGCCATCCGCGAGCATGGCCTCAAGACCATCCCGGAGGTCATGCGCTTCCTGGAGTGGAAGACCCCGGACGGCTGCCCCAAGTGCCGCCCGGCCTTGAACTACTACCTGCTCGCCGCCTGGCCCGGCGAGTATGTGGACGATGCCCAGTCGCGCTTCATCAACGAGCGTGCCCACGGCAACATCCAGAGGGACGGCAGCTTCTCCGTCGTGCCGCGCATGTGGGGTGGGCTCACCAACCCGCGGGAGCTCAGGGCCATCGCCGACGTGGCCGAGAAGTACCGGGTGGCGGAGATCAAGATCACCGGCGGCCAGCGCATCGACCTGTTCGGCATCAAGAAGGAGGACCTGCCCGCCGTCTGGCGCGACCTCACCGCTGCCGGCTTCGTCTCCGGACACGCCTACGGCAAGGCCCTGCGCACGGTGAAGACCTGTGTGGGCAGGCGCTGGTGCCGCTTCGGCACCCAGGACTCCACCGGCCTGGGGGTGCGGTTGGAGCAAGTCGCCTGGGGTTCCTGGATGCCGCACAAGTTCAAGATGGCGGTTTCGGGCTGCCCGCGCAACTGCGCCGAGGCCACCATCAAGGACCTGGGCGTGGTCTGCGTGGAATCCGGGTATGAACTGCACGTGGGCGGCAATGGCGGTGTGAAGGTGCGGGTGACCGACCTGCTCACCCATGTGAAGACGGAAGACGAGGTGATCGAGTACGCCTGTGCCTTCATCCAGCTCTACCGGGAGGAGGCCCATTACCTGGAGCGCACCGCCCCCTGGGTCGAGCGGGTGGGGCTCGCCCACATCAAGGCGCGGGTGGTGGAGGACGCAGAGAACCGCCGGGCGCTGGCCGAACGTTTCCGCCGCTCCCAGGAAAGCGCCCAGATCGACCCCTGGAAGGCACGCGCCGAGGGGGCCGAACGGCACGAATTCACCCCCCTGGCCATGCTGGTCTGACACACCCCCCTTGCCCGCTACGGGAGGGAAGAAAGGACACCACACATGAACGCAATGCACGACGGCTGGCTCGACGTCGGCCCCATCACCGACATCCCCCGCCAGGGCGCCCGACGCATTGCCGCCCCCGGCGGCGACATCGCCCTCTTTCGCACCGTGGACGACCAGGTCTACGCCCTGGCCGACCGCTGCCCCCACCGGGGCGGCCCCCTCTCTCAGGGCATCGTGCACGGTCACCGGGTGGCCTGCCCGTTGCACGACTGGCGGATCGACCTCGCCACCGGCCTGGCGCTGGCCCCGGACGAGGGCTGTGCGGCCCGCTATCCGGTGGAGGTGCGGGAGGGGAGGGTGTGGCTGTGCCTCGCCCCGGAGGCGGGCTGTCCCAACCGCTGACCATGGCAGTCATACGCACCACCTGCCCCTACTGCGGCGTGGGCTGCGGCCTGCTGGTACACCCGGACGGTCGGGGCGGCTGGCAGGTGCGTGGCGACCCGGACCATCCCGCCAACCGGGGGCGTTTGTGTAGCAAAGGCGCAGCCCTAGCCGAGACCCTCGACCTCCAGGACCGCTTGCTGCATCCCATGCTCCACGGCCGGCGAGTGTCTTGGGAGACGGCCCTCGACGTCGTGGCAAGGCGCTTTTGCGACACCATCGCCGAGCACGGTCCGGAGGCGGTGGCCTTCTATGTCTCCGGCCAGCTCTTAACCGAGGACTACTACGTCGCCAACAAGCTCATAAAGGGCTTCCTCGGCAGCGCCAACATCGACAGCAACTCGCGGCTTTGCATGGCCTCGGCGGTGGCCGGCCACCAGCGGGCCTTCGGCGAGGACGTGGTGCCAGCCTGCTACGAGGACCTGGAGCTGGCAGACCTCGTCGTCCTCGTGGGCTCCAACGCCGCCTGGACGCACCCGGTGCTGTTCCATCGCCTCCAGGCGGCCAGGCAGGCGCGGCCGGAGAGCCGGCTGGTGGTGATCGATCCGCGTCGCACCGTGAGCTGCGAGGGCGCCGACCTGCACCTGGCCATCCGCCCCGGCACGGATGCCTGGCTGTTCAACGGCCTACTTGAGTACCTGCGTCGCCAGGGGGCCGTGGACTGGGCCTATCTCGAGGCCCACGTAGAAGGTTTCGCCGCCGCCCTGGCGGCCGCGGAGGGGCTGTCCATCCCCGCAGTGGCCGAACGCTGCGGCCTGCAGGCGGACCAAGTGGCCACCTTCTACCGCTGGTTCGCCGCCATCCCCAGAACGGTCACCCTCTTCTGCCAGGGGATCAACCAGTCCTCCTCCGGCTCGGACAAGGTCAACGCCATCCTCAACGTGCATCTGGCCACCGGGCGGGTGGGGCGGCCGGGGGCTGGCCCTTTCTCGCTCACCGGCCAGCCCAATGCCATGGGCGGACGGGAGGTGGGGGCCATGGCCAACCACCTCGCCGCCCACATGGGCTTCACCGCGGAGGACATCGACCGGCTGCGGCGCTTCTGGCGGGCAGCGCGCCTGGCCACCGGCCCCGGGCTCAAGGCGGTGGACCTGTTCCAGGCGGTGCGCTCGGGCCGCATCCGAGCCCTGTGGATCATCGCCACCAACCCTGTGGTGAGCCTGCCCGAGTCGAACCGCGTCATGGAGGCCCTGGCCGGCTGTCCATTTTTAGTGGTCTCGGACGTCACCGCCTCGACCGACACTGCCCGACTGGCCCATGTGCTGTTGCCCGCCGCCGCCTGGGGGGAGAAGGACGGCACGGTCACCAACTCGGAGCGGCGCATCTCGCGCCAGCGCCCATTCCTGCCCTTGCCTGGCGAGGCCCGTCCGGACTGGTGGATCATCACCCAGGTGGCGCGGCGCATGGGCTTTGCTGAGGCCTTCAATTATGCGGGGCCGGCGGACATCTTCCGCGAGCATGCCGCCCTCTCGGCATACGAAAACGGTGGGGCGCGCCGCTTCGACTTGGGACCGTTGGCGGATCTGGACACCCCTGGTTATGACCGGCTCGCACCCACGCAGTGGCCGGTGACCGGCGACCCCGGCAGCGCACGTCCCTACGCCGACGGCCGCTTCGGCACCTCCACCGGCAAGGCGCGCATGCTGCCCATCCTCCCACGCCTGCCGCTGCACCCGGCTGGCGCCGGCCAGCCTCTGATCCTCAATACCGGCCGCCTGCGCGACCAGTGGCACACCATGACCCGCACGGGCAAGTCACCCAGACTCTTCGCCCACACCGGCGAGCCCTGCGTGGTGCTGCATCCGGACGATGTCACGGCCCGCGGTCTCGAGGTCGGCGCCCTGGCCAGCCTGCGGAGTGCCCATGGCGAGATCCTGGTGCGGGTGGATGAGAGTCCCGGGTTGCGCCCCGGCACGGTTTTCGTCCCCATGCACTGGAACGACAGCTACACCGCGAGCGGCCGGGTCAATGTACTGGTGGGCGCGGTGACCGATCCTGTGTCCGGTCAGCCGGAATACAAGCACGCACCGGTGGCGGTCACCCCCTACCCGGCGGCCTGGTTCGGTTTCCTGCTCACCCGTGAGGCCGGAGCCCCGCCCCCAGTCCCCTACTGGAGCCGGGTCACGGCGCGCGCCTGTACGCGCTACGAGCTGGCGGGCACCTCTCAGGGGCTGCCGGACGAGGCGCTGCTCCTGACATGGCTGGGCGGAAGGGAAGGGCTCATGGAGCTGCGCGACCCTGCCGCCGGCCGTTACCGGGCGGCACGGGTACACGCAGGCCGTCTGGAGGCGGTGCTTTTCATCGATGCCCACAGGCAGCGCCTGCCTGCCCGGCATTGGCTGGAGGGGCTGTTCGAGGCCGAGCGTCTCGAGGACGCGGCGCGGGCCTGCCTCCTGTTGGGTCGCGCCGGCACGCCCGAGCAAGCGGATCGCATCGTCTGCGCCTGCCACGGCGTGGGGGAACGCGCGCTCACCGCCGCCATCGCGCACGGGGCGGACAGCGTCGAGGCCCTGGGGCGCGGCCTCAAGGCGGGCACGGGCTGCGGCGCCTGCGTGCCGGAACTCAGGGCCTTGCTGCGCAGGGCAAGTCAGGTGAACGCCGTCACTGCATAGACCCGGCACGCAGCTTGCTTTGCAGTCTCCGCCATGCCCCGGAAGCGACCCGACCCCGCCACACCCGAGGAACTGCGGGTAATGATCGTCGACAGCGACACCGAGCGCAGCCGCAATCTGCGCGGTGCGCTCGCCCTGGCCGGCTATCGCGTGGTGGCGGAGCTGCGCGAATCCATCCGCCTGCCCGATGCCGTGCGGGACCTCGAACCTCACATCATCATCGTGGCTGCCGACTCCCCGGACCGGGACACCCTGGAACACATCAGCCTGAGCACGCGCGATGCCCCCCGGCCGGTGGTGATGTTCACCCAGGACGGAGCGAGCGACAGCATCCACGCCGCCGTCCGGGCCGGGGTCTCCGCCTATGTGGTGGACGGCCTGGCGCCGGAACGCCTGCGCCCCATCCTGGAGGTGGCCTGCGCCCGCTTCGAGGCACATCAGGCCCTCCTGGACCGGCTCCGGGAGACCGAAAGGCGGCTGGCCGAGCGTAAGACGGTGGAAAAAGCCAAGGGACTGCTCATGCAGCGGCGTGGCCTCTCGGAGGACGAGGCCTACCAGGAGCTGCGCCGGCTGGCCATGCAGACCGGCAAGCGCCTGGGCGAGGTGGCCGAGACCTTGCTGGCCGCAGCGCGGCTCCTCTGAAGGCGGGCCCTTCCTCCCCAAACGGGTGCGCCCTGCACCACGGCCGTGCGCCCCAGAACGCTGTCCGGGCGTCCGAACCTCCCCACCCATTGCCCACGATGCAGTGTAATTTCAGAGGCTTGTACGCTATCTGAGGTGGCTGGCACGCATCCTGCTAGATCGAGATCGAAGCCCGCTCCTCGATCGGGGTTCACAGCCAGCTTCGCACCGATGGTGGTGCTTTTGGACAACGGCGTCCCTCCCCGCGGCCCAGGCCGCGATGGTCGGACGCCATTTTTTTGGAGTCGTGCGATGTCCCAGGACGAGAAAACCCCTCTGACCCACCCCGTACCGGTCGACCCGATCACGGCGTCCCGGCGTGATTTCCTGAAGAAGTCCTCCACCCTGTCGGCCGCCGCCGCCATCATGACCCTCGTCGCCCCCGGCGTGCGCAGCGGGGCATGGGCGGCCGGATCGGACGCCCCCGAAAAGACCGATGTCAAAATCGGCTTCATCCCGCTGACCGACTGCGCCAGCGTGGTGATCGCCGCCGAGAAGGGCTTCGACCGGAAGTACGGCATCAGGATCACCCCCAGCAAGGAGGCCAGCTGGGCAGGGGTGCGCGACAAACTGGTCAACGGCGAGCTGGATGCCGCCCACGTCCTCTACGGGCTCATCTATGGCCTGCAGCTCGGGGTGGCGGGGCCCAGGAAGGACATGGCCGTGCTCATGTCCATCAACAACAACGGCCAGGGCATCACGCTCACCAACCAGTTGAAGGCCAAGGGGGTGACCGACGGCGCGGGTCTGGCCAAACTGGTCAAGGCGCAGCCCAAGGAATGGACCTTCGCCCAGACCTTCCCCACCGGCACCCACGCCATGTGGCTTTACTACTGGATGGGGGCCTATGGCATCGACCCCTTCCGCGACGTGAAAGTGATCACCGTGCCGCCGCCGCAGATGGTGGCCAACATGCGGGTGGACAAGATGGACGGCTACTGTGTGGGCGAGCCCTGGAACGCCCGCGCCATCCACGACGGCATCGGCTTCACCGCCGCCACCAGCCAGGACGTGTGGCCCGACCACCCGGAGAAGGTGCTGGGCACCACCCTGGAGTTCGTGCAGAAATACCCCAACACGGCGCGGGCCATGATCGCCGCCCTGCTGGATGCCTCGAAATACATCGACACCATGAAGAACCGCTCCGAGGTGGCGCGCATCATCGCCGGCAAGGCCTACGTCAACACCGATGTGGGGGTGATCGAAGGCCGCATGCTGGGCCAGTACGACAACGGCATCGGCCGCAAGTGGCAGGACCCCAATTACATGAAGTTCTACAACGACGGGGCGGTGAACTATCCCTACCTGTCCGACGGCATGTGGTTCCTCACCCAGCACAAGCGCTGGGGGCTGCTAAAGGAGCACCCGGACTATCTGGCGGTGGCCCGCGCCGTGAACCAGATCGGGCTCTACAAGGAGGCCGCCGCCCTGACCAAGACCCCCCTGCCCAAGTCGGACATGCGCGGCTCCCGCCTCATCGACGGTGTGGTCTGGGACGGCGCCAACCCGAAGGCCTACGCCGACGGTTTCAAGGTCAAGGCCTGACACAAGGAGGACAGCATGAGCGCAGTGACCCTGGACGAACGACCCTTGCAGGACATCATGACGGCACCCGACACCCAGCACCTGCCGGCGGCGAAGCCGACGACCGCAGCGCCGCGCCCTCGCCCCACGCCCTGGTTGCAGACCGAGCAGGGGCGCGCCTTCAGCGCCGCCCTGGGGCGGCTGCTGCGCGCCGGTCTGCCACCGGCGCTTGGCATGGGAATGTTCGTGCTGGTCTGGCAACTGGTGTCGGTGAGCAGCGGCGAGCACGGACTGCCCGGCCCGGCCGAAACCTGGCAGGCGGCCCGCGCCCTGTTCGCCGACCCCTTCTACGACAACGGCCCCAACGACATGGGCATCGGCTGGAACATCCTCAACTCCCTCTACCGGGTCGGCGCAGGCTTCGGACTAGCCGCCCTGGTGGGCATCCCGCTGGGGTTCATGATCGGCCGCTTCGCCTTCCTCTCCGGCATGCTCGCCCCCATCATCAGCCTGCTGCGGCCGGTCTCGCCGCTAGCCTGGCTGCCCATCGGGCTCTACGTGTTCAAGGAGACCGAGCCGGCCAGCCTGTGGGTGATCTTCATCTCTAGCATCTGGCCCATCCTGCTCAACACCGCCGCCGGGGTGTCCAGGGTGCCCCAGGACTATCTCAACGTGGCGCGTGTGCTCAACCTCTCGGAGTGGAAGGTCTTCACCCGCATCCTGTTTCCCTCGGTGCTGCCCCACATGATGACCGGCATCCGGCTGTCCATCGGCGTGGCCTGGCTGGTGATCGTGGCCGCCGAGATGCTCACCGGCGGCTCGGGCCTGGGTTTCTGGGTGTGGGACGAATGGAACAACCTGAATGTGGAGCACATCCTCATCGCCATCTTCATTGTCGGCATTGTCGGGTTGCTGCTGGAGCAGAGCCTGATGTGGATCGCCAAACGCTTCGATTACCAATGACACACACCGGCAGGTCGCCCTTGCGGGCGACGACCACCGCATCGGCCTGAAGGCCGCCTCCAGGAGATCGACATGCACCCCTACCTGTACATCGAGAACGCCTCCATGGTGTTCGACACCAAGAAGGGCAAGTTCGTGGCCCTCACCGACATCAATCTGAAGGTCGAGCAAGGCGAGTTCATCGCCCTGATCGGCCACTCGGGCTGCGGCAAATCCACCCTGCTCAACCTGGTCGCCGGGCTGCTCGACGCCACGGATGGCGTGCTGCTCCTCAACGATCGCGAGATCAGGGGGCCGGGCCCGGACCGGGCGATGGTCTTCCAGAGCCACTCCCTGCTACCCTGGCTGACCTGCTACGGCAACGTCTACCTGGCGGTGGAGCGTGTGTTCGGGGCGAGGGAGACGAGAAAGCAACTCAGGGCGCGCACCGAGGCGGCCCTGGAATTGGTACACCTCACCCACGCCATGCACAAATATCCGCACGAGATCTCCGGCGGCATGAAACAGCGCGTCGGCATCGCCCGGGCCCTGGCCATGGAGCCCAAGGTCCTGCTCATGGACGAACCCTTCGGGGCGCTGGATGCCCTCACCCGCGCCAGCCTGCAGGACGAGCTCATGCGCATCGTGCAGGAGACGAAGGCCACCACCCTCATGGTCACCCACGACGTGGACGAAGCGGTGCTGCTCGCCGACCGCATCGTCATGATGACCAACGGCCCGGCCGCCACCATCGGCCAGGTCCTGACGGTGGACCTGCCGCGGCCGCGCGACCGGCTGGCCCTGGCCGAGGACGCCCACTATCATCACCTGCGGCATGAAGTCTTGGAATTCCTTTACCAGAAGCAGCTCAGAAAGGCGGCCTGATAGACGGCCACACCGAGGCATCGCCCGTCCGTCGGCTCACCCTTGTCCGCGCCCCACGGCTGCTGATGCCTCGCCAGCCGGCCGCAAGGGCGCAATGACGTGCAAACTGCCCACCCTCTCGCCCTGCCCAGCGGGAGAGCCCCCTGCAATCTCGTGATTGCTGGCTGTCTCGCCGGCACCGGCGGCTCCACCCACTCCCCCCTCGATGGGGAGGGGAGCTTCGTGCGCCCTTCCGGAGCGGTTCCTGGCTAGGAAAGGGACGGGCGCGGCTACGCGACCAACACCTCAGGCCGTCTTCAGGGACACGGGCAGGCTGCGCACAAGGCGGACCTCCTCCAGCCCCACCCACGCCCCCAGGGCATAGAGCTCCACGCCGGCTACGGCCGCCTGCAGCAGGGCGCTGGTGAAGTCCGGGTCGATGTGGGCGGCGGGGCAGACCCGCGCGACGTCCGGCC
>FWPV01005636.1_pt1 | contig 17823 bp, 21 predicted proteins | sample 2228371 | NCBI WGS metagenome assembly FWPV01 (sample SAMEA103939776, study PRJEB20133) | metagenome | reverse complement strand
AATTATTCCATGTTAAAATAAAATTATGAAAAGGTTTCACTTAAATTATGATTTTATGTAAAAGAAAAGGTTTAAAATAAATTATAAAAAGATTCTATTTATAAATTTTAAAAGCTTTTTCCAAATCAAAATCAACCCTCCAACTATAATTAAAATTCCACCAATTCCACTTAAAAAATCAGGAATTTCTTTCCAAAAGATATACCCATAAAATAATGCAAAAAAGACACCAAAATAACCAATAGGGGCAATTCTTTGGGCTTCTTCTAAGACATAAGCAATTGTCATTGTAATTTGTCCAAAGGCAGCAAATATGCTTATTAAAAAAAGGGAAAAAAGAATTTTCCCCTTAGGAAATATAAAAAAAGGAATAGTTAGTATGCCAGAAAAAATTGATAAGATAAAAGTAAAATCAAAAACGACAGTTAAAGGGTGTTCTTCTATTCCAGTCCTTCTTATAAAAATATGAGCTACAGCACCAGCGATGGCAGAAAAAATCATAAAAATAGATGCTTTATTAAATTCAAAACCTGGTTTTAAGATCAATAATATCCCCAAAATTCCAAAAATGAGAGAAAAAAGAGTTGTTTTTTTTATTTTTTCTTTTAAAAAAAGTGGTGAAAAAAGGGCTACAAAAATTGGTTGAGTGTTAAATAAAAAAGAAGCCATTGCAAGGGGAAGACGAGGTAAACTATAAAAATAAAAAAACATAGCCAAAAGTCCAGAGAGGGATCTTACCATTATGTTAAACCTATCCTTTGAAAAAAGGGGTTGATTAAAAAATTTATTTAAAAAATATAAGAGGGGTAAAGAAATTAAAGATCTTATAAAGACAATTTCTAAAGGGGGGATGGCATCATTTAGTCCTTTTATTAAAGCAGCCATAGAAGAAAATAAAAAAGTTGTCAAAACCATTAAGAAAAATGCTAACATTTCTTTTTCTTTAAAATAAATTTATCAAAAAATAAAAGCCCAATTACACTTATAAATCCAATCCCACAAAAAAATAACCAAAGCCCCCTTGGAGATTTATTTATTTCTATGAAATAATGATAACTTAAACCAGATAAAATCCCTCCAATACCACTCCCTATTACCCCATATAAGAAAAGATAACCCATATATAATGCCTTTTTATCTTCTGGAGCAATTAAACTAATATAGGAAATAAATTTAGGATGGGCAACCATTTCACCAATGGAAAAAATGAAAATTCCTATTATAAAGGTATAAGGAGATTGGAAAAAACCAAATAAAAACATTCCAAATATGGCAATTAATATACCCAAAACCATTGTGGGCAGTGCTCTTGCTTTATTTAACAAAGAAGAAATAAAAATTTGAAGCAATATTATAGAAAAGGCATTTAAAACAGTTATATGAGCTTCATTAAATTGAAAATTTATGTCAACTATTCCATTTATGAAATTGTTTACCTTTTCCATTTTTATAAAGTCCTTAAAATACCATAAAACAGCATCATACATTTGAAAATATAAAACCCAAAAACCAATTGAATATAAGAAAATGAACCCAATAAACTTAAAATCTTTTAAAACCAAAACCATTTCTTTTAAAACTTGAAATAGGGGTTTAATATTTTTGGGCTTTTCTGGTTCCTTATACATAAGAATTGAAGGGAAAACCATTGAAAAAGTTAAAATTGCAGAAAGAAAGAAGACATATTTCCAGGAAATTAATTTAAGGTATCCTACAATAAAAGGGAAAATTGTTGCTCCTAAGTTTATAGACCAATAGTATATTCCAAAAGCAATTGTCTCTTGTCCTTCCTTAATAGACCTGCTAATTGAAGCAGTTATAAGGGGTTTAAAAAAACCAGCTCCAATTGCCATTATAATTAAAGTTAAAAAAATAAAGGGGTATGTCTTTGCAAAGGCAGAAAAAAAGTAGCCCAAAGTTAAAAAGGAAAAGGAAAAAATCAAAAAGGGTTTATATCCATACCTTTCTGATAAAGCACCAGACAAAATGGGAAGGGCATATAAGAGGGGTTGGATTGTGGATTTTATAACACCTATGGAAATTTTTGAAAAACCCAACCCTCCTTCCTCTATGGAAAGGGCAAGATAAGCAGAGAGAACAGACATAAGTCCATAATAGGCGCCTCTTTCACAAAATTCCATCAAAACAACAGTCCAAAAATTTTTCTTAAGATCCTTTAATTTAATCATACTTTTTTTCACTTAAAGGCAAAAACATATTCCTTTCCCCTTTAATTTTAAAGAGATAAAAAATTTGGAAAAGATATAATTTGACATATTTTATTATTATTCCAGAAATAAAATTAGAAAACAACATTTTTTTAAAATTCCCTTTTCAAATTAAATTTTAAATCTTCTTGAAATAGGGAATAAAATATGTTAAATTTTAAATAAATATATGATTTTAGGAGGTATTTATGCCTACTTTTATTTTAATGACAAAACTTGCACCTGAAATTACAAAGGACTTAAAACAAAGGGAAAAAATTGGGAAGGAATGGAAAGCAAAGGTAAAAGAAAAATGCCCCGATGTAAAGTTTATATCTCATTATGCCCTATTAGGTCCCTATGATTTTATGGATATTTATGAAGCCCCAAATGAAGAAGTTGCAGCAAAAGTTTCAATGATAACCCTATCTTCTGGGGCATTAAAAGCTGAATCTTGGACTGCTATTCCCTATTCTCGATTTTTACAACTGGCTAAAGAAGTGTAATATTGCTATTCCTCATTTTTCTTCAGGTTCTTCTTTTAAGAGAACCCATTGACAAAATTGGTTTTTCTACAAAAGAAGAACAAGTTCTTTCAATCATAAAATCTTCAAAAGAAGTTAGAAATTATTCAAAATTTAAGGAAAAAAATGGATCAAATCTCCTTGGAGTTATATCCCCCCATGACGATCACTTATATGCAGGACCTTTATATTTAGAATCCTTAAAAGAAATAAAAGCAAAAAATATAATAATCTTTGGAGTTGCTCACAAAGCAAGAAAATGGGGAGTGGAAAATCTCTTAATTTTTGAGGATTTTGATGGTTTTAAAACACCTATGGGGTACCTCAAAGTTAATAAAAATTTAAGGGAATATATTTTAAAAAATTTAAAAGAAAATTATTTTATTATTTGTAGGGAATGTGAAGCAGAAGAACATTCAATTGAAGGAATTCTCCCTTTCTTAGAATATTTTAATCCTTCAACAGAAATTTTGCCAATTTTAGTTCCCTATATGGATTTTGAAAAAATAGAAGAAATTTCAAATGATTTATCTAAGATAATCTTTAAATGGCTTAAAGAAAATAACTTAAAAATTTTTGAAGATTTGCAAATAATAATTTCAAACGATGCAGTTCACTATGGGGATCAAGGATGGGGAGGGAAAAATTATGCACCCTTTGGAACAAACTTTAAAGGACTTGAAAGAGCAATAAAAAGGGATTTAAAAATTACAAAAAAATATTTAAGCAATGAAATTGATAAAGAAAAATTAAAAGAGTTTTTATTTGAACTTGTAGAAGAAAAAAACTTAAAAGAATACAAAATACCTTGGTGTGGTAGGTTTTCCATAACCTTTGGTGCCTTACTTTTAAAAAATTTAGCAAAACATTTTGAAAAAAAGCTTTATGGTTATCCCCTTGCCTATGGAACCTCTGTTCAAATAGGAGAGATACTTGAAGAAAAAAATGGTTTAGGAACAACAGCACCTGCAAATTTACACCACTGGGTTGGTTACCTTTCTTTAAAATTTGTTTTAAAATAAAGTCCCTTATTAAAATTAAAAAAATAATTGCTTAAAATATAAATTAAAAATACCAAAGACCTATCAGTATGTTAAAATTTTAAGTTATATGAGCAAATTTTTATTTGATAAAAAGAAGATTTCTTGGGCTTTTTATGATTTTGCTAATTCTGCATATATTCTCTTAATACCCGGAGTAGCATACCAAATTTTTTTTAAGGAATTCATCTTTAAAGATGAAGCAAAGGCACCTTTTTATTGGGGAGTTGCCTTAACCATATCTTCCCTTTTATCTTCATTTTTTGCACCCCTTTTTGGAAGGTTTTCAGATAACTTTGGCTTGAAAAAATATTTTTTTACAATATTATCCCTTATTACTATAATTTTTACATTTTTTTTAAGTTTAGATTTAGCCCTAATCCCTTCTTATGCTTTTTTATTCTTTTCCTTAGCCCAATTTTTTTATACCCTTTCTTTAAGTTTTTATGATTCTTATATAAAAGAAATTGCAAAGGATGAAGAAGTTACAATTCTTTCTGGTTTTGCTTGGGGTTTTGGATTCTTAGGTGGAATTTTTTGTTTTCTCTTGACCTTAAATTATTTTAAAGAAAAACCAAACGGAGAAAATTTTTTTCTATTTCAAAGGGGATTTTTAACAGTTGCAATTTTTTATTTAATCTTTTCCCTTCCTTCCTTCATTTTTTTGCCCCATATAAAAAGAAAAAAAGGGGAAAAAATTTTGTCTTTTAACTTAATGAAAAATAAAAAAGCTTTAAGATTTTTAATTGGTTTTTTTTTCATAATGCAAGTAATAACAACAGTTATTTACTTTACAGCAAGTTTTCTATCTTCTGCTTATGGATTAAGTCCAAAGGAAATTTTAATTTTTACTTTGATAGTTCAAATAATTGGTTTCTTTTCAACTTGGATTTCTGGAATTCTTGCTTTTAAGTTTGGCTTAAGAAAAATATTTTTTTTAACTCTATTAATTTGGGGTATCATAATTTTTTCTATATCCATAGAAATTCCTAAATATTTTTTAATCTTTTTATGCCTCCTTTTAGGGCTTGTAATTGGAAGTACACAAAGTTTGGGAAGAGCTTACCTTTCATCCCTCATATCAAAGGAGTACTCTGGTGAATACTTTGGATTTAACATATTATCGGGAAAGGCAGGGGGAACCTTAGGAGTTTTTTTGTTTGGTCTCTTGTCTTCAATTTTAAAAACCCAATTTATACCTTGGTTTATTCTTTTAATTTTTATTTTTATAGGTGGTTTTATTATATATAAAATAAAATAATTCTATTTAATTAAAATCTCATAAATAGGTTTTATAAAAAATCCCAAAAAAGATCCCTTAATTTTTTTCTTTTCAAAAAATAAATAAAACCTTTCAATTGATTCCATGAGCAAATATAGGGAAAAGATTGTTATAAAAAATCTTAAAATTGTAAATCCAAAAAAATAAATTCTTGAGGAATAAGAAATAAAAAAAGAGCAGGAAAAAATTAAATTAAAAATAATACTAATTTTTGTAAATTTTAAGGGGTCGTACCTCCCATATTTTTCAATTTCTCTTTGAAATTCATAGTCCAAAAACCCCCAAAGGAGAGCAAAAACAATTGAATTATCTGAAGAAGTATTATATTTTTCTTCATCTTTTAAGCTTGTTTTAGGGAATTCTTTTTCCCCTTTTAAAAATTCGTATATAAAAAAATTTCCCCTCTTACTTTTCCTTTTAAGTTCATAATTTGAACCTTCAAAATTTATTCCCCCCCATTTTTCCCAATGTTTTTTTTCATAGGGAGTTTCATAAAATAATATATTTTCTAAGTATTTATAACTGTCACTTAATTTTTTCCCTTTTTCAATTTTGATTTTTAAATTTAAAAAAGAAAAAAATAAACTTCCCAAAGGTTCATTTGTGGAAATATTGTAAACCAACCTTCCAACTCCTTCCAAAAGACCTATCATTGAAAGCATTACAAACCAGAGGGGGAAGGAAAAAATTTTTGAGGAACCATAAGCAGAAGAGAAAGTGGAAATTATATGCAGTGTTAATATAATTAAACAAATTATAAACTCAAAAAGGGATGACCAAAAGGTAGCTTTTATGGGATCCAAGCCCAATTTTTCTTCAAATTTTTCTTGATAATTTGTAGGGAAAGAGCCCAAAAATATTTGTAAACTCCAAGCAATTTTGCTTTTCTTTTCCTTTTTCATTTCTTTTATCTTTTCTTCAATAAATTGCTTTTCCTTTTCTTTATCCCATTCTATTATTTTTCTTATTACAAATCTTTCATCCCATTTATCAATTACATAATAATATTTCTTATCTTTTACATAAAAATCTATTATTTCATAAATTTCCTCTTCAATCTTTAAAGCACTTCCTGGATGGGTAGGATAAATTGAGTCGCCTTCTTTTCTTGGATAAAAATTTTCATTTGGAAAAGGCAAAATTAATAATTTTGGCATTAATTACTTTGTTCTTCTTCTTCCTTTTTTTCCAAAAATTTTCTTAAAAAAAATGAAATGAAGGGATAATTAAATTCCTTTCCTGAAAAAATTGTAAGGGTAGCAAAACCTCCACTAAAAATGAAGACCAAAAGCCCCAAAAAGAAGAAGATAGAAACAAGTAGGGGAAAGATAGAAGATATAAAAGGTTGACCCGTTTGAGGTAAAAGGGTTGCAAAGATTAAACTTCCAAAAATTGAAATCAAATATAAGATTATCATAAATACTACAAATAAAAGTTCTAAAAATTGAAAAGTAAAGGACTGTAAAAGCTGAAATTTAAAGGGCTCGCTTTTTTCTTTTTTTGAAAGATAAATGAAAAAAATTAAGCCAAGCCCAAAAATTGGTAAGACAACACCTAAATGAGAAATTGCTGAAAGATTTCTTTCTTCTTCATTCATACCTCTATTTTAATCTTTTAAAAAAAATATGTCAAATTATAAAAATTTTTCTACAAGAAATTTGGTAAATTCATAAAAAAATCTTTCCCATTTAAATTCTTCTCTCTTTTCTTTTATCTTTTTTAAAAAACTTTCTTTAAATTCCTCTTTTTCAAAGAAGTTTAAGATAAAACTTTTAAAATCTTCTGGTTCCTTTAGCAAGGGATAATTTAAAGGTAAGTAATCCTCAAGCTCTGGCAGAGAAGTTATACAAAAGGGTATATTATATTGATATGCCATCATTAAAACTCCTGAACCAGATGCCTTTTTGTAAGGTAAAAATAAAAGATCAGCAGAAGACAAAAATAAAGAGATTTTTTCCCAAGAATGAAAACCAAAATATCTTAAAAAATTTAAACTTTCAAAATCCTTTAAATACTTCTTGCCTTCCCTCCATAAATCCCCTGCAATTAAAAATATGAAATCCTCTTCTCTTAAAAGCTTTGCTGTTTCAATTAAGTTTTCTATGCCTTTATATTTTCTTATTAAACCTAAGAAAAGTATTATTTTTTTATCTATGGGGAGGTTTAAACTTTCCCTTGCTTTATTTTTTTCAATTAAATCAAAGGGCAATGGATGGAGAGGTAAAAATGCTTTCAAAATAGGTTTTTGAAAGTTTTTTAAATCTTCCATCCCCTTCTTTGAATGAACTATAAAACCATCTACTTCTTTAAAAGTTAAATTTTTTAAAAATTCTAAGAAAAGAAAACTTTTATGATCCCTTACATTGTGGCACCATAAAATTACTTTCCAGTTTTTATAATTTTTTTTAAATTTTTTTATTATAAATAAATATAGAATGCTTAAAAAAGAAGTCCAATAGGGGATTAAGAAGAAACCTTTTTCTTTTATCTTTAAATTAGGAACTTTCCAAGTTAAAGGGTTTAAAGTATCTATAACTAAGGGTATAGAAGGAATTTTTTCAAATTTTTGTAAAGAACTTCCAGGATAAAGAAATTTTGGAAAAACCCTTTTAAATCCAAAGGGAATTATTTTAAAATTTTGAGGTGCTTCTTTTAAAAATTGAGTTGAATAATAGGAAATTCCACCAGTATGAGGAGGAAAGGGAGCTAAAAATATTAATTCATACTCCATTAATTATTTTGTAATCTTCATTGGGCAAAAATCAGGACCACACATAGAACAAAAATCACTTTCGCCTTCAATTCCTTCTTTGAAATATTCCTTTGCTCTTTCTGGATCCAACATTAAAGAAAACTGTTTTTCCCAGTTAAAACTTTTCCTTGCTTTAGCAATTTCTTTTTGAATCTTTAAGGCATATTTTTTACCCTTTGCTATATCTGCTGAAAGGGCAGCTATTTTAAAAGCAATAAGTCCTTCTCTTACATCTTCTTTATTTGGGAGTCCTAAATGTTCTTTTGGAGTAACATAACATAAAAGGGATGCTCCATAAAAGGAAGCAAGGGTTGCACCAATTGCAGAAGTTATATGGTCATATCCACCTGCATTATCACATACTACAGGACCTAAAACATAAAAAGGTGCTCCCTTACATATCTTTAATGCCTTTTTTACATTCATTTCAATTTGATTTAAAGGAATATGCCCAGGCCCTTCTACCATTGCTTGAACCCCTTTTTCTTTACACTTTTCCAAAAGTTTTCCAATTGTTTTTAGTTCTGCAAACTGTGCTTCATCTGAAGCATCCAGCAAAGAACCAGGTCTTAAAGCATCTCCTATGGAAATTGTTACATCATAATTATGTAAAACCTCTAAAATTTTATCAAAATTTTTATATAAAGGGTTTTCTTCTCCCCTTTTTTTCATCCAACAATAAATTAAAGCCCCTCCCCTTGAAACGATACCTAAGCTTCTTTTTTCTACAAGAGGAATGTGCTTCTTTAAAAATCCCGAATGGATTGTCATAAAATCTACTCCATCCCTTGCCTGTCTTTCAATTTCTTCCAGAAAGTCCTCAAATTCTGCTTCTTCTATTCTTTTAAATTTATTTGCCACTTGATAGATTGGAACAGTTCCCACAGGGCAAGGAGAATTTTCAATTAACCATTTTCTAAAAGAAGAGGCATCTTTTCCCACAGAAAGATCCATAATTGTATCTGCTTTATATTTCAATGCTACTTTTGCCTTTTCTTTTTCCTTTTTAAAATTAGATAAAAGGGGGGAAATACCAATGTTTACATTTACTTTTGTGGAAAAGAGTGAACCAATGGCAATGGGTTTTAAATTTATATGGTTTTTGTTGTAGCAGACAACTGCCCTGCCTGATAAGACCTCTTCTACTAATTTTTCTTCAGGAACCTCTTCTCCTTTTGAAATTTCTTTAAAAAACTTTGGGATTTTACCTTTTCTTAAATCATCTATGATTGTCATATGTGTTAAAATATTATAATGGAAGATGTTTTAATTAAATTAAAAGAAAACTTAGATAAATTAAATTTTAGAAACATTAAAAAATTAACCATATTACACATTGTTAAAACTGTCCTTTCCTATTTTGAGCAGTTTGAAAAGTCCGAAGTATCCCTTTATTTTTTTCAAAGAAGTAATCACAATTCCTTTGAAATTTCCATTTCAAACCATATGCCCTTTGAAAAGATAAAGGAAGTTTGGAATAAAAAAGCAAAGGGAATAAAATTTCATCACCTTTATAGATTTGTAGATAAAATAATTTTAAAAGAAAATGGGAAGACATATTTAATTTTATCCTTTTATTTGTAAGGACCTAACTCAAATTCCTTTGCTAATGCCTTAAAGGATTTTTCTACAGCTTCAATTGTTTCTTCAAGATCCTTTGTAGAATGAGCAAGGGATATAAATTGTGCTTCAAATTGGGAAGGGGAAAGGTAAATTCCGTTTTCTAACATTAAATTAAAAAATCTTCCAAACATTTTTGTATTTGAATTTTTTGCACTTTTTAAGTCCTTTACTTTTTTATTTGTAAAAAATATTGTAAACATAGAACCAAGCCTTGAAAAATATATGGGAATTTCATATTTTTTTGCTGCATCCCTTATCCCTTTTTCAAGAATTGAACCCTTTTCTTCTAATTCTTTATATGTCTGATCATTTTTTAAAACCTTCAAAGTTGCAAGCCCTGCTTGTACTGAAATAGGATTTCCAGAAAAAGTTCCTGCTTGATAGACCTCTCCTTCAGGGGCTATCATATCCATAATTTCCTTTTTTCCACCAAAAATAGCCATAGGAAAGCCACCTCCACATATCTTCCCTAAGGTTGTAAGGTCTGGTTTTATCCCATAAATTTCTTGAGCTCCACCATAGGATAATCTAAAACCTGTAATTATTTCATCAAAGATTAAAAGGGCTTTAATTTCATCACATAAATTTCTTAAGGCATCTAAAAATCCTTCCTCTGGTTTTATGACCCCTGCATTTCCCATTACAGGTTCTAAAATAATGCAAGCAACTTCATTTTTATACTTTTCTTTTAAATTTTCTAAAGCTTTTAAATCATTATAAGGTAGAGTAATTGTATCTTTCACTGTTTCCTTTAAAACTCCTAGGGATTGGGGTAAAGAAAAAGTTAAAGCCCCAGAGCCACTTTTTACAAGCAAAAAATCAGAATGCCCATGGTAACAGCCATCAAACTTTACAATCTTTGCCTTTTTTGTATATGCCCTTGCAACCCTAATTGCTGACATAACTGCTTCAGTTCCCGTGTTTACAATTCTAATCTTTTCCATAGAAGGAAAGATTTGGGTTATGGTCTCTGCCAGTTCCACTTCTCCTTGTGTAGGAGTTCCAAAGATTGTCCCCTTTGGAATGACTTTTTTTAAAGTATCTTGAACAAAGGGATGGCAATGTCCTAAAATTAAAACACCCCAACCCATACAATAATCAATATAACTTCTATCATCTACATCTATAATCTTTGAACCCTGACCTTGCTTTATAAAAATTGGCCTTCCCCCTACTGCCTTAAAAGCTCTAACTGGAGAATTCACACCCCCAGGCATTAAATCTAAAGCTTTTTTGAAGAGTTCTTCCGATTGATTTCCCATATCTTATTCCTTCAAGTATTTTGCTACGTCTTTTGCAAAATAAGTTAATATTAAATCTGCCCCAGCCCTTTTCATAGAAAGAAGTATTTCTAAGACAATTTTTTTCTCATCAATATATCCCAAAGAAGAAGCTGCTTTAATCATTGAATATTCTCCCGATACATTATAACAAGCCACGGGTAATCCAAATCTTTCTTTTACCTTTGAAACAATATCCAAATAAGCAAGGGCTGGCTTTACCATAACAATATCTGCTCCCTCTTTTATATCCAATTCTATTTCCCTTAAAGCTTCCCTTCCATTTGCTGGATCCATTTGATAACTTTTCCTATCCCCAAAGGAAGGGGCTGATTGAGCTGCTTCCCTAAAAGGTCCATAAAATGAGGAAGCAAACTTTGCAGAATAAGCCAAAATTGGTATTAATTTATATCCCTTTTCATCCAATGCTTTTCTTATTGCAGAAACCCTTCCATCCATCATATCAGAAGGTGCAACAATATCTGCCCCTGCTTCCACATGGGAAACTGCTTGTTTTGCAAGTATTTCTAAGGTTAAATCATTGTCCACATCATAACCATATTTACCTTTTTTTACAATTCCACAATGCCCATGGCTTGTATATTCACAAAAACAAACATCTGTTATCACAATTAAATTTATTTTTTCTTCCTTAATTCTTCTTACTGCCCTTTGAATAATCCCTTGAGGAGAATAAGCAGAAGAACCAACCTCATCTTTTTTTTCAGGAATCCCAAATAAGATAATTGCAGGTATTCCAAGCCCTTCAATTTCTTTGCATTCTTCAATCAATTTATCTATGGATAAATTATATACTTGAGGCATTGAAGGTACTTCTTTTTTAATCCCATCACCTTCAACTACAAATAATGGATAGATTAAGTCCTTAACAGAGATATGGGTTTCTTGAACCATTTCTCTTAAAAGAGAGTTTTGTCTTAACCTCCTCAATCTAACTTCTGGAAAAATCATAAATACCTCCTTTAATCTTCATCATATCCCTCTTCTCCAGAAAAATAAAACATATGAGCACATTCCTTAGAACAAAAAATATTCCCACCCATTCTATATTCACATTCTTCACAAAATCTCTTTTTGCACATAGGACAAGTCCTCATAGAAAAAGACCACTTTTCTTTATAGCATATACTACAAATTTCATCTGTCATCTATTTATTATAAAACATTTTTAAAAAAAATTAAATTCCAAATTTCTTTCTCTTTAATATTAAGGTCTTTCTTGAAATTCCCAATGCCTTTGCAGCCCTTGAATTATTATTTCTAAATATATTTAATATTTCCTTAATATAATTTTTTTCCATTTCTTCCAAAGTTAAAATCTTTGTTGTGGCTTGGCTTATGAATTGTTTTTCTACTAAAACATCCGTAGGGAAATCTTCTGGTTTTATTTTCCTATCATTACAAAGAATTACAGCCCTTTCTATTACATTTTTTAATTCCCTCACATTTCCAAACCAAGGTTGGGATAAAAGAAAAGTAATAGCTTCTTGGGATAAGGAGTGGATTGGTTTTCCATATTCCTTTGCAAACTTTTTTAAAAACTCTAAAGCCAAATAGGGTATATCATCTCTTCTCTCCCTCAAGGGTGGAATTTTAAAACTTAAAACATTAATTCTGTAAAATAAGTCCTTTCTAAACTTATTTTCTTCTGTTAATTTATAAAGGTCAGTACTTGTGGAACAAATAAACCTAACAAAGACATTTATTGTTTCATAACCACCTAACCTTGTAAAACTTTTTTCTTCTAAAACCCTTAAAATCTTTCCTTGTACTTGGAGGGGAAGTAAGGAGACCTCGTCAAAGTATAAGGTTCCACCATGGGCAAGCTCAATTCTTCCTTTCTTTGTTTCCTTTGCATCAGTGAAGGCACCCCTTTCATACCCAAACAATTCTGATTCAAAAAGTTCAGGGGGAATATTAGCACATTCTATTTTTATAAAATTTTTCTCAGCCCTAAAACTGTGTTTATGAATTGTTTCTGCAATTAAATCCTTTCCAACCCCACTTTCTCCAATCAATAAAATTGTGGTATTTAAATCAATAACCTTAAAAATTTTTTCTAAGAGGTCTTTAAAATTTTTATTAATTGTTGGGATTTCTCTTAAAAAATCATTTTTTCTTAAAGAGGTCTGTCTCATCTTTTCCATCGCCCCAAAGTTTTTCTAAGCCATAATGTTCCCTTAATTCTGGTTTAAATATATGTATTACAAAATCAATATAATCCATTAAAATCCATTCACCCAAAATGTAGCCCTCAATTGAATTGGCATAAATCTTATTTTTTTTAAAAACCATTTCTATTTCTTCACTTATAGCTTGGGCTTGTTTTTCTGAATTTGCTGAACAAATTATAAAATAATCAGTAAAACTGCATATTCCTTTCAAATTTAATACAACAATATTTTCTGCCTTTTTTTTATCCATAACACTAAAGACCTTTTTTATTTCAGTACTCGTTCTAATTTTACGCCTCCTTATATAATTTATGTTTCATTATATAATTATAAACCTTTTTTGGTATTAATTTATTTAAATTTTTATTTTTCCAAATCAAATTCCTTATAACTGTGCCAGAAATTGAAATAGCAGGATGGGGAAAGGTAAAAATTCTTTTTCCCAGATTTTCCAATATAAAGTCAGGAAGTTCTCCTTCAATTTTTTTTATTTCAAAATCTGCCCTTGTCAAAACAATTAATTTACACAACTTTAAAATTTCCTTTGGTTTATACCAAGTTTTAAATTCCTTCAAGGAATCAGAGCCAAGAATAAAAAATATTTCTTCCTTTAAAATCTTTTTAAAATACCTTAAACTATCAAAGGTCTTAGAACCCGTATTTAATAAATCATAAGTTGAAATAAAAAAATTATCATAGGGTTCTAAAGCAATTGAAAGCATAGCCATTCTATGATAGGGATCTTCTAATCTCATATTTAGTTTATGTGGCGGTTTTGAAGCAGGAAGATATATGACATAGGAAAGTTTAAAATAATTTAATGCAGACAAAACGGGTTTAATATGCCCCCAATGGATTGGATTAAAGGAGCCCCCAAAAATTCCAACCCTATCAACCATTTAAAATCTCCCATAAAATCTTTTTTAATTTTTCAATCCCTTCACCTGTTACAGCTGAAATCTTATGAAATTTCATTTTCTTCCTTTTTGCAAAATTTTCTAAAATTTTTATATTTTTCTTGTCTGGATTTGTATCCAATTTTGTCCCTAAGATTAACCTCTTTTTCTTAAGAAGGTCTTTATCATAGTTTTTTAGTTCCTTTTCAATTATCTTTATACTTTTTTCTGGGTCTTCATCATTTAAATCTACAAGATGGCATAAAATTTTACACCTTTCTATGTGCTTTAAAAAATTTATTCCAAGTCCATGTCCTAAGGAAGCACCTTCTATAAGTCCCGGGATTTCTGCACAAACAAAGGTCTTGTCCATATCAATTTTTACAATTCCCAAATAGGGCTTTAAGGTTGTAAAGGGATAAGGAGCAATTTTAGGATGTGCCTTGGATATTACAGATAAAAGGGTTGATTTTCCAGAATTTGGTTTTCCAATTAAGCCAACTTGGGATAAAAGTTTTAGTTCTAACTTTATTTTCTTTTTTTCCCCTTCTTTTCCCCTTTGAGCAAACCTTGGGGTCTGGTTTGTAGAACTTTTAAAAGAAGCATTTCCCCTCCCCCCTTTCCCCCCCTTTGCAACCAAAATCATATCTCCTTCCTCTAAGAGTTCACCTATGGTTTTATTTTCATCTAAGTCAATTAAAACAGTACCCAAAGGCACTTCCAATACTAAATCCTTTCCCTTTGCTCCCTTCCTATTGCTTCCTTCTCCATGTCTTCCTTTTTCTGCCCTATAGTGAGGATATTTTTGAAAATGAAATAGGGTATTATATCTGGAAGAAGCTTTAATATAAATTGAACATACATCCCCCCCATCTCCACCAGAAGGTCCCCCCTTTGGAACATACTTTTGTCTTTCAAAGGCAACACATCCATTTCCACCCTTTCCTCCTTCCACAAAAATTATTGCTTCATCAACAAAATTTACTTCTTGCATCCTTAAAATCTCAACCTTTTTTCAAACCACTTTTTAACTTCTTTTTCATATTCTTCTTTTGTATAAACCCTATATTGGTTTATTTTTTTTAAATAAGATAAAAAACTGGATTTCTTTTCCACATTCCAAATATTACCAGATAAGTCCCTAATATAAATATTTGATTTTGAAAAATGGTGGGGGTCCTTTGTAGCAAGAGATATAAAAATTTTCTTATCAGGATTTTCCCTTTGAAAATCATCTATTAATTTTACAAACTCCTCTTCTTCTTTTTCTTCCAAATGCTCTTGTGTTTCATAAATTAAGGGATGGTGTTTATGTGTAAGAACTGCCTTTGCATCACCATGGTCTTTATTTTCTTTTAAAATATAAAAAACCCAGTTGTCATCTAGGGATATAAACTTTTTAACCTTAGAGGGCCATTTTATATTTTTTTCTTTAAAAAAATTACTTAAATGGAGTTCTAAAACCTTTGAAGTTGTATTAAAATAGACCTGAGAAAACATATAATATCTTGCCAAAACAAAGGCCTCCAAACCATGCAATCCACTTTCTTCAACACCCAAATAAAAAGTTCCATCTTTTAAAATTAAAGTGACAGTATAAAGCAATCTTTCTAAATCAAAAATTCCATACCTTACCCCACAATAAAGGGAGTCCCTCATCAGGTAATCCATTTTATCAATATCCAATTCCGAGGAAAGGAGGGCTTTTAAAAAAGAAATTTCTTTAGATGGGGAAGAAGAAATTAAATTTAAAACATCTAAAAGGGAAATTTCATATATTTTTCCATAATGGGAAATAATTTCGCCAATTTCTGTCTCTTCAATTATTTTTTTTGTCATTTCTTCATGGGTTAAGTTATCTTCAAAAAAATTTTCTAAAGCATGGCTAAAGGGGGGATGTCCCAAATCATGCAAAAGTCCAGCCAATCTCATAACTTTTATTATTTGCTCTTTTTTATTTTGATCAAAATTTTCCAATTTTACCTTTGAAAATATCTGTCTTAAAACCCTTTCTGCCAAATGCATTACACCAAGGGAATGGGAAAATCTGGTATGGGTTGCCCCTGGATAAACCAAATCAGTCAAGCCCAACTGCCTTATATGCCTTAACCTTTGAAAGGGTTCTGTATTTATAATTTCATATTCCAAAGGATTTAAAGAAATGTACCCATGGATGGGATCCCTTATATGATATGTCTTTTCCATAATCTTATTTTACTATAAAAATTAACCAGGAGGCCAACCAAAATGCCTCCCCCCTAAGAGATGAAAATGGAGGTGAAAAACCGATTGCCCTCCATCTTTTCCACAATTTGTCACAATTCTAAAACCCTTATCCTTAAAACCATAATTTTTAGCAATATCCTTTGCCACAAAAAAAATTTCACTTATCAAATCCCTATCATCTTCTTTTAAATCCGTTAATTTTTCAATATGTTTCTTTGGAATTATTAAAAAATGATAGGGTGCCTTTGGATCTATATCTTGAAAAGCCATTACCTTTTCATTTTCAAAAATAATTTTTGCAAATCTTTCCTTTTTAACAATTTCACAAAAAATACATTCCATACTAATATATTTTAATTGCAAGCCCAAAATTTTTCAAGAAAAAAGGGATTTTTTATCTTTTTTTAAAAATTTTGGGAATAAATTGAAATTTTTTTTGTTTTAAATTATGATATGTTATAAAATTAATTTTCTATAAAAATTTAGGAGGTAAAATGGACAACTTAAATCTAAAGGAACCCATAGAGATTAGTGCAGATACTTTCTGGGTTGGTGGGAGAAAGGGGAATCTTTTGGAAAGGAATATTTATTTAAGAGTTTTTAAAGGAGGGGGGAAAAGTGTTAATCTTTTAATTGATCCAGGGCCACCTGAGGATTTAAATGTATTAATTGAAAAAACATCAAAGGTAATTGGTTCCATAAAAAATGTAAATCTTATTTTTATAAACCATCAAGATCCAGATGTGGCATACAATTCCTCTTCAATTCAAAAATTAAATCCAAATTGTTTAATCCTTTCATCAGAGGACTCCTGGCGTCTTATAAACTTTTATGGACTTGATTTTAAAAGATTTAAAAATGTGGAGTCCTTTAAAAATAATGAAGTTTTTTTATCAACGGGACATAAACTTATATTTGTTCCTTCTCCTTTTTGCCATTTTAGGGGAGCAGCTATGGTTTATGATGAAGAGACAAGGATTCTTTTTTCAGGGGACCTATTTGGAGGGCTTTCTTATACAGAAGATTTTTATGCAAGTGAAAGTAGTTGGGATGGCATTAAGGCATTTCATCAAATTTATATGCCCACAAAAGAAGCACTAAAATATGCAATAGAAAATATTAAAAATTTAAAACCAGAACCCCTAATAATTGCTCCACAACATGGGGGGATAATTAAGGGTGAATTTTTAAAAGATTTTATGGAAAGATTGGGAAATACAGAAGTGGGTTTAGATCTTTATTTAAGGTCAAAGATGAAGCAAAATTACATCTTTGCTTTAAATGATTTAATTGAAGAGATAAAACCCTATTTAGAAGAAAAAAGTTTAAATAAAATCTTAGAAAGTTTTAAAGATACATCCTTTACTTCAATTTTTTCCTTTGATAAGGATGGAATAAAGGATATAAAGGTAGATGGAAACTCGGCAGCAGAGTTTTTAATTAATAATTTAAAGATTTTATTTGATCAAAAATTTTTGGATTTTCTGGCTATTTCAATTGTAAAGGACTTTACTAAATGGAATATTCCAATGCCAAAAACCTTAGGTAGTGATAGTAAATTAGAAGTAGAACTTTTTGAGGGGGAATAATATGATTGAATGGACAGTAGATCTAAGTATAAGTATTGAAAAGATTGATAATCAACATAAAGAATTATTTAAAAGGGTAAATATGTTATTAGAAGCATGCAAAATAGGAAAAGAGTGTACACTGTGCGATCTGGTCCGCTGAATAGCCGGCTTCAGTCAGCACCGCTTGAGTGTGTTCGCCCAGTTCCGGAGCATGGCTGCGGATGGCC
>FWPV01008547.1_pt1 | contig 17827 bp, 15 predicted proteins | sample 2228371 | NCBI WGS metagenome assembly FWPV01 (sample SAMEA103939776, study PRJEB20133) | metagenome | reverse complement strand
CACGTGCGTGGGGACAACTAGGAGGCCCAGAGCCACCCCCTGCCGCTGAGCGGTTCACCCCCACGTGCGTGGGGACAACACCAGATATGACGAAATTGACACCTGTCACCATCATACGCCCATATTTGGTGTTTAGCTTGCTTTTGCTGCTGGTATCCGGATTAATTGCAACCCCTCAAGATTCACCACTTCACGGTGTGTGTTCCCATGAAGTCGGAGTTGAAAACGTTGTTCTGTATTGCTTGACCAGATCTGGATGACGCCGCCATTCCGACATGCCTGGCAGCATTTATCCCATAGTCGGTCGCGGACCATCGCTGAGATATGTCCGACGAAGACTCCGGGATGTGGCTCAATCAACCAGCGGGTCAATTCACCACGTAAGGAAACAGGGACCGTTTCCAGGATCATGACAACCATTGTTCCGCCTCACTCTCACCTTCTTCCCATAGACGATCCCATAGCTTCTCCGGTAAAGCTGGGTCAGCGTCAACATCCGCGCCTTCTTCAATGTCGTTGGTCGAGATCTCAAGCATCTCATCGATATCCGGTAGGATTCGCTCCAGTAGACGTGCCTCCCGGAATTTCTCCCGGCAGGCCTGTCGAGCGCGGGCTTCCACCTTCTCTGACGATTCGGCAACCGTCTTGAAAGCTATCGGTACAGTGAACTCGACCTTGTAGAGGTCCGCGATGTCATAAACGAATGAAAGTTGTTTGCCAGTGTGGATAAACCCCAGGGCTGGGGAGTATCCGCCAGCAACAATAGCCGAATGGCACAGGCCATTCAGCAGGGCATTAGCGGCGGAGAGCGCACGGTTAACCGGATCACTGTTGTGCCATTGTTGCCGGTCGTAGCGCCGCCCATACCAGGGTACGTTGTACGTTCGGCTTGCATCGGCATAGGCTTTACGAACCCGTGCGCCCTCCAGTCCGCGTATCTGGGGTAGTGTCAGCTCAGGATCAAGCTCGACACCAAACCGCTTGCGGTACATGCGTATAACTACCGCCTCGCGTTGCCCTGCATCGCTGGCCAGGGCGGCCTGGCGTAGCAGGCGATAGCTTTTACGGGTTTCGCCCAGTCCCTGGGCATAGAAGCGTGTGGCGTCTTCACCAACCCATAGCACTGTGCAGCCGCTCTGAGCGAGTACGTTGATGGCGGCGTGGGTAATACTGGTACCCGGTCCAAGCAGAAGAACGCCTAACGCTGCTACAGGAACCATGATTCGCCCCTGCTCGTCCAGGACAGCAACCGCATGTTGCTCACGCTGGATGACCGCGTGTTCGACATAGAGGTAGCTCAAACTATCTCGAAGTTTAGGTAGTTCATGCAGGTCGCGCATCATTGTTCTCCTTACCCAGGGTGCTGGTGGGCTTAACGGACGGCGGGCGGAGCTACAGACAGCAGACCGAACCCCAGGCCTTTCGCTGGGCCGATTCCCTGGCGCAGTGTTTGTATGAAGCGTTCCGGATCGACAACCTGTAGCAGGCCGTCGTACTGAACAGCGAACAGGCACAGGGCATGTCGCTCACGCGTGTAACCCCTGACCTCCCCGCGCGGGCGAATCCTAGCTTCCAGCACGGCAAAGCCGCCCTGTTTGGCCTTACGCGCCAGCCAGGCAGCCTGTTCTTCCTCCCGGTAGAGAGCGTGACGCGCACTATTTAGCTTGCCGTCGCGCTCAACGACACGCCTGACCGTCGGGTTGGCCAGCAGCCGAAAGGTTAGCTGCTGGCCGGGTCGGAAGATCGGGTTGAATGATTTGACCCAGGGGTTTGGCTCGGCCAGATTCAACAGATAGCCGTGTTCCTCCGCCAGCCACGACCAGTCCGGCTCTCCACTGGATTGCACCAGCAGGGTCAGGATGCCAGTGTCTTCGGCGGCTTCCAGGCGGAAGAGCACACGTTCTTCTAGCGGCAAATTCTCCGGGAAGGCACGCATGACGGTACGATGCATTTGATAGAGGTCAGCGCTCTCGCTGCGTGCCCGGCGCGAGCGCGGATTAAGCACAAGGCGGGAGAGGTACATCAGGTCACCTCCTCGTCCGGATAGGGCAGCCTGACGTGACTCATGCGTACCCTCCGCAGCATGAAGCGTCGTTCTGCAAAGGAGACGGGCAGGTCTGGCCGTACACTTTCGCCATTGGGATCATCGATGACTACCCGTAGCCGGTCCGGGCCGGAAGCCAGCCGCTGATAGCGTTCAAGCGCTTCCTCGAGTGTCTCGTTGATGCGCAGGCCATCTTGCAGCCAGACCGGCTTGCCCGGTACGAAGGCCTTGCGACCCAGGTAGAGTGGCCAGACCGGTCTGCGCAGCGCCGCGTGCAGTTGTTCCAACAGGGGCAGATCACCTTCCAGCCCGACCAGGAAGCAGGCATCAGCCAGGTAGTAGCGGGTGGTGACAATAGGGTTCTTTTTCCCCACCACACCATCGACCTGGAAGTAGCCGCCCTTGCCGGCAATGTGGTAATCGCGAGCCAGACGGCCCTCCCGATCTACGCGCACTCCCATGCGCAGCGCGGTCAGGTCATCCAATGGCTCGTGGCGGGGACGTCCCAGGGCTGCGCAGAGCAACCCTACTACCCCACTCTTGGAAGGCTCGTAGCCGGTGTCACGGATGTCGAACTGGCTCTGCACGCCCCAGGACTGCAACGGTCCACACAGGCGGAACAGCAGCGTGCTCATGCCGGTTCCTCCTGCGGCAAGGCCTGTATGACGCGCTCAAGCCACGCGTTGAGATCAGGGGTGAGGTCGCCCGCCAGATTGACCAGCGCATGGCCGTTGTCCAGAGCCAGGGCTGCAACAACACGCAGAGAATCACGACCATAGACCTGGCACAGCTTTCCCCAGTATTCATCCAGAGCTTTGATGGATGGGCCGACCAGGCCAGAGTCACGAGCGACAACGGGCTTCTCAAAGGCATTGGCCAGAGACCAACATGTGCTGTCGTCACGAACTACAGCCAGCAGGAAGCTCGGTGGGTTCTGCGCGGCGAAACTGTTCTGCTTTCCGGTGGGCACGGCCATGACGGACGCCCGCAGGAAGCCTTCCACCGCGCGCCGGGCCAGGTTGACATCGCCCTGGAGGTTAGTGACGAGCTGCTCCCAGTGAATGTTGGCATAGCGGTAGAAGGTCGCACTGTTGAAGCCGGTGACGCCCATCATGCCAGCGCCGGTTTCTTCCTGGCGCTGGAGGTCATCCACAGCGGTGAAGAAGTCCATCTCCATATTGACGCGATGGGTAGAGATGGCATGGGCTACCTGGCAGGCTGCGTCCAGGTTCAGCTCCGGCTTGTCGGCCAGCATACGCCCGAAGAGGGCGATATCCGGCGCACTGGTGCGATCCCGGTTCTGCTTGATCAGTTCGCCGATCAGCTTGCCGAGGACCGAGTCCTTGTCCGGCTTGGTTTCCTTACGGACGTCGGCCAGGATTGTGTCCCAGCCTTCCAGCAGACGTGCGGTGAAGCTGGATAGCTCCTCTTTGCTCAGATAGAGCAGCACGCTCGTGCGTTCCTTGTCCATCTTGCCGGAGTAGGCTTCCGCGAAGGCATATGCGACGGTCCCGGCTTCTTCTTCGGCCTTGCCACGGGCGGTCAACTCCTGCGTCAGCAGACGGGCCAGCCAGCGGGTGCGCGTGCCACCTGCGGCGGCTGTTGCCTGCGCAAAGACGGGGGAGGTCCGGATGGCGCGCTTGATGCACTGCGAAGAGATGCGCGCTCGCCGGGCGCCACCGAACTCGCAGTCCTTGGGGGTGTTGGTGTCGTCACGGTTCAGGTTGGACGGCGCAAAATTCTGGATCATGTGCAGCTCAACAAACATGGCATTGTCTCCTTGTGTACTTACTCAGCTCATCGGTACGGATGTCAGTTTTCGGTCGCCAGCGCAGAAGAAGCCTCGGGCGCTGACGTCTGCGGGCCGCCCCAGAAGGCCGCCGCCCAGCGACGGCGAACGTCAGCGCACCATTCAGGGTTGTTCCAGCTCAAGGTGTCTCGCAGTAACTGGCTCCAGTTGACAGGCACTTCCTCACTCTTGAGGAGGCTCACGGCCTGGCGGAGATGGAAGCCCAGCTCATCGGGGTGCGCGGCCAGCAGGGCGACAAACCGCCGCTCAACGGCCTGGCCGTCGCCTTTCTGCCGGCGCAACTGTGCGAAATGGCTGCCCATGTTCCCGGTTCTCGTGGATACCGGATAGAAGCCGAACAGCGAGGCAATCAGGTAGTAAGCTTCTTCCTGCCACTCACCAGCTCTGGCCGGCACAAACGGGACCACATACGGGAACATGGCCGGTGCATATCCGGCAGGCCTGCCCAAGCCGCGCCGCAGGGCTGCCAGCGCGCCGCGGTCGTCCTGGAGGCTCTCCAGATGGGCGATAAACGGGTGGGGTTGTTCGGTGCTTCTGGTTGTCACGCTTGCTCCTCCTGCTTGACAGGGCTTTCAAGAACTTTACGAAGTCCTCTTTCCAGCTGCCCGCGCGCCCGGACGGCGGCCTTCAGCGCCGCGCTGCCGGTGCCGGCGAGGTTGGTTGCCCTTTCAAAAGCATCTCGCGCCGCGCGGCGAAGCTCGTCACACCAGGTCGCTATTGCGCTCTCCGATTCGTCGGGAAGATCAATCACCATCCTGACGAACGCAGGCTCCAGGTTGCCCCAGTAGTGGTGAGCTACTCCCCAGTGATTGACCAGATTGTTGATATCAGCCTGGAGGGGTTTTCTGCCCCCTTCCTGGTCTGCCTCGGGACTGATCAGCAGCGTTGCTAGGCGCGACAGCGCCCCACGTAGCTGCCCATGAACGGCTTCCGCCAGGGCCAGGCCGTCGCGTAACCGCCCGACCAGGGTCGAATCGCTCAGGTAGGCCAGTGGTAGGGGCATGCGCTCGGCGCGGTAGAAGAAAACCTTTGCCTGGTGGCTGGCCATGCCCAGCGACATGAGCTGGTAGCGCCGTGTCTGCTTCAGGTACTCAGCGTCGATCAGGCGAGCCAGCCAGGGGATGACCGCCGGCGGCCGGTCTTCTGTCTGGGGGCCAAGTTCGAATAGCGCGGCGCTGTCCCGCCACAGGGCGCGCTCTTCACTGAAGCGCAGCACTTTGTAACCTGCTTTCTTGTCCGCCCGGTGGTGCTTCATGGGGTCCAGGATGTTTTCGTCCAGCCGTAGTGCCGGGGCGATGGTTGCCTCGCGGACTATGGTTCCCGCCGGACTTTCTTCAGGAAAGAGCCAGATACGGCAAGTTTGCCAGGTCAGGTAGTCGAGATAACCCAGTGGTCGAGTGCGCGCTGGCTGAAACGGATCGTCCATCTCCCAGGCTGGCTTGTCGTCAGTTGTATGGAAAAACCTGCTATCGTCAGGGTACGGGATCAGATTCAGTGCCAGCGTTTCAAAAAGGTTGTTTCCGCGAACGAGAAACACAACTCCTCGCGTGCACGGGCCGTCTGTGAACTTCTGCTCCAGCCCACTCAGGCCGGAACTGTGGAATGCTTGGGCGGCGATGAGCTGTCGAGCAGCCTCAGATGGCCTTAGGACTATCCCAGCACCATCGTGCTGGTGATTAAACAAGGTGGGGTTGTGACCTGATGAGTGAATCAGGTGAATCACCGATTTGGGCTTGACTCGTTCATCCTTCGCCTGGAAGAAAGGGCGATCAGGGTGAAAGAGGTCGAAGCGCTCCTCCCACCGCAGTAGTTAGCTCTGTACAGTCTCAGCAGGCCAGAGTTTGTTCTGCCACAGTGTGTGCCATGTCCGGCTGTTTTTTGGACCAAAGACACGGTGCAGAATTGTCAACAGTAGCCGATGCAGAGCGACGGTCACCAATGGGGACTCGTCGTAGACTTCCTGCAGGGTATGTGCATTGAGCAAAGCATCCTGCAGACTGACAGTGAGCGTCTCTCCGGATTTTCCTATGCAGGGTATCCATGGTTCACGAACAAGGTTGAATGAGCGCCTCATATCACCTCCTTATCAACTTCAAGCCCAAGGCTGCGGCTCAAACGCATGACATAGTCACCGACACGGCAGACTCCGTCCCGGAAGATCGCGACCTGGTGATGACGCAACGCTGCGATAGACTGCCAGGCGGAGGGTAGTTGTTCCTGTAGCAAGCTATTGAAAATTCGCCGATCATGTATTGTGACCGTGTTCTGGAGGATTTGCCTGATCTGGGACATCGTGGGTGACTTCTCAAGGTTCACCAGCAAATCGCCTTTTGTATCCAGCGCCACGCCGGCCGGCGTATCAAAGAGACAGATGATAGTCACGCCCGGAGCGATCAGGCGGGTCATCGCCTGGAACGCCTGATGTACGGAGGGGTCCTCTTCCTCCAGAGAAGAGTTGTGCTGGATAAGCAGATCCTCATGGCTGGGCGACCGGACCAGGCGGTCGTTGGCTGTGCTTCTGGCCTGAAACTGCACACTCTGAAGCTCCTGCCAGCCTGCGGATAGTGCCTGCTGTATCGGCTGTGGCAGTGACGGATCCTCATGGTAGTCACCGTATATGGCCTCAATCAGGGGAACGGTGTCTGCTGGCAGTGTCAAAGCGGTACGTCCCTGCAGGGCCAGCCAGGAAGACAGCAGGACGTAGGGCGCGTAGATGTACTCATCACCGCCAAAGTTCGGAAGGCCGTCATCAAGCGTTGGCTCTGTGAGCAGCAGTCTCGGTGTAGCCAGGCGGGTAGGGCGCTGGGGGCGCGGGTGGCGGTGCAGGCGACCTGCTCGCTGGATAATGAGATCGACCGGTGCCAGGTCACTGATCATCAGGTCGAAGTCCAGATCCAAGCTTTGCTCCACAACTTGTGTTGCCACCAAGATGGCTTTCTGGGGGCGGTGACCATCTTTGCTGAACTTGTCCAGTACAGACTGTTCGATTTCCTGTCGCCAGCGGAAGGGAAAACGGGCGTGGAAAAGGATGAGATCTTCTGGTGCAACGATTCCCGCCGCTTGGATTGCTAGGAACACTTCCTGTGCCCGTTTCACCGTGTTGCAGATCACAACAGCGCAGCCGCCTGCCTGGAGTTCATCAGCTAGCCGGTTCGCAATGGTCTCTGGTTCGCGGGGTAGCCATTCCAGCGCAACAACGCGATCTGCCGGTGCGGGTAAAGAGACCGTTTGGACTGTAGAAGGTGTGGCAACGGTCAGGATTGGATATTGCGCTCTTTGGAGTTCTACCGGTTGGCCAAGGTATGCTTCCAGTAGATCTCGCCTGACCTGTGACGGCAGCGTTGCCGATAGCACTATCACGGAAGTGCCCAACTGGCGTAGCCACTGCAGTAGGCGACAGAACAGCGCTGACATATAGGTGTCATAAGCATGCACTTCGTCGAAGATCACAACCTTATGACCCAAGCCGAACAAGCGCACAAAGAAGTGCTTTGTCAATAGGATACTCACCAGCGCCTGATCAACTGTGCCTACTGCGAAAGGGGCCAGTAACCCACGCTTGCGAGGCAGAAACCAGCCCAGAGCTGCGACGCGCGCCTCCTCGTTTTCGCCTATTGTCGATAGTGTCATTGACTGTAATACGTCGGTCCACTGCGCCTGGCTGTGCAGTAACTGCAGATTGACCATTTCCTCTGGGTATCGTTTAGCCAGAAAATCTCTCACGCGACCAAACATTTGGTTACTAGTTGCCTGTGTTGGCATCGCCACGTATATGCCGCGTCCACCTGTCTCTTGGATCCAGCGGTCTGCCAGGTACAGGGCTGCCTCAGTCTTACCAATCCCAGTTGGTGCTTCCAGGATGGCCAAGGCAGGTACGCTCAGGCTATTGGCTTCGTCGATAACCCTTTGTTGGATGGTATTAGGCGTAATAGTCGGAAATAGTTGCTCAAACGCGAGAACCTGGCCGCTACTTGCCCATCCAATCCAGCCAGTTTGCTGCAACGCTTGCTGTGCTCTCTCTGCGGCAACGGATGCATAGGTTTCGAGGTCTATAGGATCAGATTCATACGGAAAATATTCGTCCATCGATCCAATCCAGTCGGCAACCGAAGTTAATCCGGACAACACTGTTAGGAAAGCATGTTCTTCTTCGATACTGAGTTGCAGAGTGATGGGTGTCGGTGGATGTAAGATCGTTTCCAGAGCCCGAAATACTTGAGTGCGAACGGCATCCCAGTTAAAACCACCAAGATCCGCAGTTCGAATATCTTGCAGTTCTTCAGGAAGCGGCCAAGCCCCATGGTGTCCACCCAGCGCACGGGCTATTCGCTTTGCGACAAACTTTTCTAGACCACTGTGTTCTACCAGTAACTTTTCAAGCGCCCATGCTGAAATCAAACCGTGAGGAGTTTCTCTTGGTCCAGGCGTTTGGAATTTCAGACCGGCGTTTTGTAGCGGACGAATGACTGGCTCATACTTTGCTTGAAAAACGGGTGAAGCTTTGCCAAGGTCATGAAGGCCTGCCCAGAAAGCGATAAGTTTTCCAGCTGACTTCTGATCAAGGCCAAGCCATTCTGTAATTTGCTGGCGAAGCCCATCGCCCAGCACATGGTCCCACATAGCAAGAGCTACCGATGCCACATCGAGTAGATGGTAGATCAGCAGATGCACCTTCCCGGTTGTTCTATGCGTTTTTGCCCAGAGTATTTCCATTGTCGTTAGCTTTTCTGAAGGTGATATGGTATATAGTTCTGCCAAGCGGCGGACCTCATGTAATAGGTCTCTACGAAGAGAAGCTGGCTCCAGCACCTCACAGGCAGCGCCCCAGCCCCTGATCCACGGCACAAGATCGGTTGTATTCGCCACCTGGACAGTCATTTTCAGGAAGCCAGGCTCCGGATCCGCTTCCAATTGCTGGGATGGGTGCCAGTTGGTTTCTCTGACTCGGGCGGCCACCTCCGGGGAAAAGCGCAACACGACCTGCACAGGAGTCTCGCCGTAGAAGATCGACCAGGCACTCTTGAGCAGGTCCTGCCCCGGAAAGTCTTCGGGAATGGTATAGGATTCCCGGAGCAGCCTGGCAGTTTGAATGCGTTCCAGCTTGTAGGTTCGCAGTGCATCAACAATCTGGCTGTGGCCGATAGCGTAGACTGTGTAGCCGATAGCCGATGGCTCAAGGAGGTAGGGCGAGAAGATGGTCTCGAAAGGATTGCCCCGGAAGGGTTGGTAACGGATGGCTACCTTCTGGCGGTAGATGTACGCCTGCATCATGGTGCGAAAGATGCTTTCGTAGCCTTTGGCTGACGGGCGCGACGCCAACTGGCGGGCGGATTCCAAGATGTCTTTTTCCAACCCGATATCTTCGCTCAGGATGGCAGCTAGTTTGTACAACATCTGTTCCGCGGTCTCATTACGCAAATCGCTGTACTTCACCAGCAGGCGGACCGCGAGATAGAGAGTCATGGCCTCCTCAGGAGTGAGCTGCAGACGCCGGATGGCCATTCCGCGTCTGGAGAGGGCATACCAGTATCGCCCATCCTTGTAGATGTCACCGCGCAGGTCCAGATCATGGAGGTAGTTGTTGACGGAGCGGCGGTCCAGACCCAGGTCGTCAGCAATTTCCTGTTCGGTCAGGCCATCTGGATATCTTCTGAGATGTTCCAGAATGCGGTCCAATCGCCCCAGACGCGTTTCTTCGGATATCTTGGGCATGGGGTCCCTCCAAATGCCAAAACTCAAGGCTCTACTTCAATCGTATCTGGCAGTTGGAAAATAATGTTCCAAAGCGCCAAATCCAGGGGGAAATTCTCTGGGTTGGATCTGGTGAACCCTGTGGATTCTGGCGTATAGCCGGAATAGAACGGACCCTGGGGTGTGAATATCAGTGCCTCAGGATTTTGGGAAGCCTTTTGCACAGGCTATCTGGAAGTGACGTTATCCCCTCTTGTTGCGATCATTATAGGACCATACTATCTGGGCCACAATAACAGCTGAGATACCGTCTGCGGTGCTATAATCTCCCCCGGCCTGAGCGAGCGGACCTGCCCCCCCTTCGTCCGTTACTCCTCGTTCAGGAAGCCCCTCGCATGACAACCTATATCCCCCTCACCCGCGGTCCGGTCGCACGCGGTGATAGTTGTGGGCCAGGAAGTCGCGGAATGCCTTGATGTCCTGCCAGGCAATTTGCGGCTGAGTCATCAACATCTCTTCCGGCAGTCGCTTGGCGATTTCGCCAATCACCTCATAGGCACGGATCACCGCATACTGGGTTTTGCGATCGCCCATGAAGTGCTCGCGGCCGCCCTGTACAAAGCCGGCAATCTCCTGGATATAGTCGCGCATGTCCAGCAGGTAATTACGGACTGTAATGCTCACAGGGAGACCGCATCTTTCAGGGCTGATTGCATGAACCGGTCGGTGGGCGTATCCTCAGCAATCACGTTGACCTCACAGCCCAGCAACTCGCGCAGTTCGCGCCACAGAGCCACGGCGTCCCAGAGCGTGGTCTCCGGGCGAAAGTCCACCAGCAGGTCCACGTCGCTCTCTGGGCCGGCTTCTCCGCGGGCAACACTGCCAAAGACACGCACATTGAACGCGCCATGCCGCTCCGCCAGGTGCAGGATCTCGCTACGGCGGGCACGTAGTTCTTCTAGCGTTGGGGGTGTCTTGATGGTGTCGCTCATGGCCAGATCTCCAACTTAATTTCAGTGATCTCCGGCAAATGCCTCGTCAGAACCGTTCTGGCCGTTCTTTACCCTGTCCCGCCGGAAATCGCCAGCAGGATTAATGCGGCGCTGACCAGAATAGCTACAGCGCCCAGCACAAGGAGGAGGCGAGTGTGTAACTGGCGTTCCTGTTCCTGCTGCCGGGCGATGGTCTCGCGCTCGCGTTCGATAGCGTCCAATCTGCCGCGCAGCTCGCCCAGCGCCTGACGGGTAGCCGCGAGTTCATCCCGCTGGGCCAGATAGTGCGCTCGCTCTGGCTCCAGCACTTCCAGCTTGCCGCGCAGCTCGCCCAAGGCAGTGAGCGTGGCTGATAGTTCCTGGCGGGTGGTCGCATGGGCTGAGCGTTCTTCCGCCAGGTCAGCTTGCAGAGCATCGACGCGGTCATTGAGCAGGGCAATCTCGCGGGTGAGGGCCTGCCGCTGTTGGAGCAGGGCCTGCTGCGCCTCCGACTGGGGCACTAGAGGCCCTGGTACAACACCGGGGGGCGCGGATGGCATGGGCGGCAGATCGGCCCAATCTTCAGCTTGCATGCGGGCCAGGGTGGCGTGGATGTCCTCCCACGAGATATTGCGGGAGCGCAGATCAGCAACCAGGGCTAGGATGCGTGCATCGCGGTCGTCGAAATAGCGGCGCTGGCTGTTATCGCCACCCTGAGCCGCCGGGGACAGGAAAGCCGCGAACTCCCGTGACCAGACCTTGATTGAGCTAACGCTGACGTTGAGCCATCTGGCCAGCTCGCCAGTGCGCACGTTGTCGCTCCTGATGGGCAGAATATCCGTATATGGCTGGAAAGCGGTTTAAAACGGCAAAAACGGCTTAGATCGCTTGTGCTGCCTGTCTTTTCGTGCTATACTGCCCGCAATTAAGGATAAGGCCGAGCAGTGCGCTACCACTCCCGGCCTGACCACAACCTACACATTTGCGCCGGTTGCGGTATCGCCAGTATACCAACAAGTTCCCCGCCTCACAATGCATGACCGCCCGCGCACACTACTCTGGCGCGGGCTTTTTGTTCGCCCACCGATTTCTTCCAAGGAGCATTATATAATGGCCATTCAGCTCTCCCAACCCAGTACACTGACCGTTGCGCAGCGCCAGGCGCTGGAGATGCTTGCCCCGCTTACCGAGGAAGAGCGCCTGAATGCCCGTGATCGGGCTTGCCGCGCTGTCATCCGCAAGATAGGCCCCCAACCGATGCGCGAGCAATTCAACCGTGCCGGGCCACGTCCCGTCCGCGAGCAGTTTGAGGATACTGCCATTAGCGAGTATCCGGCCTGGATGACTCGCGCCATCGGAGCGATGCTGCTGATTGCTTTTGCTGGCGCATTTGCCACCAGTGCCTTTTCCGTTTTCAGTGCCGGGCGCGATCACTATCTTGCTGCCATGGGGAGCGGCGCGGGCATCGAATGGCAGGCGGTGATTGTCGGTGTGGCCGTTGTCTTGCTGGCGGAGTTCCTGACCATCGCCAGTGTCCTGGCGGCCCGGATTCTGCTGGCCGGGCGTCGGATCTGGCAGCTCGTGATGATGCTGCCCATCGCCGCTGGCGTGGTCATGGCGGTTACGGCCAATGCGGTCATCGCCCGTCCGGTTGGCTTCTGGCCCTGGCTGGTCACGGTTGCCCCGCCGGTTTCGGTGGTCTTCCTGTCGCTGATCCTGGAGCAAATCGCACTGACTGACATCAAGCGCCGCCATGCCAACGAGCGCGCTTTTCAGGTTGCCCTGCGGGAGTGGAAACTCCAGACTCAGGCAGATGAGCAGGCATACCAGGCAGCGCTGCATGAATGGGAGCAGCGCGTTGCCCAGCCTGAGCAGTCCCCGCACTGGCCGCAGGCTTACGCCAACAGCCTTAAGGAAGCCCTGCGGGAAGCCAACAGCCGAGGGCGTGGCCGGGCCGAACGGCTGGAATACATGGGTACCCTGACCGGTGCGGAGTGGTCGGTGCTGGTGACACGGGAACTGCTGGCCGACCGCTGGTTTGAGGAGGTGGCGGTCGACGCAAATTTTACGCTGGCGGGGTCTGCCCCGCAGCCTTCTCCTCTCACTCAACCGGGCCTGCAACCCCTCCCCCTGGAAATGGCAAGCCAGCCGGTGCTGTCCGCCGCACCGAAGGGCAACGGCACACACTAGAAGGGGGAGGCCGTCCGCGCAAATGGAAGGAATGCCCGCAGTGTGGGACGCACTTCAGGACTCGCAACCCGGCCAAAATCTACTGCTCAACAGCCTGCCGGGTGGCCGGTCATCGGGCCGCCGAACAGTCTGCACTGTAACGCCCTGTGTCCCAAAAACGACACCTTCCAAATGCGTTTTCCGGGACAGAGTACAGGTGTTGGTAGGACAGAAAAAGCTGTCCCATTATCCTGTTTTGTCCCGCCAGAACGGTTCTGACGGGCAGAATTTCAGGGGACGGGTATGGACAGCTAGCGTGGGACAAATACCCGTGAAAAGGGGCAAAAGTCAGTCTTTCTGCGCTGTCCACTGTTGCACTTCGGCCTGTTCCTGCCCGGATTCGGACCAATTGGTCCGAATCTTTGTCCTGCGTTGCGATTCGCGCAGCCGGGCGGGGTACGCTAAAGTTTCTACCAGCGCCAGCACAGCGTTTTTCCCCCTTGTTAGGAAAAGCCGATAAGAGGAGCACGGCACGGATATGCACGCAATTATCGCCGTAGTGAATGAAAAAGGCGGTGTTGGCAAGACCACGACTGCAATTACCATGGCTGCCGGGTTGGCCCGCCGCGGGCACAACGTCGCTCTGGTGGACTGCGATCCGCAGGGGCATGTTGCCAAGTATCTGGGTCTGCCGGAGGAATCGGGGTTATTTGATCTGCTGGTCAATGATCAGCCCATCGCCGGGTTGCTGCGCCCTGTTCCCCAGGACAAGTGGGCGGATCCTGATGGCAACAACGGGCAGCTGGTGATTCTGCCGGGTGACCAGCGTACAACCTCCGCGGGCCATCTGTTGACCGCCGAACAAGCCCCGGTGACGATCCTCCGTGATCGGCTTGCGCCGCTGCGGGGGGCGGACTTTATCGTGCTGGATACCAGCCCGACTGTGACCCTGCTGGTGGCCATGATTTACGTTGCTGCTGACCGTATCCTGATTCCGACCCAGCCAGAGTTGGGCAGCGTCAATGGCGTGACCAAAGCCCTGGCTCGTATCAGGACCGCCCGCGAGCGTGGTGCGCCGGTGCGCTTGCTGGGGGTGCTGCCGCTCATGTTGCGCAATACCAACGAGCATAATGCCAACCTGGCCGAACTGGTGCGGATGCTGGAGCCAGAGGCCTGGGAGGAATATGAGGAAGCGGTCGCTTCGTTAGGTGACTCGGAAAACCTGACCGTGGAGCGGTTCCTGATGGGCCGGCATCATGAAGGTAAGATCGGTCCGCTGCTTTCACCGATTGCCCAGTCCACGATCTGGCCGGAAACGCCGGCTTACCAGCGCACCATCTTCACCTATGCCACGCCTGGCAACAAAGCCCGCCAGGCCGCCGAACGATTGATTGACCAGATCGAATACAAGTTGCGTGGGGGATAAGCCACCATGGGAAGACGTCGCGACAAACACGATCGCCAGAGCGCCAGCAGCATCCGACCCGAGGATGCTACCCGTCCGCAGGTTGACGACGACTTTATCGATGCGTTTCTTGGTATCGGAGCCGAGCTTCAGGCGGAGGTCACCGAGCCGGTGGGTATCCCTATCCGGGATATCCTGCCGGATCCGGTTCAACCGCGCCGGGCCATGCCCCCTGATCTGCGTGATGCGTGGTTGCGTGGCGAGCCGGCGGAAAAAGTCCTCGATCGCTGGGAGGTGCTGGCCCATACCGCGGCCATTGACGCCCAGATCCCGCTGCGCTGGAAACACATCATCGATCAGGAAGATGACCTGACTCCGCTCAACGAAGGTGGTCCGGAGCGCGACCGGCAGGAGTTGCCAGCAGTGGCCGAACGCTGGCTGGAGCTGGTGCGGCTGGCGGGGAGCATCCGCCAGACCGGCCTTGAGCAGCCGATTACCGTCTACCGTGACGGACGCGGCTATCGTCTGATCGTCGGTGAGCGGCGCTTGCTGGCTTACCATTTGCTGGACAAACTGGGCTACGAAGGCTATACGCACATCCCGGCTATCAAGCGGGCGGAACCGGGCGTCTGGCGACAGGCCTTTGAGAACGGGGCGCGTCAGAATCTCAACGCAATCAGTAAAGCCCGTCAGCTGGCGCTACTGTTGATGGCCCTCAACCCAGGAGTTTGTACACCCTTTGAAGGCGAAGGGCAGCCGGGCCAGGAGTGGTATGCCCAGGCGGCAAACCTGCGCGTTCCCTATGGTCGGGCAGAGGCGGTGACAACCGTGCTTGGTCTGAAGAATCCACGTCACCTGCGCCGTTACCGCGCTTTGCTGACGCTGCCGCCTGAGGTCTGGAATCTGGCCGACGAGCTGGATTGGACGGAAGGCCGGCTGCGGGACATGCTGGCCGCAGCGGGGGGCGATTCGGACCAATTGGTCCGAATCGCCCGTTTGGAGGCCGGTCTGGAGCAACCCCGGCGCGAGCATCGCGACCCTCTGGTGCGTTCGGTTGAGCGCGTCATTGCTCGCCTGAGCACGCTCGGTCAGATCACGCCCAACCGCGACTGGACTTACCAGCAGCGGGAGGCAGTGCGCCGCGCGATACAGGAGGCCCGGCGGCGGCTGGATGAGCTGGAGCAGGCGCTGTAGAACGGCTACAAATCGGCGATAGATGTGGTCCCCTGGCGACCTGACTTGCGCTATGGTGGCAGAGGAAGGGAAAGAGGGCGATTTGCCAGACGAGGCGATCTGTGCTACATTGCTCGCACTTTCCCGCTAAGGGAAACAAAAAACGCCGTTGGCGGCGGCGTTCTCTGTGGCAGGCTGAGCGACCTGCTATAGTTTGTGCCCAACTGTGCACAGACTATAGCACAGGTTCTGCAGCGCTGCAAGTCTCTTGCAGCGTTTTTGCGCCTGATTGGCCTGGGGCGGGCACGGCCCCGGTCTCTCTGCGTCGTTCTCAGCCTGACCAAGCCTGAATTGAATAGCGGTCCGGGCTTCTTGCTCAAACGCGAAGAGGCGGTGACTGCTGGCCGCTGAAAGTTGGCACGCTTTCGGTCGGCAGGCCACCGCCCCTTCAGGGGGTAATGCTCATCATCGTCGGGCCCGTCCTCAGATGAGCGGTTATCTCGCACCAGCCCGGACGTCAGTCTTCTTTTGGCGGAAAGGCAGCGTCGCGCTGTGTGCGTATCTGTATGCTACCAGAAAGAATCAGGGCAGGCAAACCCCCCGGAACGGGTTGAAGCCACGATCCGGCAACTGGTAGCCATGCTGGAGGAGGGTCGCGGCGACCGGGTGTTCATTGCCGCGGCGCTGGCGCGTTACGCCAGCTATCACCCGCTCATCGAGCCGCTGGTCAGGGGACTGGCGGCTAATTTTAACGACGATCAACGAACATTTGTTCTAACTCGATTGCACCAGTCTTTGACCCAGTCTCAAGCGGAGACCGCGCCAGGCGAAGTGCAGCAAGAGGATGTTGCTCCGCGCTTGGTGCACCACTGGACGGCTGACTACGCTCGACATGTGCGCGGTCTGCCATCAGCGGAGGCAGATGATGCACGGCTGCCGCTGGAAGTTCGGGTTGACCCGGAGTTGGGCCGCCTGGCGATCGGACTGAACCTGGTTGCGGAACTGCGGGTCTGGTTGGTGCTGCGCCATCGTTTTGGCGCTCCTGGCTGGACTGACCGCCAGACGCTCTACGCAGCCCTGGAGACGGCGGGCGTTCGCCATTCGCGGCGGCATTTCAACCGTTTGTTGCAGCAGGGCGCAGGGATTTTCTGGGGACTGTCTGGAGATGGCCGAGTCTGGCTGCGCGGGTATATTCGTGTAGTAAGAAGCATAACCCGCCTGGGCTTGCAGAACAACCCCGACCTGCTCCACACCAATTATCCCGGCGTCCGCGCGGTCTACCTGCGCGTGGACGGTCCGCTGAAGGTCTTCAAGGCGCGGCTGTATGCAGGCTGGCTGGCCTACCGCGAGAATCCCAAGATCGCCCGCGCTACACTGTGCAGATTATTTGCCTGTACCCGCGAAACTCTGTGGGCCTGGGAAGCCACTCTTGGACGGACGATCACCGTCGTGCCTTCTTATACACAGACAGCAGTCGATCCCCGCGAAGATGACCGTATTGTCGACTACCTGCCAGATCATGCCTACGCTTACCTGACTCGCCACAATGAAGTGCGCATCCGCTGGCAGAGTAGCAATGTCTATCACATCCGCCTGATCCGCCAACATTCGCACAAAGGGCAGGCCCGCAAGGCGCGGGTTGCCGCGGCGAAGGAGATCCTCTCCCTCCGACCTGCTGAGAATCGTGCTGGAAACTGCCCGGAAAGGCAGTTCGCCTTTGGCAGGGGCCACTGGGAGGAGCGGCAGTACTTCGCCAGCGCAGATGGTTTGCGGCGGTTCCTGCGGTGGGGACAGGCACGCGGGCTGGCGGCTGAAGACCTGATCACTCCGGCGACGCCGCGCTATGTTTTCCGGGGTGTTGACCGTAATGAGCACGCTCTGTACGAACTGGCGCTGGATGGCTGGCCATGCACAGGTGCTAATGAGCGGATATCGATCAGGCGGGAGTATGTGTGGCGCCGGGCGGAGCGGCGCTGCTGGCTGGTGCAGATGAAGGAGGATGCAGTGACTACAGGAAAATGGGGGTAGGGCGAGACTCTTTTTCCTACCCACAAGCGTGCTGACACGCTTTATCCTGGTGGCTTTTGAAGTCTGAAGGCCGGGCGGTGAAGGGGAAACCAGGCTAACACGGTTCGGCGATATCCTGTAAGATACGATACCAACTCGTGGCCGATGGATACCCGTGCCAACAGTATCCCGGCAAGCAAGCCGCTTGTCCTCTGATCCGCGTTGATCGGGGATTTCGATCAGAATCTCAATCAATGGTGGCGCTTCAACTACTCCCGCCGTCGGCTAATCCCATCTCTCATAGCTTTCCTTGCACTTGACCGGTGAAGTTGCGCTTTTCCCTGAGAATAGGAAAGCTCTAGAGCGTGTTATGCACTTTAGAGTACAAAAGCAATCAACTGGACGAAGCGCTGCGCCATCAGCATGGCAAAGGCTAAGAAATGCAGTCCCCTGAGAGTCTCCGGCAGACGTTCATAATCGCGCACCAGGCGACGGAAACGGGCCAGCCAGCCGAAAGAACGCTCGATGACCCAGCGGCGCGGCAGGAGCACGAAGCC
>FWPV01008546.1_pt1 | contig 17831 bp, 10 predicted proteins | sample 2228371 | NCBI WGS metagenome assembly FWPV01 (sample SAMEA103939776, study PRJEB20133) | metagenome | reverse complement strand
TTTTTGTTGTATGGATGAATTGCTGAACGGCTCGCAGAAATTTTCCGTCTTCATCACCTTGCGCACGCTGGAAGAGCGGCTACGCCAGGCAGATGCCTGGTTGCAGGGTGAGGAAGAGTGCGGGCGGCTGTATCACCGCGCGCTCACGCTGCCGCCGGAGCCGCGCGTACAAGCGCGCCAACAAATCGCCAAGGCGCTGCGGGTGATCGAAGACCTGGCGTCCACGCTGGAGCTGGAAGCCGCGTATGATGACGCCGGCGGTCACATCCGCGCGGGCTTGAGTGAGAGTTGGGCCAATCTGTGCGACATTCGCGCGGAAAAACTGCGGCGCTACGGCGCAGTGCAGCCTGGCCTGAGCGCCGTGCTGGATGCGCCGGTTGAGCAGTTGGCGCAACTGGCGTTGACAATTGCCTCACTAATGTAGTGCGGACCTACGCAGGTGGGCTATTTTTAACTGCAGAGAACGCGGAGAGTTCGCAGAGATTTTCATAGCTCTTGATGTCCTCTCTGCAATCTCTGCGGTGAAAAAATGCGCTTTTTATGTTCAATATCAAAAATTATTCTCTCAACGGAATTTAACGGATGTATTTCTTTTCAATTTGTTCAACCCGTTGAGATTGTTTTTAGAGGAGCTTTCTCTCCACATCCTGCACCGCGTACTTTGCGCCCTCTCTGCGGTAGATAAATTATGTAAGGCTTTCTCCATGGGGGTAATCACCAGAGACTTGGGGTGGTTATCATCCTGAAAACTCGTTGCAAAATCTCCCGAATACATCTTGACACCGAGAAAAAGTTGTGCTACATTATACATATCAAAAGTGAAACGTTTCACTCTTGACCCTGAACCAGATCAGTATCATTCAAGGGTCGTTAGTCCCACCTACGACTCCGACTATCGGACTAAAGACTGCCAGACTACCGACTACCGGACGATCTTCAAGGAGACACAATGAGCCGGAAATTCGAGAATCCTTACGGTTACTTTTCCGCCGACGGCAAGGAATATGTCATCACCACGCCCTTCACCCCGCGCCCCTGGGTGAACGTCATCAGCAATGGCGATTACGGGCTGATGGTCTCGCAGAACGGGTCAGGCTATAGCTGGCGCGGCAATGCGGGGCAGAATCGCCTGACGCGCGCCTTTCAGGACCTGGTCAAGGACGACTGGGGGAAGTATATCTACATCCGCGATGTGCAGAGCGGCGCTTATTGGTCGGCGACCTGGAAGCCGGTGATGCACGCCTTCGACTCTTACCAGGTCGCTCACGGTTTGGGTTACACGCGCTTCAGCCAGCAAGTCGAAGGCATCCGCAGCGAATTGACGGTCTTCGTTGCGGCGGCGGATCCGGTGGAACTCTTTCGCCTGACGCTCACCAATACTGGCGTCGAATCGCGCGTGCTGGACGTGACCACCTACGTCGAATGGCTCCTGGGCTTTGCGCCCGACGAGCACCGCGAGTTCCACAAGCTGTTCATCGAAACGTCGGCGGATGTGGCGTTGCCCGCGCTGTTCGCCCGCAAGTACCTGTGGGGATTCCCCGACGACAAGGGCCGCCACAACAACATCGACTGGCCGTACACGGCGTTTATGGCTGCCAGCGAGCCGCTCAAAGCCTTCGATGGCGACAAGGAATCTTTCATCGGCCTGTACAACAGCCTGGAGCGCCCGCAGGCGATGCGCGACGCGGCGCTGGCCGGGCGGACGGGGCGCTTCGGCGATGCGATTGCCGCTTTACAGGTGGGGGTGACGCTGGCGCCCGGCGCGTCGCACATCCTTGTCTTCACGTTGGGCGCGGCGGAACAGGGACGCGAGGATGCGGCGGAGCTGATTCGCCGGTACACTTCGGTTGCCGCAAGCGTGCAGGCGCTGGAGGATGTCAAGATGTTCTGGTCGCGCTTCGTGGACGGCGAGCGCGTCGAGACGCCCGACGAGGCGCTGAACTTCATGACCAACGACTGGCTCAAGTACCAGGCCATTTCCTGCCGCTTGTGGGGGAAATCGGCTTACTATCAGGTCTCTGCCGGATACGGCTTCCGCGATCAGTTGCAGGACAGTCAGATTTTCCTGGTGGGTGAACCGGACTATGCCAAAAAGCAGTTGTTGCTCCACGCCGCGCAGCAGTTTGTGGAAGGCGATGTGCTGCACTGGTGGTTTTCCATTCGCGGGGGCGGGCCGCGCACCAACTGTTCGGACGATTTGCTCTGGCTGCCCTTCATTCTGGACGCTTATCTCAAGGAGACGGCGGACTACGCCATTTTGGACGAGCCCGTACCCTATCTGAACGGCCCGGCGGAGCCGCTGTACGAGCACTGCAAGCGGGCTATCGAACGCGCCTTCTCGCGCTTTTCGCCGCGCGGCATCCCGTTGATGGGCGATCACGATTGGAACGACGGCCTGAACGCCGTCGGCACACTGCTAAAGGGCGAGAGCTTCTGGGTGGCGGAGTTCCTCTACGTGGTGCTGGGAAATTTCATCCCCCTGGCGCGGCGGCGCGGCGACGAGCGCTTCGCGGCGCGCTGTGAGGCCGTGCGCGAAAGCCTCAAACAGGCCACCAACCGCTACGGGTGGGACGGCGACTGGTATTTGCAGGCGACGACCGACGCCGGTTTACCGCTAGGCTCGCGCGAGAACGACGAAGGGCAGATTTTTCTTATGCCCAACATTTGGGCCGTCATCAGCGGCATCGCAGACGGCGACCGCGCCCGGCAAGCGATGGAGGCCGTGACGGCGCACCTGCTCAGGGATTACGGCGCGCTGCTGAACTATCCCGCCTTCACCAAACCGCGCCCGGACGTGGGCTACGTGACCCGCTACGCGCCCGGATTGCGCGAGAACGGCGGCGTTTATACGCACGCGGCGACCTGGGCGGTGTGGGCCTACACGCTGTTGGGCGACGCCGAACGCGCCTACGAAGCCTACCGCAAGATCTGCCCCCCCAACCGCAGCGCCGACATCGAGACCTACAAGGCCGAGCCTTACGTCACGCCCGGCAACGTCGATGGGCCGCAGTCCGAGTACTATGGCCGCGGCGGGTGGACCTGGTACACGGGATCGGCGCAGTGGTTGCACCGTATGGCGACGCACTGGATTCTGGGCATCCGGCCTCAGGAGGACGGCCTGTTGATCGATCCGTCCATTCCGGCGGACTGGGACGGCTACAGGGTGACACGTCGTTTCCGCAATGCGGTGTACGAGATCAGCGTGCGGAATCCAGAGCACGTGAATCGGGGTGTGAAAGCCGTGACGGTAGACGGATGGCTTCTGAAAGGCAATGTGATCCCTGTCTTCTCCGACGGGGAAAAACACAGCGTCGAAGTCGTGATGGGGTAGTGATAGTCTCTCGACAGGGAGGACAATGTAACGCAAGCTGTCAGCTTGCGGTGGGGCAAACTGAAGGTTTGCCCTACAAATATGATATTGGAATGTAGCGCAAGCTGTTAGCTTGCGGCTTGTGGCGGGGGCAAACTAAAGTTTGCTTTACAAGTATGGTCTTTGGAGGAGGTGGAGCGCGAAAATAACGAAGCGAAGCAATCAGTTGATCAGTTCCGTGGGTGTTTCATTAACCTATCAAAAACTTTATGGAGGAGAAGAGTATGAAACTTTACGCTAAATTCACCGCTTTGTTCGTTTTGATGATGTTGGTGGTTTCGCTGGGCGGCTGTGGGCCGAAGGCAACCCCGGTTCCGGCGACGACCGAACCGGCCAGGCCGGCCCCAACTGCTACACCGAAGCCGACGGAAGAGGTCAAGCAGCCCGTCACGCTGCGTTATGCCAACTGGAACCTCGGCACCGAGGAGGAGAACAACATCCAGCGGCAGTTGATCAAAGCTTACACCGACGCCAACCCGCACGTGACGATCGAGTTCGTGGATATGTCCGGCGAGGGCGGCTGGGATGCGCTGCTGAACGCTTACGCTGCCAAGGGCGAATTGCCCGATGTCTTTATGGCAAACAATGTCCCGCTGTACGTCAAGAACGGTTGGCTGGCCGATCTGACCGCGTTGACGAAGGATGACCCCGACTGGAAGGACATCCCCAAAGTTTTACAGGATGGCGTGACCTATGGCGGCAAGGTGATGGGGCTGCCGGCGGCGCAATTCATCATGGGCTACTTTGTCAACAAAGACCTGTACGAAGCCGCTAACCTGGATGCGCCGGAGTACGGCATCAGCCTGGCGGACTTCAATGCCGCTGTGACCAGGCTGCACAACCCTGCCAAGGGCATCCTGGGCCTGGACGAGCAGGAATTTGTCCTGGGTTGGTATCCGAATGCGGTGGACAACAAGCTGGGCTGGTTCAGCTTCGACGGGACGAAGATGAACTACAATTCGGCGGCGTTCAAGGAGGCCATTGCCAAGTTCATCGAGCTGAAGCCCTATACCTGGCAGGGCCTCACGGATGATCAGAAGGCCAACTTCAAGTCCACCGGTCCCTGGGAGCTATTCCTCAACCAGGAAGTCGGTATGCGCTGGGAAGGCGGCTGGTCTATCCCCAGTTTCGTGGAAAATGCCACGTTCGATTGGGACTTCCTCGGCTTCCCCGGCGGCAACCAGGCGATGGTGATGGACATTATGGCCGTCTCCAAGACCACGGGCAACCTCAAGGAAGCCTACGCTTTTGCCAAGTGGATGACCTTCTCCAAGGCGGCCTACGCCAAGGAGGTCGAGCTGGCCAAGGCGATGGGGTCGGCGCCCAAGATGCCGGTTTCGGTGGACGATGCCTCGCTGGCGTTGTACCGGCAGTTCGTGGACAAGCCGGGCATCAACGCGGCGTTGCAGAACTTGGATAACAGCCTTGTCGAATCGCTGGCGAAGATCATTCCGGGCTACATCCAGGCGCGCTGGGAGGGCAAACCCGGCATCGACATCGGCGATGACAAGGACGTGAACATGTGGTTTATGTTCAACTTTGCCAGCGACGGGCGCTATAAGTACGAGGACTACGCCGCCAAGCTGGAAGAGTTCGCCAACAAGATTCTCGCCGACACACGCGCCGAAGTTGAGGCGGGTCTGAAGTAAACTGTCGGGATTAGGACGCAGATTTACGCAGATAAATGTAAGCAAAACGGCAAAATTAGCGAAAATCCGCGTAAATCTGCGTCCGACACCTTGCCGAGGTTCATTCGGGAACAGGTATACTCAATTTGATCTGTAACCACAGACGGTGAAACGGATATCAGGGAAATTCATCCGTAGATTTTGCGCGGCGCTGGTGATTCTGGCGTTGATGCCGCTTGCCGGGCCGGCGCTGACGGGGGGCGCGTTTGCGCTGCCGGGTACAGCGATGACGCCGCAGGCCGCACAGGGCGACGGCGTCGAGGTGCGCGCCGATGCCTTCGGGTTGCCGCTGGCCGGCGATCCGCTTGCCCTGGCGTATGACAAGCCTTGCGTGAAGCTGCAAGCCGGCGCGCACGTGCAGTTCCAGGTCGAGATTGAGCGGGCCGGGCTGTATACCGTGGCCTTCGACGCCGCCGCGCCCGCCGACGTGACGATCACCCCGCCCGAAGGCGCGCTGCTGGTAGATGGCGCATTGCCCTTCACCGACGCCGGCGCAATCAGTTTCCCGCTCTTCTACGCGAACGCCGCAGAGCGTTTCCCACTTGACCGCTACGGCAATGAAATTCTGATGCCGCAGCAGCGCTTGGAACGCTGGTCGCGGGTGGCCTTGCGCGATGCGGCCTTCAGCCAATCCTATCCGTTGCAGCTTTATCTCACGGCGGGACGCCATACCTTTGCGTTTACGTTGAACAGCGGGGCGTTGTTGTTAGGCAGCGTCTATCTGGAGCCGTTCGCGCCTTACGTATCCTACGCGCAGTATCAGGCGCTACATCCGGCGGCGGATGCTTCCGGCGTCTTGATCGAACTGGAAGCCGAATTCCCCGCCTTCAAAAACGATACGGCGGTGCGCCCGGTGAGCAGTCGCAGCCTCGCCGTGACGCCTTACGATACCTATCGTTTGCTGCTGAACACCCTGGGCGGTGAAAGTTGGGAGCGCAGCGGCAGCGCGGTGTACTATGAGTTCGACGTCCCGCAGGATGGGATGTATGTCATCACGCTGCGCGCCTTGCAGGATTACAAGAACAACTTCACGGTTTTTCGGCGGATCACGGTGAACGGTGAGGTGCCGTTCGCGGAGTTGAACGAAGCGCCGTTCCGCTACAGCACCCGCTGGGCCAACCTGCCCCTGGGCGGCGATACGCCCTACCGGATTTATCTCAAACGCGGCGTCAACGTGCTCGGCATCGAGACCACTGTTTCTCCCTATTACCCGTCCATTGAGCGTATCAGGGCGGCGCTGCGGGACATCATGGACTTATCCCTGGAAATCAAAAAGCTGACGGGCAACCAGTTCGACATCTACAAGGAATGGGAGATTGCCGACTACATCCCCGACATCGTGGAGCGCCTGGCGGCGATGGCGGACGCACTGCGGGCCGATAAGCTGATGCTGATGGCGGTCAATCAGAGCGCCGGTTCGCAGGAAGTGCTGGCTTATCAGATGGCGATTGACAACCTGGATGCGCTGGCGCGCGACCCGAACAAGATTCCGGTGCGGATGAACCGCCTTTCCGAAGGGTCCGGCTCGGCGACGCAGTTGTTGGGCAGCATCCTGCCCTCGCTGCAAAGCCAGCCGCTGGCGCTGGACAAGATTTACATCCACTCGCCCGATGTGACGCCGCCCGACGTGCATGTGCCGGCGACGACGGCGGTGAGCGAGGGTCTCAAGCGCTTCGTGCGTTCCTTCAGGCGCGATCCCTACCAGGAAATCGGGGCCAATCCCGACGAGATCGAGGTGTGGGTCAACCGCCCCCGGCAGTACGTCGATCTGTTGCAGGCGCTGACGGACGAACGTTTCACGTCGGAAACCGGCATCAAGGTCAAGTTTTCCATTATGCCCAACGAGTCCAAGCTGGCGCTGGCCTGCGCGGCGGGGATTCAGCCCGATGTGGCGCTGGGCGTGAGCACCAACATCCCCTACGAGCTGGCGATCCGCAACGCGCTGATGAATTTGCGCAGCTTCGACGATTTCGACCGGTTTATCAGGATTTACACGCCCGGCTCGCTGTTGCATTACATCATCGATGACGCCGTTTACGCGATTCCTGAGACGCAGGATTTTTGGGTCACCTTCTACCGCAAGGACATCATGGCTTCGCTGGGACTGCCTGTCCCGCATACCTGGAACGAGGTGCTGGCAATCCTGCCCGAATTGCAGCGGTACGGGCTGAACTTCAACACGCCGCTTTCCGGCGGCAGCGGCTTGAAAGGCTACCTGATCACCGCGCCGTACATCTTCAACCAGGGGGCGTCGCTGTATAACGCGGATGGCCTTTCGGGGCTGAGCAGCGACGCGGCGATTCAGGGCATCCGGTTTATGGCGGAGAGCTTCACGGTCTACGGGATGCCGCTGACGACGGCCAACTTCTACGACAGCTTCCGCTATGGCAACCTGCCGATTGGGGTGTCGAACTTCGAGACGTACCTCAAGCTGCTCACCGCCGCGCCGGAAGTCGAGGGGCTGTGGGACATCGATCTCTATCCGGCGACGATCGCGCCCGATGGACAACAGTATCGCTACGCGACCGGCTCGGCGCAGGCGGCGCTGATGTTCGCCAACACCGACCGGCCTGCGGAAGCCTGGACGTTTATGAAGTGGTGGATGTCCACCGAAACGCAGGTCGCGTTCCAGGAGCAGCTTATCATGAACTACGGCCTGGAATATCTGTGGAACTCGGCCAACGTGGAAGCCTTCCGCTACACGCCCATTCCGCAGCGGCACAAGGACGTGATTCTGGAGCAGTGGCAGTGGTTGCAGGAGCCGGTCAAATTGCCCGGCAGCTATATGCAGGAACGCGAACTGAGCAACGTCTGGAACCGCATCGTGTTCGACGGGGCGAATCCGCGCGTGGCGATTGACGCTTCGATCACGATCATCAACCGCGAAATCCTCCGCAAGATGGAAGAGTTTGGCTACACCGTGGATGGCGTCCGGGTGCGCGAGGTCACGATTCCGAGCATCGAGATGGTGCAGGGGTGGATGGCCGATGACGACTAAATTGCTGGCCGTTCGGCCCAACTCACGGCAGGCTGCCTGGCGAAACTGGCGAACCAAAGAGGCGAGCGCCTACGCTTTCCTCTCGGCTTACGCGCTATTGTTCATCACCTTTATCGCCGTGCCGGTGCTGGTGGCGTTTTTCCTGTCGTTCACCTTCTTCGATTCGATTCAACCGCCGCGCTTCAACGGCCTGCGGAATTACATCGTGCTGATCACGCAGGATGACATTTTCATGAAGTACGTCTTGCCCAATACGATCAAGTTCGCGGTGTTGGTGGGGCCGGGGGGCTATGCGCTGGCCTTTCTGCTGGCATGGATGCTGGCGCAGCTCCCCAAAACGCCGCGCACGATTTTCGCGCTCATCCTGTATTCGCCCTCGATGACCGGCGGCGTGGCTATGGCGGTGGTGTGGCAGACGCTCTTCAGCGGCGACCCCAACGGCTATCTCAACAGCCTGCTGCTGAACCTGAACCTCATTCAGGCTCCGATTCAGTGGTTGCAATCGCCGCAGTATTTGATGACCATTATGATCGTGGTGACGCTGTGGAGCAGTATGGGCGTGGGCTTTTTGGCGATGCTGGCGGGCCTGCTGGAAATCAACCCGGAGCTGTACGAAGCGGGCAGCATTGATGGCATCAGCAATCGCTGGCAGGAGATTTTCTACATCACGATCCCCTCGATGAAGCCGCAGATGCTCTTCGGAGCGGTGATGGCGATTGTGTCCACGTTCCAGGCGGGGACGATTGGCGTGGTGTTGTCGGGCAGCAATCCCACGCCGCAGTACGCCGGGCAGTTGATCGTCAATCACATCGAGGATTTCGGTTTCCTGCGTTACGAGATGGGCTACGCGGCGGCGGGATCGGTCGTCTTACTGCTGATGGTGTTGTTCTTCACCCGCCTGTCGAACCGGCTGTTTCGAGATGAATCCTGATTCACCTGGCGAGCAAAATTCTAACCGCGAATCACGCGAATCTTCGCTAATTTTCTAAAAGGATTCGCGTAGATCAGCGAGATCGGCGGTTTATTCTGAGAGAGGGATTATGAAGCGCAAGCGATGGTTGCGATTCGGGCTGCGGAATAGCGGCATCAATCCGCAGGGATTTCACCCCAGCCAGCTCAAGTTCTATGCGATCTTGACGCCGCTGGCGGCGTTTATGCTGCTGCCGATGCTTTTCATCTTTTCGCACGCTTTCAAGCCGCCGGATGAATTGTTCGCCTATCCGCCGCGCTTCTTCGTGGTCAACCCAACGCTGAAGAACTTCACCGACTTGTTCGCGCGGCTTTCGACTTCCAACGTGCCGGTGAGCCGTTATCTGTTCAACAGCGTCATGATCACGCTGGTCACGGTGGCGGCTTCGATTCTGGTCTCTTCGACGGCGGCCTACGCGCTGTCCAAGAAACGCTTCGGCCTGAAGCAAACGCTGTTCGCGATCAACACGTTGGCGCTGATGTTCGTCCCCGTCGCCGTCACCATTCCGCGCTTTTTGATCATCCAACGTCTGGGGTTGCTGGACACGTTTCTGGTCCACATCCTGCCCGCGCTGGCGATGCCGGTGGGACTGTTCCTCATCAAGCAATTCATTGACGGCATCCCAAACGAAGTTATCGAAGCGGCGCAAATCGACGGCGCTTCGGACCTGGGCATCTATTGGAACATCATCCTGCCGATGATCCGCCCGGCGATTGCCACGATTGCGATCCTGACCTTCCAGGCGGCCTGGAACAACGTGGATACGTCCGCGCTGTACATCAACAGCGAGAGCCTCAAGACCTTCGCCTTCTACCTTTCGACGCTTACCTCAAGCGCCACGGGGGCGAACGTCGTCGCCGGGCAGGGCATCGCGGCTGCGGCGTCTTTGATTGTATTTTTGCCCAATCTCATCATCTTCGTCTTCTTGCAGAGCCAGGTGATGAGCACCATGTCCCATTCCGGTCTCAAACAATGAAAAAGCTTGTGTGGTTTGCGGTGGTGGTGTTGATGGTCCTGCTGGCGGCGCAGGTCAAGGCGGACGCGCCTTATACGACCTGGACGCCGGGGCCGGGCCGCCGTCTCTACATGACGCAGGACGCCTACACGCCCCTCACCGAAATCGACCTGCCCATTTCCGGCGCGGAAGACCTTTTCGTCGCCGCCGATGGCGCGCTGTACATCGCCGACGCCGGCAACAAGCGCGTGGTGAAGCTGCAAGCCATGACGGTGGTGGCCGAGTATGGCAAGGACGTGCTGGCGAAACCGACCGGCGTTTTTGTGGACGACCGGGGCGCCGTCTACGTGGCGGATGCGACGCACAACGCCGTGTTCATCTTCGACAAGGACGGGCAGCTCTTGCAGCAGTTTGGCCGTCCCACCGAACCGCTGTTCGGCAAGCGCCGTGAATTTCTGCCGCGCAAACTCGCGGTGGACGTGCGCCGCAATATCTACGTCGTCAGCGAAGGGTCGGTGGACGGTTTGGCGCTGTTGAACCCCGACGGGCGTTTCATCGGCTACTTCGGGGCCAATACGGCGAGCATGTCGCTGAAGATGATCCTGCAACGGCTGTTCCTCACGGCGGAGCAACTGGATCAGTTGATCAAGAACGAGGCCGCGTCGCCTTCCAACCTGGCGATTGATCGTCAATCTATGCTGTACACCGTGACGGCGGGCACGCTGCCGCGTAGGAGCATCCGCAAATTCACCATTGCGGGCCGTAACATTTTCCCCGATACCGAAGGCTCGTCGTCGTTCCGCGATATTCACGTCGGCGACGATGGGCTACTGGTGGCCGTGGATGGGGACGGCAAGGTCTTCGAGTACGATCAGCACGGGACGCTGCTGTTCGTCTTCAACGACAAAGACACCGGCGAGCAACGCCTGGGGACGCTGCGCAACCCGACCGGCATTGTGCGCTACGACGATCACATCTACGTGCTCGACAAGGACAAGAACGCGCTCATCGTGTACCGGACGACCGCCTTCGCCGACGTCGTGCATCGCGGCGTGCGGTTGTACATGGAGGGATTCTACAGCGAGGCCAAGCCCTATTTCGATGAGACGCTGAACTATAACGGCTCCTTCATTATGGCTTACCAGGGATTGGCCGACGCCTATTTCAAGGAACAGAACTATCCCGCCGCCTTGCAAGCCTATCGTTACGCCGAGGATCGCAACGGCTATTCGCAGGCGTTTTGGGAACTGCGCAATGTCGTGTTGCAGCGCACGTTAGGCCCCTTCATCATCGGGTTGATCGTGCTCTCGGTGGCGCGGAAGGGCGTCGCCTGGGGCGACCGGCGTTATGGCTGGTTCGCGCCCTGGCGCGCGCGCGTGCGGGGCTGGACGCGCTTCAAGCTGGTGGATGATCTGGTCTTCATGTTCCGCTTCATCAAAAAGCCGGCGGATAGCTTCTACTACATCAAGCGCAACCTGCGCGGCAGCCTGGCGTTCGCGCTGTTGGTTTACCTGTGGGTGGTGGCGGTGCGGGTGCTGACGCTGTACGTTACGGCGTTTCCGTTCAGCCCTTACGCCTATCTGTCGGACATCCGGGTGGAAAATGAGATCGTCACGGTCGTCGTCCTGTTGTTCTTGTGGAACACGGCCAACTATCTGGTTTCGACGATTAGCGATGGCGAGGGTCGCGTCCGCGACGTGGTGATGGGGACGGCCTACAGTCTGTTCCCCTACGCGCTGTTCGCCCTGCCGATTGCGTTGCTCTCCAACGTGCTCACCCTGAACGAGATTTTCGTGTTCTCCTTCTCGCAAGATTTGATGTGGGCCTGGACGGGGCTGATGTTCTTCATCATGGTCAAGGAAGTGCACAATTATTCGTTCGGCGAGACCGTGCGCACGATTCTGTTGACGTTCTTCACGATGGCAATGATCGCGTTGACGGTCTATATCCTCTACATCCTGTTTGGGCAGGTGTTCGACTTCGTCCTGGCTATTGTCCAGGAGTTGGGATTGCGGGGTTGAGATGAAACGGATCGTGCATAGCCTGTTTGTGTGCGCCTGGTTGTTCGGCTGGATGGCAGGGCCGCTTCCAGTGCGAGCTGGCGTCGAACGGCCCGCCGGCATCCCCGATTCCTACGATCTGGCGGCGGAAAACGCGACCTTCCAACTGTATTTCGACCGGAGCACGCTGGCCTTCAAGGTGGTGGACAAACGCAGCGGTTACGTCTGGCATTCCAACCTGGACGAAGCCGAGCCGGACGACAAACTGAACAGGACGTGGATCGCCTTCGCCCGCAGCGGCATCAGCCTGGATTACCTGGACGAGAAGGCGACGCCGCGCCGCGCCTCCATTACCAACGCCAACCCGGAGATGACGGTTGCGGCGATAGACCAGGGCTTCACGGCGCAGGTCACGTTTGCGGACATCGGCATCTCCGTGGGGATCACCGTCACGCTGGAAGCGGCGGGCGTGCGGGTGGAGATCCCCTCGGCTTCGGTGAGCGAAACCGGCGTTGCCCGACTGCACATGATTTACATGTATCCCTTCTTCGGAGCGACCAGAGACGATCAGGTTCCCGGCTACATGGTCATCCCCGATGGCTGCGGCAGTCTCATCCGCTTTGCCGCGCAGACCAAGGCTCAGACGATGTTCTACGGGCGCTATTACGGCGCCGACCTGGGGATGACCGGCGTGCGGCCTTTCGACCCGCAGGTGAGGCCGGCATATACGCTCTCGCTGCCGGTGATGGGGATGGTACACGGGGAGAAACAGAACGCTTACCTCGCCATTGTAGAAAAGGGCGCGGCTTACGGCGAGCTTCAGGCGCATCCGGCGGGCATCATCACCAATTTCAACTTTATGTACAACGCCTTCATCTACAACGAGAGCTACTTCCAGCCGACCAACCGCGCCGGAGCGGGCGTGACGATGATCCAACCGCGCACCAACGCCTTCGACGTGGTCATCCACTACCGCTTCATCACCGGCGCCGACAGCGACTACGTAGGCATGGCACGCAGCTACCGGCAATACCTGCTGGAGCAGGGCGCGCTCGAACCTGTCGCCGACGGCGGGGGCGACATCGGCATCCGCCTGGAATTCCTGGGGGCGGAAAAGGAGAAGGTGCTCTTCTGGCAGCGTCCCATTCCCATGACGACCGTGGCACAGATGCAGGCGATTCTGTCCGACCTGGCCCTGCCGAATCCGGAAGTGGTGATCTACGGCTGGCAGCCGCGCGGTGCGGCGACCCTGCCGCCGACGAAACTGAAGTTGGAGCGCGCCCTGGGCAGCTTGCGTGACTTGCGCGCGTTAAGCGATAGCATCGCCGCGCAGGGTGGGCGACTCTCGCTGTACTTCGATCCGCAGGCGGCGCTGCAAGACGAGGCCGGGTATTCCCGCCGTTACGATTTGGCGATGTCGATTATGCGCACGGCGCTGCAAGGCGCGAGCCGCAACAAGCGCACGTTCTACTTCAACCTGGAGGCGCTGACCCGGCGCTATGCCGCCCTCAGTGCGCAGGTGACGGAAAAATTGGACGCAGGTCTGGCCGTAGACGGTCTCGGCTATACGCTCTACAGCGATTTCCGCGATGGACGCTTCGCCAACCGCGAGGACGCGATCCGCGCTTACCAACGCCTGCTGGCTGAGGATGATGGGATGGCGGCTTTCTATCGGCCTAACGATTACCTGTGGGCCTACACCGCGGCCTACTACGACGTCCCGATGATGGACAGCGGCTACATCTACACGAGCGAGACGGTCCCGTTCGTGCAGACCGTGTTGGCCGGTTACGTCCCGCTGTACGGCCCGGCCCTCAATTTCTCCGCCAACGTGCAGGACGATTTGTTGCGCCACGCCGACTTCGGCGTCTATCCTTCGTTTTTCCTCACCCACGAGGGGACGGCGGCGATCCTCAACACCAGTTCGCGCTGGATTTACACCTCTTCTTACCAGCAATGGGGCGACGAGGTGAAGCGCGCCTACACGTGGCTGAACGGCCTGCTCGGCCCGGTGCGCGGGCAGCCGATCGTGGCGCGCGAGACGCTCGCCGACGGCGTGACGGCGACCCGCTACGCCAACGGCAAGCAGATCGTCGTCAACTACACGGCCCAACCGGTGCACATCCAGGGCGTGGACATCCCGCCCAAAGACGCCGTGCTGCTCGACAGCGCCATATCCGAATGTGACATTCCTCCCTGCGATACCCCCTTGACCGAAAACGCCCATGCGACTACCCGACCAACGACTACCCGACTACTCTCGGAGGTGACGCCGTGACCACAGGGAAACGTCCACGGCGGGAACTTTCTTTTCGTATGCGCGAGGCGCTGTACGGCTACGGGTTTGTGCTGCTGTGGGTCGTGGGCTTCGCGCTGTTCACGGTCGCGCCGCTGGTGGAGACCTTCCTCTACAGCCTGAACAACGTCACCGTGACAGCCGCCGGCATCCAGATGAGCTTCGTCGCCTGGCAGAATTACACCCGCGCCCTGCTCACCGATCCGACGTTCGTGCAATTGCTCATCGAGTACGCCGTCGAAACGCTGGTGTCGGTGCCGATTGTGTTGATTTTCGCGTTGATCATTGCGCTGTTCTTGAATATGGATTTCCGGTTCAGGGGGCTGTTCCGCGTGATCTTCTTCCTGCCGGTCGTGATCACCAGCGGGCCGGTCATCCGAGAACTGGCGGCGCAAGGTGTGACCGCCGCGCCGCAGGTCGCCAACTCGCCGCTCATCGTCAACGCGCTGGCGCTGACGCCGCCCTATTTGCGCAATCCCATTCAATATGTGCTCACGTCCTTCATCCTCATTCTGTGGTTTTCGGGCGTGCAGATTCTCATCTATCTTTCCAGCCTGCAAAAGATTGACAAGTCGATCTACGAAGCAGCGTCGGTGGACGGCGCGTCGGGCTGGGAAACCTTCTGGAAGATCACGCTGCCGGCGCTTTCGACGACGACGCTCATCAACGCCTTTTACACGATCATCACGCTCTCGCACTTCTCGGAGAACAAGGTGATTCGTTACGTTTACTCACAGACGTACCGGGTCGAGGGCGGCATCGGGTATGCCAGCGCGATGTCGTTCCTGTACTTCCTGGTGCTGATTTTACTTCTGCTGGGGAGCTTCGCGCTGCTGCGACCACGCACCAAAGGCGAATTGTAGGGGGGACGATGAAACAACCTCGGGTGACACGTGACGCGCTCAAACTGCGCTTGTTCGGCAGTCGCAGCCGGCGCGGCGTCCTGCCGATGCTCTTTGTCTACGCGGTGTTGATGGCGATCGGCTTCGTCTATCTCTATCCGTTGCTCTATATGTTCGTCAATAGCCTGAAAAGCCCGCAGGATTTGCTCAATCCCATGGTGCAGTGGATTCCCACGCAGCCGTATCTGGGCAATTATGCCAAAGCCTTTCGCGTGCTGGCTTACCCGCAGACGCTGCTCTCCACGATCCTGGTCAGCGTGGCGCCGACGCTGCTGCAGGTCTGTGTGGCGGCGCTGGTGGGCTATGGGCTGGCGCGGTATCGCTTCTGGGGCAAGAACCTACTCTTCCTGCTTATTTTCGCCACCTTCATCATCCCGCCGCAGAATACGGTCATCCCGCAGATGCTCACCTACCGGCGTTTTGGGCTGTTGGGCAGCCTCTGGGCGTTGGTGCTCCCGGCGATGGTGGGGCAGGGGTTCAAAAGCGCCATTTTCATTCTGATATTCTACCAGACGTTTCTCTCGCTGCCGCGCGCTCTGGAAGAAGCTGCGCGGCTGGACGGCGCTTCGGACCTGCGGATTTTTGTCCGCATCGCACTGCCGGGGGCGATTCCGGCGTTCATCGTGTCTATCATCTTCTCGGTCGTGTGGTACTGGAACGAGACATATTTGACGGTGGTTTTCCTCGAAGGCGGTATTCAGACCTTGCCTATGCAACTTGCCAAATTCGCGCAAGCATACGAAAATCTGTACCCACCCGGCATGGTGAACATTTTCGACCGGCTGAACGAAGCGGTCAAGATGAGCGGCACGTTTTTGATCATTCTGCCCCTGCTGGTGATGTATTTTGTCTTGCAGAAATGGTTTGTCGAGTCTATCGAAAGGTCGGGGTTGACCGGTGAATAAAGCAGGATTTGTACACGTGCTTTTGGTCTTAGCGTTAGTCCTTGCCGCGTGCGCTGCGCCGTCCGCGCCTGCGCCCACGACGCCGCCTGCCACGCTCGCGCCGCCTGCCACTTCGACCTTCACGCCGTCCCCCACGCCGGAGCCGCCTGACATCGAAGAAGTCATCGCCTTCGAGATGAAAGGGGCTTTCGACTTCTTCTGGGAGCAGGCCAACACGGACGTGAACAGTCCCGGCTACGGCCTGATCCGCGATCGTTACCCTGGTTCGGAGGGCATTGCCAGCATTGCCTCGGTCGGCTTTGGACTGACGGCTTACGTTGTCGGCGTCGAGAAGGGCTATATCACCCAGCAGGAGGGCTACGAGCGGGTTGCGGGCACCTTCGACACGCTGCTCGCTATGGAACGCACCGAGGGCTTCTACTATCACTTCGTCAACATCGCCACCGGCAAGCGCGCCTGGGAGAGCGAAGTCTCCAACATCGACACGGCGATCCTGCTGATGGGCGTGCTGACGGCCGGCGAGTATTTCGGCGGCGATGTGGCCGTCAAAGCCGAACAGATCTACGCCGCCGTGAACTGGCCCTGGTTTGTGGACGAATCCCGTTCGATGTTCTATATGGCCTACCGCCCCGAAAAAGGCTTCGAAGGTCACTGGGACTTCTACGCCGAGCAACTGATGCTCTACGTGTTGGCTGCCGGGTCCGACACCTATCCCCTGGACTCCAAACCGTACTACACGTTCGTCCGTCATTACGGCAAGTATGGGGAAGGCGAGCCTTTCATCCACTCGTGGTTTGGCTCGATCTTCACCTACCAGTTCAGCCACGCCTGGATCGACTTTCGCGGGTACGTGGATGAGAAGGGCGTGAACTGGTTCGACAATTCCGTCGAGGTGTCGCTGGCGCACTACCGCTTTGCGACGGCCATGGACGCCAAATACGAGACCTTAGGCCCCGATGCCTGGGGGTTGACTGCCTGCGATGGGCCGAACGGCTACGACGGGCGCTACGGCGCGCCGCCCTCCGGCTACGACAACAAGGCGCATTTCATCGATGACACCGTCCCGCCGGCGGGCGCCATCGGCTCGATCATCTTCACGCCCGAACAGGCGCAGCAGGCGATGCGCAACTACTACACGCTGGAGCCGTTGAAAGGCCGCTACGGCTTCAAGGATGCCTACAATTTGACCAAAAACTGGTTCGCCAGCGACGTGATCGGCATCGACAAAGGCATCTCCTTGCTGATGCTGGCGAACTACGAAAACGACACCGTACACAACGTTGCGATGCGTAACGTTCACATTCAACAGGGGGTAGCGCGTCTGGGCTTGGTGAAACCGTAGCGCCTGGCCTACGAAAGTGAGCGAGGAATAGGTGGAGGCGGGCGCGGTCAGAGACCGGCCCGAGCAAGAAAGACTAACGACTACCCGACTACTTGGGGGAGAAATTATGCCGACTATCAAAGATGTGGCGCGCCGCGCCGGAGTAAGCGTTACCGCAGCCTCGTATGCCCTGAACGCGACGGGCACGATCAGCGAGGAGACGCGCCAGCGAATTTTGCAGGCCGCCGAAGAAATCAACTATCATCCCAACGCCTTCGCCCGGCATCTCAAAAAGCGCAAGTCGCGCACGATCGGCGTGTTCATCACGCGCTTCAGCGGCGCCTTCTACGAGGACATCTCGGTGCTCCAGTACCCCTCGGCGGCGGCCAGCGCCGTCGCACTGACGCTCGTCCTCGTCATCCTCGT
>FWPV01008543.1_pt1 | contig 17840 bp, 9 predicted proteins | sample 2228371 | NCBI WGS metagenome assembly FWPV01 (sample SAMEA103939776, study PRJEB20133) | metagenome | reverse complement strand
TTAATCGAGACTGCGGGCAAAGTGGTGCGGCACGGACGCCGACTGATTCTGCGGGTATGCGAGAGTCATTTTGAGTTGTTCCGGGAGTTACGCAAGCGGATACGACCGATGTGCATATTTGCGGACGGCGCGAGTTGTGACCGGTTGGTCTACGCGCTGTTCATGAAGACCAACAAGCAATGGGAGGACCGCCCGCTATGGGGCAAGTCCGAGAAGAAGGCAAAGGCTTTTACACAAAATTCTTGAGACTACCCGAATGGCCACTCAGGACAGCTCCTTTCATCTTGCCTCCCAAGTGTTGCACTTCACTACTATTGAATTTGCGCCCGCAGGCCTGCAATTGCGTACCATGTCACCACAGTTCGCCCCCGGTGCCAAGCACCGGTCAGCAACTGCACAGCCGGCCTTCACGCAGGGTCTGCACACCCTCGCGCACCAGCCAGGCGCCGATGGCGAAGCCGACCACCGGGTCGGCCTGCCAGAAACCGAACACGCGGTTCGCGAGCAACCCGCCGAGCAGAGCCGCGGACATGAACGTGCAGGCCAGGGTCTGCTTCGAATCGGCCAGCAGGCTTCGACTCTCCATTCGCCGGCCGGTTACGTGCTTAGCGATGAACAAGGCCGGCATCACGACCAGGGACGTGGCCGCGATGATGATGCCAAACGTACTCGGCTCGGGAATCTCCCGAGTCACAATCTTGCGCACCGCCTCGAACAGTACATAGGCCGCAAGCACGAAGAAGGACCAGCCCACGAGCTTCACCGCCCGGACCTCAGTCTTCTGCTCCTCCTGCTCGGACAGCCGCGTCTGGCTGAACCGCCAGATCATGATGGCGCCGGAGAGCGACTCGGTGAAACTGTCGAAGCCGAAGCCGATGAGCGCGATGCTCGATGCCAGCCCGCCGGCCAAAAGCGACAGCACACCCTCGAGCACGTTGTAGCCGACCGTGAAACATGACAGTACGAGGGCCCGCCGACTCAGCCGCTCGCGGTGTTCACAGCAGTTGCAGGATTCATCCATGCGGCATAAGCTTCCTGGCTGCGGGCCACAAGTCAAGGACGACCTGAGGCGGAACCGCGTACGAGCCGCTGTGCACTGGCTCAACGTCTGCACCCGGTATGGAGGGAGGGGGACGATGCCGTCTCTCGAGTTTGCCCTCGACTGTGTCTGGCGTCAGCGTATTGCGTCAGGGGTCGCGCATCTCACCCCGGACTCGCCGGCGGCTGCGATGTTGAACATCTGGATTCGGAGCGCTTCGGGCGCGCGTCCTCTTCTGCGAAACACTTCGGGGGACTTCCCTCTCTGCCCTATCTCATCAACACCGCCTTCTTCACGCTCCTGAACGCGGGAATGTCGAGCCGGCAGAAGCCGAAGTTGTCTTTGACAAACGCCGCGGAGCAGACTAGAGTCATCTTCATGCTCCGCGCCGCGGGCCTGCTTGCGCTGCTCTTCATCGGCGTGTTGTTCCTGACCAACCCGCTGGGCGACTTCCCGCTGAACGACGACTGGTCTTACGGCAGTGCGGTCCGCAGCCTGGTCGGGGATGGTCAGCTCCGTCTGTCGAATTGGACCTCGATGCCCCTTCTGCCCCAGGTTCTCTGGGGTGCGCTCTTTTCTCTGCCTGCCGGCTTCTCTTTCACGGCCCTGCGCTTCTCAGGACTCGTCGCCTCATTCCTGAGCCTGGTCCTGCTGCTCTTCCTCGCCCGCTCCACCCAAGCCCCTCCCCTCTCTCCTCAACCGCCCGTGCCCCGCCTGCTCTCCTCGCTCCTCTTTCTCCTTCCTCCTCTTCTACTGCTCACCAATCCGCTCTACCTGAGTCTATCCCACACGTTCATGACCGACGTGCCTTTCATTTCGCTGATGCTCCTGTCGCTCTGTCTGCTAATTGGCGGTGTGAATAAGCCCAGTCGCGTTCGACTTGCGCTCGGCATCGGCGCTGCGGTCGCCGCGACACTGCACCGTCAGACCGGCCTGCTCATCCCCATCGCTTTCGGCCTCTCTTGGCTGACCCTCACCCGGCCCACCGTTCGTCGGCTCGCGCTCGCGCTCGGCTTCCTCGCCGTTACTGCCACTGCCTTGCTCGGGTACATCGGCTGGCTCCGGGCAACGGGCCGACTACCGACAGCATTTGCCACGCAGCCGACCGAAGTCATCACTTACCTGCGTGCCGGTCTGCCCGCGGTTGTCGCCCAAGCCAGCCGGAACATACTCGTCTTCTTCGCCTATCTGAGTATCTTCCTGCTTCCGTTCGGCCTGTTCTTCATCCGTCGCTCGACAATCAAACGGCTGTTGCTCGTCCTGCCGCTCTCACTTCTCCTGCTCACGCTCAGCCTCTTTGCCCGAGTCCGGTTCCCGGGCAACATCCTGTCTGACCGTGGGCTTGGTCCTTTCACCCTTGCCCACGCCGGAACCTTCTCCGCCTTTAGCGGCTCTATCCTTTCCTGGGTCGTACTCGCAGTCATAGCTCTGGTCGGCGGTGCGCTGCTCATCGAACTCGTCCGAACCGCAATCATCCAGGCCCGCACCTCGCTCACTGCCCGATTCTGCATTATCCTGACCGGACTATACCTACTAGCGTTCTCACTGGTCTCACCACTCGACCGGTACTCACTAGTCTGTCTGCCACTACTCGTCATCGCGGCCACGGGCGCGCTGCACCAAGCTCCGCCCTCGTGGCCGGTTATTACCGGAGGGCTGGCGGCAATGGCCGCCTGTCTGGCCTTCTCAACCGCTGCCGTTCGCGACTATCTGGAATGGAACCGGGTTCGGTGGCAGATGCTCAACCATCTGACACAGAACCTCTCCGTACCACCGGAGAGAATTGACGGCGGGTTCGAGTTCAACGGCCTGTACACCTACGATGAGGAGTACGTCCGCACTCCGGGCCGGAGCTCGTGGTGGGTCAAGACCGACGACTACGTTGTCGCATTCGACTCCCTCCCCGGTTTCGAGATAGCCCAAGAACACCCGGTGCGCACCCTGCTGCCTGCCGGTGTGAAGCGCATCTACCTGCTCAAGCGGCCCGGCGTCCAGCCTTGACACTCGGCCCAGCGTCCGTAAGCTTGAATCCGCGTTCTGGCCCGCACATACCCGACCCTGACAAAGGAGCACAAATGAAGCTGCTGACCGTTCTTGTCTGCCTGCTCGCTGCTACCGCAACCGCCGCGCCCGGCATCTGGGGCACACGTGGATTCTGGCGCATCCACGACGCCCGTTGCGAAGGCGGCTACCAAGCTTCTGCCGCGCTGCGCTACTTCTACCACACCACTGCCTTTGCCAACGCCGATGAGCCGCTGCGCCGAGGTTACCGGCCGGACATGACCGTCTACACCAATGACGTGGTCGGTGCGGTTACTGTCTCCCCTTCGAAGTACTTTGAGCTGTTCTGCTGGTATGGCGGCATCCGCGAGTACTCCAGCCGGCATCCGGATTCAAGCGTGGTCGAGCATGCCTGGCTCATGGGGTACGAGAACTGGTGGGACTGGCACAATGCGGTGCCCGGCGCCAAGCTCTCGTTCGCCGTCAACGACGCGGTCACGGTCGGCGTGCTTGCCGGCTACGGCTCGGGCTACGACCCGAAGTACTGGCGCTGGGGCAAGTTCGGCGTCGGCACGGTGAACGGCCTGGTCTTGGGGGTGCTCGGCAACTATGTCGTCAAGGACGTCTTGCCTGACCCTGGAACCGTGACCGTGAACATCGTCAAGCTGGGCAGGCAGACAACCAGCTTTGCTGCGGCCGGGGTCTATGCCATCAACAAGTTCGACGTCTTCGCCGAGTTGGTGTATGAACTATGGAGTACAGACAGTGCCTACTACTGGGCCGGAGACCGCATCTACCTTACGCCCGGGGTCAAGTTCAATCACCTGTCTCCTGTGACCTTTGACCTGAACGCCTCCATCGGGCTGAATCGCGCAACCCCGGCATTCGAGCTCTGTGCCGGGGTCAGCGTCACCGGTACGGTCTACAAACCGGTGATACCGACAACCGGCCGGATAGCCGGCCGCGTGACCGACCTGCGTACCGGCGCACCGGTCGCGGCCGTCATCAGCTTCCCGCGACATCCGAACCTGCCGGTCCAGCGAGCGGACGGACGCGAGGGTACATTCAGTCTCGCCGATGTCGAGCCAGGAGAAGTCTTGGTCGAGGCCAGCGCGCGCGGCTACGCCACCAAATCCCTGCCTATCGCTGTCAAGGCCGGCAAGACGACCCCGGCCGAGCTGCGACTTGAGCCGGTTGTCGCCGCGGGCATGATTTCCGGCACGGTCGTTGATGCGAGCACCGGCGCGCCGCTCAAGTCCACCATCGAACGCGTCGGCACGAACCTCAAACCCTTCACCACCGGCAGCGACGGTTCGTTCGGATTCCCCGGTGTCATGCCTGGCGAGTACACCCTCAACGCCTCAAGCCCAGGCTATCTTCCCGCGACCACGGTCGTCACTGTCGAACCGGGTCAGACCACGCGCACCCGAATCCAGCTCGTCAAGAAGGGGATGGAAATCACGATGAAGGTATTCTTCGATGTGGACAAGTGGGAACTGAAGCCCGAATCCCACGAGGCCTTGGCCCAGGCGGCCCGCATCCTGACCGAGAACCCGGAAATCAAGGTCGAGATTCAGGGCCACACCGACAGTACCGAAACCGAAGCCTACAACCAGCGGCTCTCCGAGCGCCGGGCCCAAGCAGTGGTGGACTACCTAGTTGGAAAGCTGAACGTTGACCCGGCGCGGCTCACAGCCAAGGGCTACGGCGAGACCCGACCCGCGGCTTTGAACGAAACCGAAGAAGGTCGTGCACTTAACCGTCGCGTCGAGTTCGTCATCCTCGACTAATCCGCCCTCGGCCAATCGCTTCGCGGTCAGCGCTCAGGTTCCGGGCGCAGTCGAAGTTCCAGATTGACGGTCCAGCCCTTGAGAACCCGAAATCGAGCGACGCCGCGACGGTATCCGGCGCAGCTCACTGACACGTCGTAGACTCCGGCCGACAGACCCTCGAGTTGATACCGACCGGCCGAGTCGCTCACCGCGCTCAGGCCGCTGGCATCGAGCTTTACCACCGCGCCCGCGACCGGCAGTCCAGTTACCTGGTCTCTCACCTCGCCGCCCAGGTTGCCGACGTTCGTCGTATCGCGCAGCCGGAGCACGACGTCGGTCGTCTCTCCACCGCGGATAAGCACGTCCTGGCTGTCGGCCAGCCAACCTTCCATCTCGGCCCGCACGAACCGCACACCATGGGGGACACAGAGCATCATGACCATCCCGTCGGCTCCGGTGTTGAAAGCAATCCCGCCCTGCATTGCGACCGTCGCCCCGGCCACAGCCATACCGGACGTCGCATCGGTCACGCTCACCCGCAGTGCCCTGGGTCGGTCCGGATGGAGATTGACCCGGAATACCGTGTCGCGCCTGACCGCCTGGCCAATCACCAGGGTATCGCTGAAGAACCCGGCCCGTGTCGTCACGAGCACCGAGCCGCGACCGACGGGCGCGACAACCGGACACCGACCCGAATTGTCGGTCGTGGCGACGATGTCGCTTCCTGCGACCGTGACCAGTGCTCCGGCCAAAGCTCGGCCCGACTCCGCATCCCATACCTCGACTTCGACCGTCGGCCCGGCCCAAGCCAGAGACACGACAGAGAGCAGCACCGAAACTCGGTTCAGAAGGCGAGTCAAAGCCTGCTTACTATCGGCAATCCGGGCGACTTGTCAAGCAACGAGCCGGGCTCGAACCGGCGTGATTTGACGGCCTGCACCAGTCGCTGTACTCTTTATGATGTTCTGTCCTAACTACCAGGAGGAAATATGAATCGCATTGCCTTGTCTGCCCTGCTTATTGTCTTCACTACCGCTGCCTTTGGCCTTGACCGGACCGGCCCGATTATGGAGGCCAAGGTCTTCTTCGACAACGTCCGCCGTCTGGACCAACTTGGTGAACTGGCCGGCGAGCTCGACGTCTGCACCTGGGAGGAAGATGCTTTCGGCGGTTGGCTGGTCATCAACACCGATGCCGAGCAACTGGCGCGCATCCAGGCCTGCGGCCTCGCCACTGAGGTAACCTGGACCGACATCAGAGACAAGTTCCGCCACATCACCGGTGTTGACCCGTCTGACCTCGACGCCGGCCGCGACTTCGGCTACTTCTTCACCTATTGGGAGGTTCAGGATACGCTCGACCGATTCGTCGCCAACTTTCCGGATATCTGCGTGAAGTACAGCCTCGGCAACAGCCACCAAGGCCGCTCCCTCTGGTGCCTGAAGATTTCTGACAATCCGGGCACGCCTGAGGACGAGCCAGCCTGTTTCTTCAACGGCGCGACCCATGCCCGCGAACCGACCGGAACCCATTGCTGCATCGCCTTTGCCCATCACATCCTCTCGCGCTACGGCACCGACTCGGTTGCAACCTGGTTGGTCAATAACCGCGAGATATTCATCGTGCCGGTGATGAACCCGGATGGTTATGTCTACAACTCCGACTCGGGCGGCTCGACCGCCAACTGGCGCAAGAACCGCCGCGTCATCCAGGCACCGTCGGTCGGCGTGGACCTGAACCGCAATTACGGCTACAAGTGGGGCTACGACAACTCCGGCTCATCGGGCCAGCCGTCGTCTGAGACCTATCGCGGCCCGTCGCGCTTCAGCGAACCCGAAACTCAGGTAATCCGCGACTTCCTCGCCTCATACTACGTCCGGACCTGCATGGACTTTCACACCTACGGTCAGTACAACATGTACCCTTGGGGCTATGCCAACGTCGTTCCGCCGGACCAGCCAGTTCTGCGCGAAGCGGTTGATACTTTCCGGATGAACAACAACTACCCGTCCGGCCGCACCGGCCAGGTTTACTCCACCATCTATCCGGTCAACGGTCTTTCGGTTGACTGGGAGTACTCCGACACCGCGGGCAAGTTCGTCACCTATGCCTACACCTGCGAGCTCTCCGCCAACGACTTCTGGTACGGCTGGAACGACTCGGCCGTCATCCACCGGGAATGCAATATCAACATCCCCAACCTCTACTACCTTGCCCGCATCGCCGGCGTCTTCTTCGACCCGGTCGCGGTCAGCCTGAACGACTCGGCCCAAGGCAACGGCGACGGCGTCCTCGACCCCGGTGAAACCGCGGAGATTTGGTTCACCGTCAAGAACCGCGCCACCCATCCGCTCGACTCGGCTTACGGCGTAGCCGGACTGGTCCGGTGCGGATACGACGAGGTGACTCTGCTCGACTCGGTCGCGGACTTCCCCAACGTGCCCCGGCGCTCGGTCGCCGGCAACGAGGCTGACCGGTTCACAATTCAGGCCTCGGCTCAGGCGGTCCCGCGCACGCGCGTACCCCTGCGGCTCGAACTGACCTTCAACGATGCCGGCCGCACGTATATGCAACCCATCCACTTCGAAATTGTCGTCGGCAATACGGTAGCGGTGGCCGAGCCGGCCCGGTATTCGGTCTTTGAGGCGGCCAAGGTTCGGCCCAGCATAGCCCGTGACTTTGTCCTCTTCAGCCTGCCGCGCACCGGCACTGCCGCCCAGCTCGACATCGTCACCGCCGACGGGACCCGGTACTTTTCATCGCCACTCGACGGCAACCTTGTCTGGGACTGCACGCACGCGCCGACCGGCGTCTACTTCGCCCGTATTTCGACCCGGGGTCGGACGGTTGTGAAGCGGTTCAACGTCGTCCGTTGACCGCGGGTGCAAGCTGTCCGCACGATAAGCGGCGAGGGTGGCCCGAGGGCCACCCTCACACTGGTCGTCGAAGTAGCTTAGCGGACTATGAGCTTGCGGGTCGCAACGTTGCCGTCGCAGACCAGACGGACAAAGTATACGCCGTTCGCCGCTGTCTGTCCAGCATTATCTTCACGGTTCCAAACCACGCTTCTGGCCCCGGCGGTTTCAACCCCGCTCACCAGGGTCCGCACCAGCTTACCCGCGAGGTCATAGACTGCGAGTTCAACCCGTCCGGCCCGCGGCACATCGTAGCTGATGGTCGCGGCTATTGAGAACGGACTGGGCCGGGCCTCGGTCAGTCGCGGCAATAGTGATGCGCCCGCCGCCGCGATGCCGGTCGCGCCCCAAGCCGCCCATTCCAGCGCCTGCTTCAGCAGCCGGACCGAATTGGCATCGGTATAGTACGGCTCGTTCTGGTACCCGTTGAAGTCGGCGAAGTATATCGGCCCGAGATAGACCGACCGACCTGCGCCCACATTCCGCACCGCAACCGAAGCCTGACCCTGAGCAGCGCTGTAGTCCCCGAGCATCGTCGCGTCCGGCCATATCCCGGAGCCGGCATACTCGCCATGGCCATAGACATTGAAAGCCCCGACGCCGACCGTGACCGGATGGGTTGGATTAGTGATGTTGACCGTCCCCGAGGTGAGAAACCGGTAGTGACCACGACACTGCACCGCCATACACGAGTCCATCAGCCAGGCATTCTGATTGGCAATCCCGTAGACAATCCAACCTAGGCCCACGAACCCGCCGCCCTGTCTGACCCACTGCAACAGCGCGCTCTGGTACGTCAGAAAGTCGTTGTCGTTGTAGCCGACATCACCGGTGACGACCACGTCGTACTCGGCCAGCTCGGACAGTTCGTCAATCTCGGAGCCGGCGACAATCGTCGAGAGCCAGCCCTCGGCCGTGCAGAGCGAATCAATCTCGTAGCAGGCATTGGGCCGAGTCCGGCCACGCGAACCGCCCGCAATCTCAACCGCCACGCGCAGCATGCTGGCCGACGCCATCGTCGTCCGGCTCAGCGTATCGTTACGCCGGTTCTGGTCCGGCCCGCAGTCATGGTACATCGTCACCTCATAGCTGGCGCTGTCCGGCCCGACGTTCCATGCCGGGAACGGAACGGTTCTACTCCCACGGACCGGAACCGAATCAACAACGACCGTCTGCGAGTATATCTCAACCCCGGCCGACTCAATCTTGCAGGTCGCGTTGAAGCCGGACTCGACGTAGTCCCCCAAGTTGTCAATGAACGCGCTGGGGATGAACGGACTCATTGCCCGGACGCGCGAACCGACGTTCATTCCGGTCATTGACAAGTCATGGCCACGGGTTGTGGTCGTCGTACGCAAGGTGTCGTTGCGCCGGTTCGTATCCGGCGAGTAGAAGTGCCAGAAAGTCAGGTCATAGGTCTGACTGCCCGGCCCCACGTTCCAGTTCGGAAACGTCACCGTATCCACCCCGGCCGAGTCGAGGAGCGTAATCGTCACCGACCGGTTGTAAATCGTCGTACCGAGCGAGTCAACCTTGCAGTGAATCTGCACGTTCGGCTCCGGATAGGTGCCGCGGTTCTTGACAACGCAGACCGGAGCAAGCGGTGTACGCGGCTCGATTTTGTCCAGCGGCGCCAACACCTTGTCCAAGGCCACGTCGTGCCGCGGCCCGGGCAGCGGTGTGTTCTCGATGCAGCGCATCGCGTCAATCCGGCCCGTGCCATAGGTGTTGTTCTTCGGCGGCGACCCAAGCGGCAGCACCGAGTTCTGCATTATCTCATCAACCTCCTCGGGCAACAGGCTCGGGTTCTTCTCAAGCATCAGAGCACACACCCCGGCCGCGCACGGCGTTGCCATCGAGGTGCCCGACATCTGAGTGTACCCGCCGCCCCGGCGCGTCGAGGTGACGTCCACCCCCGGCGCACAGAAGTCCGGGTGCAGTAGACCGGTCGGCATCGGGTAGTCAAAGTAAGGGGCAATCGTGTCCCACGACACCGGACCCCGGCTCGAAAAACTGGCGATGTTGTCGTTGTTGTCGGTCGCACCAATCGAAATCGTACCGCCCAGACCGCCCGGCGCCTCGGCCGGATGCTTCCACGGACCAGGACAGTCCCCCGGCGTCCGACACGAGTGCGGCGGCGGAGTCGAAGCCTCGTTGCCCGCAGCAATAAAGTAGGGCAGCCCGGCTGCCGCCACATTGGTCACGCTCTGACGCCACAGCGCCCGCCGCGGCGACCAACTGTGCATCCAGCCCAGCGACATTGACAGTAGGTGCGCGTGGTTGGTCGGCGACAGCGGCGGCGCCACGCAGAACTGCATCGAGTTCATCACCGTGTTCTCGGCAATCGTGTCCGGATACGGCTGGGAAATGCTCGTCTTGGTCCGACAGGTCATGACCCGCGACTTGGGCGCCATCCCGGTCGTGTCCCCGCCCGTGCCGTCACCCGAGTGCGTGCCGCAGGTGTGCGTGCCGTGGCCGTGGGCGTCCATCGGGTTGTTGTTGTTCTGCTCGAAGTTCCAGCCGTGGTACGGATAGTTCGGGTCGGTCCACATGTGGCCGGCCAGGTCCGGATGGGTGTAGTCGCAACCGGTATCAATGTTGCCGACGACGACCCCCTCGCCGGTGTAGCCATGGACGAACCAGACCGAATCGGCCTTCACCTTGCGCACGTTCCACTCGATGGTGAACACCCCGTCGGTCACGTCCCTTGCGCTCGTTGCCGGTGCAAGGCCCAGTGCGTTCTCGGTCGGAATCAGGTCCCACTGCACGAACCAGACCTCAGCCCGGTCCGCCACACGGTTGATAACCTCTGGTGTCGCCTCGCAGTAAACCGCGTTGACAATCCACAGCGGCCGGATTTCCGCCACCTTGCCCGATGCCTCAAACGAATAGAGCTCGGAGAGCAACCCGGCCTGGTCGTAGGACGCCATCTCCTTCAGCGCGTTGACCGTGGTCTCCCAACGCTGCTGCTTGTCCTTGATGGTCCTGATAATATGCTCGGCGTCGAGCTGACGCTTGAGCACAATCATCACGCCCAGCCGCTCCGGCCCGTCAACTCGGGCCATCTGCTCCTGCAGGGCCGGCTCAATCAGTCCGGCCGAGGCAAGGGCAATCACTGCTGCCAGAAGAGACAGCACGTACTTCATTGGTCAATCCTCCTGGATTGGGTGGTTTGTTGTTCGGACCCGCAGACCTCAGAACCCGATTCGCCTGATGCCGGCTTCGCCAGTTCAGATGGTCAGATACATTCTCTCCCGGAAACAGCCGCAGTCAAGACAGAACGCGCGGCTCCGATTCCAGGCGCCGACATCGCTCAGCCACCAGACCGCTTGCTCCCCAGTTGCGAGATTGGCTGCCTCGATCATCTTACCCCTCTCTTCCGACGAAACCATCCCTCCCCCTTGAGGGAGAGCCGCCCCGCGGCATGTCGGTCACAACGTCAAGGCCAGACCCATCGGCAGGCCGAAGAAATAGGTGACTGTCCAGAACTGTCCGGTTGAGGAAGGCGACGTTCGGCATAACCGTCAGTAGACATCGCAGTTAGGTGGCACCCAACCTGTTTTCGATTGCAGCTCGAAGGTATACTCTGACCTCCCTGTTCAAGCCAAATCCAAGGAGTGGCCTTTGCCTTCAGAGCGTACCGTCTTCTCCCAGTTGCTCGACTTCCTCCCCAGATACGAGTTCAACAAGTGCGTGCATCGCTATCAGGGCAACTACCGTGTCCGCGACTTCTCGTGCCTGGACCAGTTTCTCTGTCTGGCCTTCGCCCAGTTGACCGGACGTGAGAGTCTGCGTGACATCGAGACATGTCTGCGCGCAATGCAGCCCAAGCTCTATCACTGCGGGTTCCGTGGCGCCATTGCCCGCAGCACTCTGGCTGATGCCAATGAAACCCGTGACTTTCGCATCTATGCCGACTTCGCCCAAGTCCTGATACGACGGGCCCGGCAACTCTACGCCGCCGACAGCTTCGACGTGGAGCTGGCCCCCACCGCCTATGCCCTCGATACCACCACGATCGAACTCTGCCTGTCGCTCTTCCCTTGGGCCCGCTACAAACGCCAGAAGGGCGCGGTCCGACTGCACACCCAGTTGGACCTGCGCGGTAACCTTCCCTGCCTGGTACACGTGACCGACGGCAGGGCCTTCGACACGGCAATTCTCGACCAACTTGTCCTCGAACCCGGTTCCTTCTACATCATGGACCGGGCGTTCGTTGATTACGCCCGTCTGGCGATGATCACCGAGAGCCTCGCCTACTTCATTGTGCGGGCCAAGAGAAACCTGGTCTACCGCCGGTGTGCATATCGGCCGGTTGACCACACCACCGGGCTAAGGAGCGACCAGACCATCAGGCTCGGACTCAGCCATTCGTCACAGCGCTACCCGCATCCGTTACGCTATGTCAGCTTCTGCGACCAGGAACGTCAACGTCGCCTGGTCTTTCTATCGAACAACTTCCACTTGCCGGCGCTGGTCATCCCTCAGCTCTACAAGTGCCGCTGGCAGATTGAGCTCTTCTTCAAGTGGGTCAAACAGCATCTGCGAATCAAGGCCTTCTTCGGTACATCATCTAACGCTGTCAAGACCCAGATCTGGATTGCGGTCAGCGTCTACGTTCTCGTCGCCACGGTCAAGAAGGAACTCCGATCGGACCGGAATCTCTGCGAAATCCTGCAAATCCTCAGCACCGCCCTCTTCGAGCAAGTGCCGCTATCTCGGCTACTTACCGAGAACGAACCGCCGACAGGAAGTAGCGATTCCCCTAACCAATTGAGATTGTTCGACTTATAACCGGACAGTTCTGGTGACTGTCCCCAATTTCCCCCCGGGACTTTGACCGGCATGCGCAGCGAGCTTGACATGGCTCTGCTGGACGGTAGACTCTCTCGTGTAGAGATAACCGTGAATGCCTCCGGCTTCCGGTTGATGTTCCTGGCCTGCTTCCTGCTGGCCGGCGGGGTGAGCTATTGCCAGTTTCTGGAGGCCGTGGTCCCAACTGGAGTCTCGCCCGTCGAGCTGGTCTGGAACAGGGCTTGGAACAAGGTCTTCTGCTCCAACTCCCAGGATGCCAGCATCACGGTCATCTCGGGTGCGACCAATGAGGTGCTGGCCACGATCCCGACCTTCGATTATCCGGGCTTCCTTTGCCTGAATGAGGACGGGACCAAGCTGTACTGCACCGGAGGAGAGAACGACGACCAGTTGGCGGTAACTGACGCAATCGCCGACACGGTCATGAAGACCGTGACAATCCCCTACCGGCCTGGCCACATGGTCTACAACGCCACGATGAACAAGCTCTACATCTCCTGCAACGACGACCCGGTGTACCGCATCACGGTGCTCGATGCCGTGGCCGACACGGTCCTGCGCCACATACCCGTGCGCGGCGTTGGCCGGCTACTCTGGAACCCGGCGTCGAACCGGGTGTTCTGCTACACGGATTGGGGCGAGGATACCGTGAAGGCTGTGGACTGCGAGACCGACGAGGTCGCTGCGCGAGTGCCAGTGGATGGGGGCGGGTACCAACTTGGTGATTGGTGCTTCAACCCCGCCAACGACCTGGTGTATCTGTCGACGAGGTACGGTGTCCATGTGTACACGCCCACGGGGGATTCGGAGGTCTGCGCAGTGCCGGGACGAGCCGGCGCTGCGCTGGCGGCTGCGCGATTCCCCAACAAGCTGCTCGCCGTGGGAGCAGGGCCGGGTGGCACGGTAGTGCGGGTCATCGACTGCCGGGGCCACTTCGTCCTCGATTCCATCCTCGTCGGGGGGGCGGGGATATCGATGGTGACAGATGGAGCCAAAGGCAGGGTCTACTGCTCCAACACCAACGCGCGCAAGGTTGACATCATCGATGCGCGGGCCGACACGCTCATCAAGACGATTCCGCTGGGGCGTTCGCCGGGCGCGCTGTGCTGGAATCGGACCAACAGCCGGGTCTACATCGCGGACTTCATGGACAACGTGGTCTACGTCATTAGAGATACCTCGACGAGCATCACGGAGAGCCAGTGGCCAATGGCTGGTAGTCAGAGGCCAGGCGCGACCGTAACCCGTGGCGCGTTTGTCTGGCCTCGACACGCGAATGGAGCTTTGCTGGATATGAGCGGCCGAGTTGTCGCACGACTAAGCCCGGGGCATAATGACCTCCGTGTCCTGGCACCCGGCGTCTACGCCGCGCTGGCTGCGGATGGCGGGCCCAGATTGAAGGTGGTCAAGACAGAGTAACTCAAACCCGCCTGCCGCTGGGAAGCGGTGGGCAACGGAGACTATTGACTTGAGAACGGCTTGGACTAGGCTTGTACCTGCAAGGGCAGTTGCGTGAAGCCACGATTCAGCGCAGTGGTACTCGCCTGCGTCCTGCTCTGGGGCGCGGGAGTGAGTCGAGGGCAGTGGATTGAGGACTCGATTTGGGTGCCCGGGGCGTGCCTCGACATCGTCTACAACCCCGTCTCCAACAAAGCCTACGTCGCCCTGACCACCGACCAACTGGCCGTGATTGACGGTGCAACCAACCAGGTGCTCAACACGATTTCGGTCCCTGAACCGGTGGCCTTGGCGCTCAACACCAACCTCAACAAGGTCTACTGCACCTCGGGTGAACGGGACCGGCTGACAGTGATTGACGGTGTCGCAGATACGGTGGTCAAGGTCGTGAGCACCCCGGGCTGGCCGCATCGGATGGCGTACAGCGCGGCATTGAACAAGCTGTACGTGGCCTGCACCGATGTCGGTGTCGTGCGCGTGCTGGACGGGACGCGGGACTCTCTGGTCGGTGCAGTCGGTGTAGGGCCAAGTGGGCCAGAGTACCTGCTCTGGCACCCGCACTCCAATAGGCTCTTCTGCTCGCTCCACTTTGAAGCCCTGGTCGTGGTCGTAGACTGCCTTCGCGACGAGGTCGTGCACACTCGACGAGGTCAGGGCCCCTATGCCTCGTGCTGGAACCGAGTCAACGATTTTGTCTACCTACTGACCGAGGACACGATTCTGGCCTTTGCGCCTGCGGGCGACTCGGTCGTTGCCAAGATACCCGCGAACATTAGCTACTATGGGTATGGAGCGTGCTTCGTGCCCTGTCAGAATGAGGTGTTCGCGTCCGGCATGCGGCTGTACGTCGTTGACTGCAACTTGCATGTGGTAACCGATTCGTTATCTGGCGGGGGTAGCCAACTGCTCTTTGATAGCATTGCCGGAAAGGTCTATGCGCTGCCCTGGGGTGGCGGCACGCGCGTAATCGACGCGCGCAGCAAGGTTGTCGTGGCGCGGTTCGGCATGCCCTATCCGAAGGCGATGGCCTGGTGCTGGCCGCAGCGAAGAGTGTACGTCGCGGATTGGTACGGCCGGGTCTACTCAATTCGAGACACGTCGGCCGCAGTCGCCGAACCGGGAGAACCCGCGCCGGAGCGGACGCGGCCGGCAGCGAGCGCCCGGGGGAGCAGAGTGTTCGTATGGGGTGGAGGCCGTGCAACTCTGTTGGACATTTCCGGTCGGGGTCTGGCCCGGCTGGAGTCCGGAGCGAACGACGTGCGTCACGTCGCGCCGGGAGTCTACTTCGTGCGCGTGGATGACGACGGGCGCACGGCCAAGATTGTGATCGGCAGGTAGTCTGCCGCCCTGGCTATTGGTCTTGCCGCCAGGGGCGGCTGGCATAGAGGCGACGAAGCAGCAGGACCTGGCGAGGCGGGCGAAAGTGCCCGCAATAACAGGGCCCGTCAGGGCCACAAACCTAAGGAGGAAGAGATGCGGAAGACAACCCGTGGAGGTTTGGCTCGCACTCGTAGCTGTGTTCGTGCTGGCCGCGTGGCCGAGCGTCACGTCGGCAGCAAACTGGTCCCAGACCTTTGACCTGGACGACGAGGACGACCAAGCGGTCGCGGTGACGACCGATGCCGCTGGCAATATCTATGTACTGGCCACCTGTGGCAAGGATGCACAAGGCGACTGCTCGGACGTGGTCGTGCTCAGGTACGGCCCGGACGGCGGTACACCTGAGGTCTGGGTCTACGACAGCGAGACCCATGACACCGCAATCGCGTTCGTGGTTGACGACCACGACCCGAACGCCGTGGCCATCTATGTGGCCGCCTATGCGGGCGGTGACTTCCACACCATCAAGTTCGACGGCGAGAACGAGGGCGTGAAGCTCTGGCACGCAATACAGAACGGTGGCCAGGACGACCGCCCCTCCGACATCGCGCTCCAGTATCAGCCCGGCTATGGGTGGGGCGTGGTCGTCACAGGTTCAAGTCAGGGACCCGGCCATTACGGATACGACTACTTGACCGTCAGCTACCACCTAGACGGAACGCAGTACTGGGCCAGGGGGTATCCCGGCACGCACCAGCAACTCCCAGTGACGGACGACTTCGCCACTGGGGTAGCATGCGACGACCAGGGTCGCGTGTACGTAACCGGGAGGATCAACCGGTCGGAGCCGGAGGACTATGAGTTCTGCACCGTGCGTTACGACGCTGATGGCGGCGTCAACCCGTGTGTCGCGGTGGAAGATGAGGCGGACCCGGAACTTGCCGAAGGTCCGACTGACATCGCGGTGGACTTCGAGGCGCCGTACATCGTCTATGTCACCGGTGCCTTCGAGCGCGAGCACACCGGTCGTCAGGCAACGTACTACCACCTCGATGCCGTGACCTTCAGGTACAACTACTTACTCGAGCGGCTGGACCGGAAGAAGTTCGGCGACGAGTTCCACGACGAAGAACCGGTTGAACTGGTCGCCCGGGTGGTGAACGGGGCGACGACCAAGGGTGTGTGTCTTGCGGTGAAGCGCGTAGAGATTGACGCGACCGATGAGGAAGATGCGGTGACCATGACCACGGTGATGTACACCTACAATCCGACTCAGAACTGCCTCGACGAGGAATGGGCGCGGGACTGGTTTCTCGGCGGCGACCCGGACGTGAACGGTCCGCGCGGTATTGCGGTTGACGACAACGACTATGTGGCCGTGGTTGGCAGCCTGACAAACCCACCGCCCCGCGACGGTGACCACGACATCGCGACGGTCGTGTACGAACCAAACGGCTGCATCCGCAAGGACACGGCCTACACCAAGGGAGGCGACGAAACCGACACTGAGCTGGCTACCGACATCGCTCTGTATGCCGAGGCTGGACAAGACAAGTTCATTGCGGTGGTCGGCACCACTAACGAAAGCGGGACCGACGACGTCTTGGTCATCCGCTACGACTGGCCCCAGCCGTGGAAGTGGCAGGAGGTGGCAGAGATGCCAGCACCGCCGTCAGGCAGGGCGATCAAGGCGGGCGGCTGGCTTGCGTACAGCCCCTCCAACGGGCTGCTCTACGGCGCGAAGGGAAACAAGAAACGCGAATTCTACTGCTACTCGCCTGCTGCCAACGCTTGGGTCCGGCGGACCGACGTCCCGCTAGGCGTGAGCGGCAAACCACCGAGCAAGGGTGCGGTTGGCTGCGCCGATGCGAGCGGGCACGTGTACGCCACCAAGGGCAACAAGACCCAGGAGTTCTACAAGTACTTCACGGACCGCGACTCGTGGGCTGCGGTGTCGGGCGTGCCGGTTGACCCCTATCGTGTGAAGAAGGTGCTCGCGGGGACCGACCTTGCCTTTGTCTGCCACAGTGGCGAGGACCGCGTCTATCTGGTCAAGGGAGGCACGAACGAGTTCTACTGCTACTTCCCGGAAGGCGATACCTGGTCCCCGCGTGCGAGGCCCGGTTCTTGGGTCGGCAGGAGCAAGTTCGTGGCCGGCTCCTGGCTCGTGTCGGACGGATACGGCAGTATCTACGCGCACAAGGCCAAGTCCCATGAGCTGTGGCGGTACTTCGTGGCGCAAGACTCGTGGGCTCCCTGCAGCCCGGGTGGGATGCCGGGCTATAGCTGGCAGACCGGCCAGAGCAAGAAGTCGAAGGACGGCGGGGCTGCCACACGGTATGAGGGTGGCATTTGGGCCCTGAAGGGTGGAGGCACGCAGGAGTTCTGGCGGATGGACTCGTCCAGTCGCAACTGGCTGGAGTTGGAGACGATTCCGCGTGTCGGCAGCTCGCAGAAGAAAAAGGCGGTCAAAGCCGGCGGTGACATTGCCGCCGCAGGCGGGTTGCTCTACGCGGTCAA